>Ga0207713_1001745_pt1 | contig 16690 bp, 16 predicted proteins | sample KBSS64metaG_FD_184404 | JGI IMG/M metagenome (GOLD analysis project Ga0207713, IMG submission 184404) | Switchgrass rhizosphere microbial communities from Kellogg Biological Station, Michigan, USA - KBS S6-4 metaG (SPAdes) (version 2) | ecosystem: Host-associated > Plants > Roots > Rhizosphere >...
CCAGCGCTATCTCGTGATCCACCCTGTCAGCTGCATACAGACCGCCTTCCCGGCGGTTTTTTTATGCCTTTTCTACGGTGACAAGACAGGGCGTAAGTCTGCCTGCCCGTGGCTCAAGATCCGACTTCAGGGGTTTCCGGATCTGATGATGAAGAACTCACTATTTTTGCTTTTTAAGCAATAATATCAATAAAAAATTCAGAATATGGAATAATGCATTAATGGCAATAATACATCATAACTATTGCTTAAATGGCAGAAATAAAATGACTCAGTCCTCGGGATCTCCTTCTGCCTCATCCTCATGCTCAGATCGTACCGGAGTGATGACCATTTTTTGTTCATCACGGCCTGACCCCATTTTGGGGGGCTGAATCAGGCCAGCTTTGCTGAGTAAATTAGCCAGCTCCCATAATTCGTCGGTGCGCGGGATCTTACGGAACCTTTCATGCGGAAGCAGGCTGTGGTAGCTCTCATCGGCGAAACTGTTCAGCACCGTCTGAAGCATTTCTTTGTCCGCGTCTCCGGCGGTGAGGCAGCTTTTCAGGAGGGGTAAGCGCAGGGTGTCGTCATACATCCACGGGCTCAGTTCAGCCAGTAGATCTAAGGGCAGCAGCTGGACCTCATCCATCACGTCCGGATCGTTCTCACGCAGCCATCGCAGGGCCCCCACCCTGATATTTGTGCTGATGTCCTGATGACTGAATATTTCACGAGCCAGATCTACATCAAAAACTCGTACTATATAAAAGATTTCCTCAGGTTCCTCTAGAATCAAAGCTGGTCTCAGGGACACTAAGTTACTCAACAGTATGTTTATGCGTTTATTATCAACATCCTGTTCCAGTGCATTATATAAACCAGAGAAGACGTTACCTGTAGGGGCCAGTTTTTTCAGTGAACATAATACTTCGGCGTTACGTAGCGGAATGTTTTTGGGGATTTCCGTAATAATAACATCAAAACATTCCATAACGAACTTCAGCGCATCCTCAGCCAGGTCAGGTGAGAAAATAAATTGCACAAGGAATTTTTCAAAAACTTCAGCTGAAGAAAGGGTTATACTGCATGGTTCTATAACGTTGTGCTTTTCGTTAACCCACTGAACCAGCTCATGAGCTGTATCAATCAGTTCATCATCCAACAGATGAATAAAGTTTTCAAAGTCTGGCGATATACGGTCATGAGAAAGTAACAGACTGTAGATATTGCGCACCGGCCCTACTGGTTCTCTTAGCCACAATTCTCCATGATTTTGAATTGACTTTATATTATCAATGCTGAAATCCATCCGTACGATGATCATTTCTGCGCTGCTGAACGAGAGATAAGGAGAGTTCAGCAATTCAGCAACACGATCGGTTTCTGTAGACACGACGAACAGCGATGTGACGAAATCATCAATATTATCGTTTACTAACTTTGTGATCGCAGATATGTTAAGTGACTCCAGACAATGAAGTGGGTTACGGGAGAACGTCATACCCTCCCCATTCTGAGAAAGAGATAAATAAACATTCTCAAGATTTTGTACAGAATAGGCGATAAGTCCCTCACTGGCCATCTTCCTGATGAGTTCCTTATTTTTATCTGATGTCGCAAGTGGAATATGTGACAACGTAAATCTGTTTAAATTTAGTGTGTTGAAAAACGCCTCTTCATACCCTTCGGGTATGAAATCGAAAAGCAGGGATGACTCATAGATGAGTTTGCTGGCAAGACTGTGTATCTCAGTCTTTCGCCAGTTATCATCATATTTATTCAGACATAATAGATGTGCGGTCATCTCATCAACAAACTCTGATTGCGCGGATTCAGAGAAATGCACCAGTAATTTATGCAGAATTTTTTCGTTCTGCATGAAGACCTCACAGTACCGGAGTAGAATCTCTGTGGAAAACTCTGTCTGAATAAGGTCAAGCAAACTGACTGTTCGCTCACAGCTGGCCTGACTGAGCAGGGCTGAGGTGTTTTCCGCCAGCGTGCCAGGCTCGTTATCCAGCAACCAGCGAATAACGTCCGGGTGTTGCGCATTCTCCCGTTCGATAACACCCAGTTTTTTTAGCCGGGTCACAACATGGGGAAGGTTCTCCAGCGGGATGGTAAAGGACTCATTTGCATCATCACCTGCCATAACCGATTTGATGAAAGCGTTATCATTTTCCGTCAGTGCTCCCGGCATGAACACTGAGCGGAAGGACATGTAGTCGGTAGCCAGGTAGTCGCTGGACAGCAGAAAATAGATAAAGTCCAGCTGTTCAGCCATGCGCGGACTCAGATCCTGTTCGCCATTAACCGTCTTTCTTACCCAGTCGCTGAAGTCAGATTTCCGCATGCGGCGAATGAGCCCTGAAACAGATTCGGAACGAATATTTCTTTTTTCCATTTCAAGCGAAGAAATACTATTTTTAATACGCGCAATCCCGTCATCAGTTTTAGCGTCAATCAATCCACATCTTTCCTCATATGCAGAGCGAATTACTTTATTTTCAGCTAGCCCAACTTGCAGAATTGTATATTGCCTAGCGTTGTCGATGATGTTAAATCCTTCTCCACCGGCAAGAATCATAAATATTTCTTCATCTTCAACCACCTGTTTCAGACTCAAAATAGTATTAGCGTAAAACGAAAGTTTATCCTTATAGATTTCATTAATGTACGGCGCGAGTAACTCTTTACGCAGTGCCTCACGGTGAGTATGTCTTTCGTTATCTATCTTTTTTAAAAGATTTTGCTCTGAGGTTATTTGAGCGTCAACCTCTGAAAGATATCGCTGCTGGATACGCCGTTCAACATAGGCATCCATAAAACTAAACACAATCCCGCCCTTTTTATCAATGCTATGGTAGTCCTCAGCGCATAAGTTTTTGTAGGCGATCATCGCCAGCAGCTTCGGTGTGTTCTCACGGTTATTGACGATATTCTGATACAGCCTGAATTCATTGGTGATATTGTGCATTACCCTCATATCAGGGATGAATGTCGCTATCCGGCTGATACACTCATTAAGCCCTTTTTGACTTTTCTCTTCTTCAGTAAATTTATTACTGAAATGGTCTGACGCATTATCACTATCCATTACCGGAATGACAGGTATGACAAAGTCGAAAAATTTTGTTCGTGATTCAGCTGAGCTGAAAAGATCATCCCGGACCGCATAGATAAACTTCAGAGGGTTCCTGTCAGAAAGACAGTTATTGATGATTTGATTAATTTCACGTAGTTTAATAAAAATACGATTATTGTTCAGGCGGTCCAGATCCTCAAAGATAACAACATCATATTTTGTCGAATCAAAGAAGTAGACGATTTCATCGATATAGACATTCAACAGGGAAGGCGAGGATGCCTTCGTCGTCACAGCCCCTTTGAGAATATCCACCTTATCCAGACTCACTTTTCTGTCGAAGATACCCGTCCGGTGTAACTGATACAGAAGCAGGGCTAGTGAACTCAGGACCGATAATACAGCCCCGCTCAGGCGTGATGCAAAAGGACACTCAAGAATAAACTGACTTAATACCACCGGCAGGGAAAGTTTGGCTGTTAGGTAGTCTGGCGCAAGGAAAAAAAGGGCTACGCCGGCCAGCATCATTGTCAATGTCAGCAAAGCGGCAGACTTCAGTATCTGCTCGATGGTGACACCAGAGATTCTCTCAATTCGTGAGTAAGGCAATTCATTTTTTTTGTTCTTATATAGGATCTGCTGCAGGATACTATATTCAATTGATTTTTCAGAAGTGACTTCGTTTTTCCCGTCTTCCCCATTTTTCCCTTTATCATCCGTATCATCGGAAGCCTGTTTCTGCATATCGAAATCCGCAAGGGAGACGGTTAAAACACGCAACTCTCCCTGATTCCTGCACCATGTTTTAAGCACCGAGCTCTTCCCCGCACCGTAAGGACCGGTCACAGCAATGTTGCGTATGTCTGGCTGGTAAAAGGCATAATTCAGTGCTCCCACATAACTGCTGGCCTTCTCTGGCTCCAGTAATGTTGGAGTCAATGCTTCATATCCGTTGGTATTCGTTTCGTCGGACTTTGCTCGGGAGGCTTGAAGAGTAAGCCACGGTGTAAACATTATCATTTTGCATGACCCCTTTTTTGTTTTGCCCAGTATTTCACTGGTTTTCATCCATTTCCATCCAAAGCTTGCCTTCAAACTGTCCATTCTGATTTAGAAATCTAGATAGTTTATGAAGGCTTGACCTGCTCCCCGTTGCGGCGGAAGGCAGTCTGAGCTCTTTTACGTCAACCTCTACAATGTATGAGAGTGTCTGGCCACTGAAGCCCGATGCGGTTTTTGAAGGCGGAAACGCTGGATCAAACAGCACATTTGCAGACTGTTTTGACTGCATTAACCTCTCTTCTCCTCCGCCAAGATCCGAAAAATATCAAAACCGGATCTTAGTGAAATTGCTTAGAATTTGACTGATATCCCTTACTACATATCTACAACATGCTATCTATATAGGCTGAACTTCTTACTAAATCCGGAGATTGTTATGGGCGTCAAAATTTCAGGTTTAGAGACAATGCAGAAGCAGCTAAAAGAGGTTGAGAAAGCAACAGAGGCCTTAAACGGAAGTTATGATGTCCACTTTGATGCTAACGATCCTGTCAGTATTGAGATCGCCATTCAGGAAGCTTATTCCATGGTGCATGAACGCGTTTCTGATTATGCCACTAATCCGATGGTCAGCCCATTAATTGAAGGCATGAAAGAAAATCTGCGTCAGCAGATCCTGGATAGTGCAGAACAACAAAGACAGGAGCACATGCAGGATGGCAATTGATATTTTCCAGTCACTGAAAAATTGCGTTTTCGACCTTCAGCGCGCTGACGTTCAGAACTACCAGCAACCCCTCAAACAACTGGTACGGCTATTAAAATCGGAGAGCCTAGAGGCAGTTAATACACGCCTAACCCGTAATATTGAGCTCGATGATTTTCTGGCCAGGAGTGAAGAAACTGAATCCAGCATGGCTGGTTCCGCTGTGCTGCAATGGCCGGAAGAAACAGATGAGGTTTTGGGCCTGAAACTTGTTTTAATCGACAAAATGGCAGCCGATAATAATTTTTCCTTTAATTTCTGTCATACATTTTTCTATGATCGAAATATTCTTGAATCCATTCGAAAATTTACTTCATCATTAGTTGTCCCATTCATACGTGATTACCAGCTATACGTGGAAAACCAACACGACCCCGAGCCTGTAGTGTTTCGTCCGGTTTCCCGAAAAATTTTTATTGTTCATGGCCATGATAATGAAGCCCTTCAGTCTGTTGCCCGCTTTATATCACGGATAGGGCTGGAGGAAATCATTCTCTCTGAACGTCCTGATGGCTCAAGGACGGTAATCGAGAAATTTGAAGCGGAGTCAGGAGATGTCAGCTTTGCCATCGTGCTGATGACGCCCGACGATAGCGGAAATGCCTTGGCATCTGAAAGCACACGACTGCGTGCTCGCCAGAATGTTCTGTATGAGCTCGGATATTTCGCGGGAAAGCTTGGACGCGGGAAAGTATTGGTTCTCAGGAAGGGGGATATCGAAATCCCTTCAGATCTTGCCGGCGTACTTTATACGGAGCTTGATGAGCATGGTGGATGGAAACGCAAGCTGCTCAGTGAGCTTTCATACGCCGGTGTTCCTTTTGACAAGGAAAAAGCGTTTAGCGCATGATTTACTTGTTGTAGTAAGAAAAAGGCCGCTTAGCGGCCTTTTTCGATCAGTCGTCATTATCCAGTGCACTTTTGAGTTCTTCCTGCTCCGGCGTCAGTTCATTACCGGAAAGTATAACCCTCAGCTTATCTTCAACTGCAGGCCAGTCATCAAAAAATGGACTGACCTGGTCACGTGCAATCCGGCGATATGCCCCCCTGTCAGAACTGAAGACGCTGGTCTGTAATCGTATTAACAGGTTAACAAGGCCTTCATCAGTAGCAGCCACCTCTCTGACCCATTGCTTCACGGTTGCACCTGAACTCATGTCTCTCCATGCATAGAGATATCCAAGAATTGACTGCCGCACGATAAGTTGTTGCTGAAGTTCTGGCTGATTCATACGTTCAGCAAACCTGTCACGCAACCGTTCCGTAATATCACGACTAAACAGAGCCTTAGGGACAGGAGGCACTGCACTTTGTGCAAGACCGTGCTCCCAGATAAGATCCCGCATAAAATCGGCTATCCAGAAAGGTGACGTTCCCCTAGTGACGAACATTTCCAAAAGCGTGATTGTTCTAGCCTCATCAATATTCTGCATATGCTTCAGCAGATGCCTTACAACCTGATTAATGCCCGTTTCACGCAGGGAAAACCATGTGTTACGGGTTCGGAAACGCGTGCTGACCTCATCCGTATGATCGAAGAAAAACTGAACAAGCCCTGCGCACTCTTCAAAATTGTGTTCTCTTATCAGGCCCGGAGTCAACCTGCTCAGTATATGTTCGAACCAGGTTCCGGACAGAATACCCACACTACTGATTTTTGAGAGGAGATCTTCAGAGAGCTGCTGCTGCTTTTCCGGTACGGCGGCCAGCGTAAAAAGCTGGTTGAAAAACTCCGGAGGAAGAACATTCTGGGGTGAGGAAAAGGCAAAGTAATACCGCCAGTGCGTCAGGCTGCTGAGTCGCTTGTTGCTTGTATGGATGTGGCGATAATCCTCACTGACGGGCTCAAAAAGACTTAGATATTCATCATTATGTCCGCTGATACCGGGGATCCAGTCTGCGAGTGTCAGAAACGAGTCTGCATTGGATGCCTTCAACATCTTCATACACCTGATAAGCCCCTCACGGAAGTCTGCCTTTTCTCCGTCAGAAAGCATGCCCTGGCCGTTTTCAATCACGGACCGTTCTGTCAGGTAATGCTCCGTCCAGTCATACAGGGCCGGGTTTGTTACTCGTATAAGCTGAAGCAGGCACAAATCAGGGAAATACACAAAATCCCTCATTCCCGGATAGAGAAAAATCAGGGAATTAATGGCCTGATGGATCTCGCGTGGCGTCGAAAGTGCGGCACCATAAGTATCAGTCACAGCGGCGAGATCTTTTGCCATTTCTGAGTCTGCCGGTTGATTATTAATTTGCTGATACAGCGTCTCGGCCCGCTGGCGAAATTCATTGCGTAGATCAAAGGCCTCAGGGCGAGGTATTTTAAAACTGAGCTGAATAATTTTCTGAAGATAACGGCTGCCATCTCCGATACTAAGTGCATGCTCAACGGCATGGGTGATAATCTGCCTGTCATAGCAAAGAATGTGGGTAAAGCGCGGTAGATCGGCTACCGCACGGACAAGCCTGAACACTTCCGCCACTTGGGACGGCTCCAGTCGGTCCAGATCATCCATGACAACAATGAACTTCAGATCCAGTCTAACCAGTTGCCCAGCAATATCAGCCCGAAGCTTTGTCGTGGTTTTCTGATCAACAGCCAGACGGCTATCTGAAAATACCTTTATTCCGCCAGCTATCCAGTTAACGATTCGGGAAAACTGCCCGATATACTGAACCAGCGGAAGAACGCGCGATGAAGTATCCTGTGCATACTCAATCACTTTCTGAGCTTCCGCTGACAGAAGGTATTTACGCCAGATTTTTTTTAAACCTGTCGGGGGATACCGTTTATCCGTTTCCTGCTGGATGACAGTGGCAACCGGAAGAAAAAGCGCTTCAACCGGGTCGTTGCCACTCAGCCAGGGAGAAATATGCAGCACATGTGTGTGTCCATCCTTGTACTCGGCAAGGTTTTTCAGGATCAGATTCAGGAGGCTTGTTTTACCTGATCCCCATGCCCCTTCAATTCCGACAACATTTGAAGCTTCCTGTGGAAGGGAAAGAATGGAGCGGGAAATATTTTCCGCGATATTACTGAATCCGTATCGATCCTCAGGTACATTGTCAACTGCCGCGTCAAGCCCCTTCGGGTTCCACAGCTGCCCCAGTATTTTCATATTACAACTCCGTACAGGCCGCGCAGCCCGGTCAGGTTTTCCGCCAGCGTGCCTTCAGCGCATCGCATGCTGAGCTCCCGTATCAGCTTATCAAAAGCTTCTGCCTGCAAAAAATCAGCCGCCCGTTGATCCCGAAGAATTTCTCTTTTGATGCATACCCTAGCGGGGAGAGCATGACGCGCTCTTCCTGTTGGCCGTGCGCCAGAGATTCCGGATGACGAGTGTAGCCCAGCGGTTCGGAGAACGCATTCCAGCCGTACGCCAACGCGAAATCATGGCCGGGGATGAGCAGAGACATAGCTGCGGCAGAGTGAACATTTTAACTAAAAGTTGGCTATCTTCATCAAAAGTCATGAGGGGTAATCTCCGACATTAATTTTATTTCAGAGTACAATCAACACAGATTGAAACACCGTGTCTGGCTTCGCACTTCAAAACAATGTCCCCTCTAGGCACAAAGCAGTCGATACAGCCTCTTACGCATCAGTTGTATAAATCCAGTCAGCACATTGAGGACATATCTTCTCTCCTTGCCAACAAATGTGGCACCAGTTGCATCGCCATTGCCGTATCGTTGTGTTAGTAGGTCGAAGGCGCATTTCAGGAGGTGGGATGGTTTTTGGCAATGTCTGTTCTGGTGCTATTTGGAGCTTGTTAAATCGACATGTTTTAAGCCGAGCAACATTGTTGATACCCCCCAACAGGTGCACAAACGTTCTTGTAGATGCCAGAGGATCAAACTGAACACCTATCTGCAGTTTGCAGTAAATACAATGCAATGAATCAAAATCAACCTGTTGAACCGATTCTGGTGTAACCCATTCACCATTTACAGTGACGGCGTGAGTGGCTAAAACGAAGTAATTCATCATGAACTCCGGAACAAATAAAAAAAAGCCAGCATGGTTAGCTGGCTTCGTGGATAGATGGGGGAAGGAAGTATTAGCATCTGGTACAACGGGTTAGATTTCCCGGCTGCTTTTTGTTCTCTTCCTATTTTTCAATGAACTTACTTCTCCGCGCCCAAAGGTCCTGGCATTTCCAGGGAGAACCAGACGTGCGCAGGCATCTATTTTGGTGATGTAACTTAGCGCCTTAAGCAATCCCTTATCCTTACTACTGTCACCGCGTTCCAGTTTGCCGAGGCCGCAGTCCTCATAACGCGCTTTGTTAGCGTTGCAGTTGTAGAAGATGCCTTTACCTTTAGTGATGGTGTGTTTCCAGTATCTCCCGAAAGCATGAGCAATCACGCCATCCTGTTGTGCCTTATTGCCATTTAAGATGAATAGCATGTGGTAATGAAATTTACGCTGTGGCGCATATTCCAGTTTCCACACTGTCCCGAGAACATGGCGAAACAATGGATTTTTTTTCATGTTGCGAAATAGCTGCTGACGATGCTTACGGGCTTCATCAGCAGTGATGTCAGCCTTATGCTCATTTGCCCATGATAAATCAATCCGCAAGACCAGCAGTCGAGAATGACGCTCCTGCAGGTGACTGATGTAATTCATCACTCCCTTCAGGTTTTTAACCGAAGCTCGCTGGTATTTTCTGTAGGCCTGTTTAAACCCGGCCTGACTCACAGCGAACCGGTAATCCTGTACCAGTTTGTTCAGCATTTCTGCTGTGGTAACAGTATCTGCTCCTACTATTTTCCCGTTATGGATACGGGCATGTAAATCAGTGTTATTAAATAAATTCCGAAGTGTAGCAATACGTGGATTAGCTATTCGTACTTTCATCGCTTCTTTCGGCAGTACATTAAGATAACGGATTGCATCAAGAATGAAGGCTGACTCTGCACTCTCTTTATAACCTGATCGGTTATACAGAATAGTGAAAGGTAACTTATGTCCTCTGCTGATATTTTTAAGGCAACTATCAAGTTGTTCTAACCTGAATCTGAATTCATTGTCATCGGATATGGTGAGATAGGGAGTGTTATTCTCAATGTGATATTCAGCATGAGATAACAGGAATGATTCTGGTAAGTCCATAATGTATTTCTCTGAAGCCAGTCAGTAATGACTGGCTGGCAATGTATAAAGGTGGTTATTGGACGAGGGGCTTCATCTGATATGAAGCATGAATAGTAATATCAGAAATAGTGTCTGTGTGATATCAAAGTCTAAGTGTATGACGCCATTAATGAGTGTGATATAGCGTGTTTATATGAAGTGATATTGATTGGTGATTGAATGTGTTAATTAATGATTGGTAATGCATTAAATACAATAATAAATAAACCGACTATGCAAATCACATTAAGGCCATGTGCCATAAGGCACGAGAGCATAAAATCATGGTGTGAAGTTAGTGACCTTTTCATCACTATCTTTGGAGTCTTTTATGCTCTTGACTCATTAACACGGGCTTCTAACCATTCTTTTATCTCACGTTCAATCCAGCGGGAACTGCGGCCAAATTTCACCGGTTTTGGGAACTTACCGTCCTGCGCCATTTTATAAAACCACTTATCGGACAAACCGGTTAGTTCAGTAATAAACTGCATGCTGACAAATTTATCCTCGTGAATATTAATCGTGCTCATGACATGTCTCCAAAAATGTATCAGGAGGACACCGGATGGCATCCTTTCATGTCATAGGCCTCATATGTACAGATTTACTTTTCCCTGACGTTATTTCATAAGAAAAGGATTGCCGGCCGAGACGGGGATAACTATCAACCACACATCAAAAATCTGGCGCAGCTACACTTTCACACTGTCAATTAATGATGTTCTCAGAGGCAGTTTTTCACTAAAAAAGTGCCTAATTACAGGGGTTGCATTAGACTTCCACCCTACGATTTACACTATGATTATTGCTATGAATTACCCTATGAATTACTATACGTGCATTGCAGTTCACATAATAAAAAGAGGTAATTCCTTGTGAGTGATGAGTTGTGGATCGACATTAAAAGCTCGCGTGATATCAGGTTATTTCTGTGGCTAAACGGGGATGATGTCGCTATTTACAATTATCGTTTGAAAGATAGCAGCAAGAAATACAGCGCAGATCTGATTTATGGAGAAGATTATAGATTAGCAGCAGAGGCAATAAATGACGCGTTTCGTCTGTTTTATAAAGACCCAGATATACTTCGTGCATATGCATCTAATTTTAAAAAAGCCAAAAATGCACTATTGCCATTAAAAGAATTCAACTGGTTTAAACGCTGCAATGATGCATGTTACTTTACCTGGGTGTATATAAGGGTTCTCAGTAATAAAAATAAAGCACTTGGTAGTTTTAATATAAATGAACCGTGCACTGTTTATACCCGGACGTATTATCACCGGCTGATTAAAATTCAGTATCCTGTAAGCCATAGTGAACGCCTTGAGTGCATAAAAGATTTTTTTGACAGGTCATCGATGGATCTTTCATCAAAACTATTGATAATGTCGAAGATAAGATACGAGTGGGACAGACACTCTCCTTTAGTAAATAACCTCCCCCTAAAGAAATCTGAGAAATTAAAAATACAATGGGCGTGGGACTATATTTCTAAGGACAAGGTTAACGTTATCATTGGTTCAATAAAGAGAGCGCAAGCTAAGATAGCAAAAGGAACTCAACCCCATCAGGACAATATACCTTCCGAGCATATTTTTAATGCGGCGTACAAAGCAGCTTTACAGGGATACCTCCACAACCCTCATTTCGTTAGCCTTTTCAGGCCATCAACGACAACTGAGAAGTATCTTGCACTACGTTGTATTTATATTTGCATGTATTGTTACGACAATAAATTTTTATCCAGATTTAAGAAATCGTGGGAATCATCGGTTTACAGGAAGACAAAGAAGAAAGTCACGGTTCGCGAAAAATCAACGTCAGAACCAGTAGGGCGGGAATTCAGTAATGTAACTGATGCAGAGAAAATCATAGCAAAAATACCTTCAGAAGCTGAAAATCTTCATGATAAATTACTCTTACAAACATCCAATGAAAAGCTAAATGAAATTACACCTACTCCTGAAATTGATGCCGGAGAAAACAAAGAAGTCAAAGATTACTCAGTAAATAACTGGTATGGCATTCCTTTTTAGAGTTTTCTATTTATAAATAACAAAGGCCACGATGAAAGTGGCCAATAATTGTCAACATCACTCACTCCAGATTATTTCAAACCTATATCACCCCACTGAGAACACCGGCATATCTTTGTCTGGACGAATATCTCATTGATCATCAATACCGATCGATACTCAATTAAAAGATAGCATTCACCTATCAATTGGTGGGTAATTGATCGTTTTTATTATAGATAATAACGATCAATTTGTTGAAACTGATCTGTATTAACGATTATCCCATTCCCTCTCAAATGCATACGATCAGGTGGCCTTTTGTTCAGCAAAGGGCCATTTTTCGTTTGCAAAACAACAGCAAGGATTCTTTATGTTGAAGATAAGCTCCGCATTCTTTTTCAGTACGGCACTGTTCAGCGCAGCGGTGCACGCTATGGGCCAGGAGCAACAATGGGGCAACTGGTTTGGCACTGTTAATGCGATGGAGTTTGAACTGAATACCGACAATAGCGCCGGAGAACGCATGACGCTCACCTGCCGGGACAGTCATCTGATATTGAACTACAGCGGGTCTGATAAGAAACCCTTGGGTGTACCAGATGAAGGTCAGGAAGGCATGGGGATTAATATCAACGCTGTACATTACCAGCCAGGCAAGGCGGCTTTCATCGCACTCAAAAACACAGACAGCCATGGGCAGATTGAAATCACCCGAATCAATAAACCCTTATCTCACCCGTTCAGTACCGCAGGACTCAAGGACGCTCTGGAGGACCTTAACTGGGAAGACTGCATCAGCCATTAATCACCCCATCCGGTAGCTCATGCTCCCACATTGTTAATCATCAGCAAGGATATCTGTATATGGCGACATTCCTTTCACGCCTGATTTTGATCTGTACGCTTTCGCTCCCGGCCTTCAGCTTTGCCATCACCATTCCCGGTAATATTCATCCAGAACGGTACACGTTCTTTCTGACAGATGGCGGAGGTGAAATGCTTCGCGAAATGAACGATGCGGCAGTCAGCGTAAAACTCAACAATAAAGCTGGTTTCAGCGCGGAGGCACAGAGCAAGGCGGCTGCAGCGAATATCTCTCCTTTATTGTACGCAGCATCACCGCTTGAACAGAACTTTATCCGCTACGACAGTAAACCTGTTAAGGCTCTGACTTGTCTCGTAACGACACGCACTATGCCGGGTCAGAATAAAAATTATTCATGGGAGGAAACCTACTGCCTGGATGAAACCGGTGCTGCCTACATCGGCACAAAAGGCTGGCCGTCACGTGCTATCGTCGAAAAGAGCTGCGAGGTGGGTGCCTCCGGTTGTCCTGTATATCTTGGTCTGAACAATGATCCACCGACCATGCGGAATGATGCTGCGCAATATATTCCTTACAGCAGCGATCGGGCAAGCGGGCAGAAAGTACGTAACTCTGAGCCAAAATCAACGACCGCTGAAACCGTCGCAGAGCAGGACGGTTATGTGGTGAGTTTTATTAAAGCCAGCAACTGTACAGACAACAAACTGATTGTCAAAAACACAAGCTCCGGGAAAACCGCCGCAATTGCAGGATTAAGTGGTTGCTCTTTTGATCCGAAGAAAAATGCAGTAATTATCTTCCCTCAAAATGAATATGTCGGCGTTTACAGTGGCCCCACAAACGCTTCTGAGGAAATAGCCTCAGTCGATCTCCCCTAATTACTTTTCCAGTCCGGTATAAGCTTCCTGCGGTACCGGACACCTTTTGGATCAACCTATGAAAACTAAAAAATCCCCGGACGATACAAAGTCAGATGCAGAATCATTTGGGTTGACCTGGCCCGTTGTTTTCAGCGTCGCAGGGCTCACTCTGCTGAGAAGTAAGTCGGCTGTATGCCAGGCAATGGGAGCCAGCCTGATGACCTATAGCCTGATAAGACTCATAAAAAAACTCGCCACGCTTGCCTGAAAAGTCCCAATCAGGAAACACGGTTTGCGTGCCAGCACCTGTACCAGACGTACTATCACCATCCGAAGCTCACCTGGAAGCTAACTTTCGACAAAAGCTGAAGCGTTCCTTTATCAATGGGTTGGCTGCAATAGCAGAGGACAGAATCAATGATGATGCCTTTGTTTTATCGGTGTGCAGCAAAGCGTATGAACGCTTACCTCTGAACATAAGGCGAGTCGTTCAGTACGAATGGTGTCTTCGATACTTCAAGTACAGTAAACCCTTTATTCTGCGGCGATTACAACATCGCCAGGCCGAAAAGCAAATACCATCGGCATTACCTGACAGAGAACTCTCGCCACAGCAGAGCCAGCCACCAGCCTCTCCCTGAACATATTATCTTCCATCCAATGCCACTCTACTGGAGTGGTTTTTATATCCGTTTGAAAAGGAATCAACTATGACCCGTTTAGCCAGCCGCTTTGGTACAGTCAACCTTGTTCGTCGTGACCGCCCGTTAACTCGCGACGAACTGGCTCATTATGTGCCCAGTGTCTTCAGCGAAGAAAAACATGAATCCCGTAGCGATCGTTATACCTACATCCCGACAATTACCCTTCTCGATAACCTGCAACGCGAAGGTTTCCAGCCATTCTTCGCGTGCCAGACCAGAGTCCGCGACCAGAGCAAACGAGAGCATACGAAGCACATGCTGCGCCTACGTCGTGAAGGCCAGATTACAGGCAAACAGGTTCCCGAAATTATTCTGCTGAATAGCCACGATGGCTCAAGCTCATATCAGATGCTACCGGGGTTATTCAGAGCAGTTTGCCAAAATGGGCTGATTTGCGGTGAGAGTTTTGGCGAAGTGCGCGTGCCGCATAAAGGCAACGTAGTAGAGAAAGTCATCGAAGGGGCCTACGAAGTACTGGGAATATTTGACCAGGTAGAAGAGAAACGCGATGCCATGCAGTCACTGATATTACCGCCACCTGCACAGCAGGCAATGGCGAAAGCGGCATTAACCTATCGCTTTGGTGAAGAGCATCAGCCGGTGACTGAAACGCAAATACTCTCTCCACGCCGCTGGCAGGATGAAAGTAATGACTTGTGGACTACTTACCAGCGCATTCAGGAAAACCTGATTAAAGGTGGGCTGTCCGGTCGAACGACCAGGGGTCAACGCTCCCATACACGCGCCGTTAAAGGCATCGACGGAGATGTGAAACTTAACCGTGCCCTTTGGGTAATGGCCGAGAATATGCTGCAACTTGCCTCATGAGGCTTTTTACCAACCTATCTTTACGCCCTGCCACTAAACCGGCGGGGCTTTTTGATTTAGGGAGCAATTATGTCCGCACTCAATTTATCCCCGGTATTCCTGCCAAATGAGCAACGCGTTATCCGTCGGGCGTTACGACTATTGGAAAAGTATCAGCGCCAGCCGAATGAGTCTTTTACCTCCACCAGCTTCACTAAGACCTGGCTTCAGCTACAAGTGGCTCACATGGAGCGGGAAGTTTTTATCGTGATGTATCTCGACAATCAGCATTGCCTACTGGAGCGAGAAACGCTGTTTACTGGCACGCTTAGCCATACCGAAGTACATCCTCGCGAGGTGGTGAAGTCAGCCCTGAAACATAACGCCGCTGCGGTAATTCTGGCGCATAACCATCCGTCAGGTACGACAGAAATCAGTCAGCAGGACAAACATATTACTCAGAGGATTATGAAAGCGCTGGCACTAGTGGAAGTACGTGTGCTGGATCATCTTGTGGTGGGAAACGAGGTAGTGTCATTTGCTGAGCTTGGTTTTCTTTAAAGGGAGATTTTCATGTCATTAATACCAGCCCATGAATGGGGGCTAAAAAGCGATATTGTTCCACGGTTTGGTGCCAGATTAGTTCAGGAAGGCAACCGGCTGCATTTTCTGGCTGACAGGGCTAGTTTGATGGGCAATTTTAGCGATACGGAATGCTTCAAATTGAATGACGCATTTCCACACTTTATCAGCCAGATGGAATCGATGCTGACCACTGGTGAACTGATCCCCTGTCACCATCGCTGTGTCACTCTCTACCACAACGGTTTTACCTGCGAAGCCGACACCCTTGGCAGTTGCGGCTACGTGTACATCGCGGTTTACTCAACTCAACGCTAACTAATTTCCTGAGATCAAACATGAATATTCAACCTGCAACAACTCCGCAGGCGGCGAAGCCATGTCTGTCGCCCCTGGCTGTCTGGCAAATGTTACTGGCAAGCCTGCTAGACCAGCACTATGGCCTCACGCTAAACGACACGCCGTTTAGTGATGAAACTGTTATTCAGAAACACATTGAGGCAGGTATTACCTTGGCCGATGCCGTAAATTTTCTGGTTGAACGCTATGAACTAGTTCGTATTGACCAAAAAGGCTACTCTGTGCAAGATCAGGAACCTTGGTTAACTTATATGGATGTCCACCGAGCACAACTTAAACTCAACGTGGAACGTTTATAATTTAACCAGTTAACTGACAAGGAAAAACATGTGGGGGCATAATTGGGGGCACGCTTAAAAATTGCATAGAAAAATAATCAATAAATTCAAGGTGATTGATTATCAAATGCGACTCCTGTGATCTCCGCCAAAATGCCATCCGCTTTAATAAAAACTTTATTAATAAATAGATTCGCCCAATCCAGTCACCTTAAGTGAACATGATCACTTATTAATTTAAATATTGAGTGTTATTCTCTCCCCCATTTCA
>Ga0207713_1001747_pt1 | contig 16681 bp, 13 predicted proteins | sample KBSS64metaG_FD_184404 | JGI IMG/M metagenome (GOLD analysis project Ga0207713, IMG submission 184404) | Switchgrass rhizosphere microbial communities from Kellogg Biological Station, Michigan, USA - KBS S6-4 metaG (SPAdes) (version 2) | ecosystem: Host-associated > Plants > Roots > Rhizosphere >...
AATCACTCGAACGCAGAACCATTCGTTATCACCGTTCAAATGCGACTGAACAATATGATAGCATCACCAGCTTTATTGCTCAGCGACAGTTACAACCGACGGCTATCCATGTACAACGCTGGCAAGCCGATAGTCTTAGTCAAGAAGATGCCAGCGGTTCAGTGATCAGTTCACATCAACACAGTTCTCAAAGGGATAATGAAAGCTTAAGTCTAGAACAGGCATGGAATATATCTCCTGCTTGGATAAGTGATCTTAAAGGAGAGGATCAAGCCACCACTTCAAGTAACACTCAGTTAGAAAAACTGAATATGCATTTAAACCAATACCAAGCATTACAAGCCAAGTATTTTACAGCGCATAGCAGTGTACGCGATACTCAAGTGGGTTATTGGTTCCAATTGCTTGACTACCCAGAGTTAGAAAAAAATCATAGCCAAAGTGACAAAGAGTTTTTAATTCTTAATAAGCATTTTTATAATCAAAATAACCTGCCTAAAGATATACAAGACCAAGTTGAAAAACTATTGACCTTAAGTCACTGGCAAAACAGTAAAGATAGCGAACAAGAGCGTCAGGCTAATGAATTTGTGGTTGTTCGTAGAAATATTAATGTTGTGCCTGAATATGATCCATTGAAGCATCGCCCTGTTGCCCATGTACAACGTGCCAAAGTGGTCAGTGATGGTGAAGAAATTCATGTGGATGAATGGGGGCGAATTAAAGTCAGATTTTTATTCACGCGTACCGATGATCATGCTCATGATGGCGGTGCAGGCTCAAATAATAGTGACTCAGATTCGGCATGGGTCGATGTCCTCACTCCGTGGGCTGGTGAAGGCTATGGAGCACGCTTTTTACCGCGTAAAGATGAAATTGTGGTGATTGATTTCTTTGATGGCAACATTGATCGCCCATTTGTAACAGGGCGTATTCATGAAGCGCAGCGTTCGCCAACGAAGTTTGATATTAAAGGACAATTACCTGATACAAAAAAACTGAGTGGTATTCGTTCGAAAGAAGTTGGGGGTATGGGCTATAACCAACTTCGCTTTGACGACACAACTGGCCAGATCAGTGCTCAGCTACATAGTAGTCATGGTGCGACACAGCTTAATTTGGGGAATTTAAGTCATCCTAAAGAAAGCGCAACAAGTGATGGGCGTGGTGAGGGTTTTGAACTAAGAACGGATCGTGCAGGTGCAATCCGAAGTAAAGGTTTATATATCTCGACGTTTGTCCAGAATAATGCAACAGATACACATTTAGAAGCAAAAGAAGCGGTTCAAAACTTCACTGAAAGTTTAGAAAGTATGAAAGCTTTATCTGAGTATGCTGTAAAACAAAAAGCTGAAGCTGCTGACATGCTTGAAAATATTGATCGGTATATTAAAACGATTGAATCTCAATGGTCTGATTTAAAGGCTACCAAAGAAGCTTTAATGTTATTAGCCTCTCCTGAAAGTATTTCTTTGGTTTCTGGAAAAAATATACATATTAATGCTTTAGATAGCGTGACTGTGGGCGGTGGACAATCCATTAATGTCAGCACAGATGAACATTTAATCTTAAATGCTAAGAAAAAAGTAAGTCTGTTTGCTGGGGAGGAAGATTTAAAAATTTATGCAGCAAAAGGAAAATTTGATCTGCAATCGCAAGATAATGTATTAGATGTTTCTGCAAGACTAGATATAAAAATAACTTCTTCTGAAGGCAAAGTAGAAATTCATAGCCCAACTGAAATTGTATTTAAGGCAAAAGACAGTGCCCTAAAAATTAATGGTGATGGAGTCACGGTCATTACACCAAATAAATTTACCGCTAAAGCAGGACAACATCTCTTTACAACAGGTGCAAGTGAAAGCCCAACGCTTCCGATATTTCCAAATAATATTTGTTGGGAATGCCTTGCTCGACGTGCAGCACAACGTGGAGCGTTTATTAATAAAGGAGATGGAATGTAAATGATGGTTAATCAAAGTCTCCAGTTTTTATTTAAAACATTTGAAAAGTATCCACTTGATCAAGTTGGATTAAATATTTATGCAATAGCTGATGCAGCCCAAGATAAAAAGTTTTTAAAAGTTTTAGAGCATTTACGGCAAAAATGCCTATTAAAAGAAGCAAGCGGTGAAAAAGCCAAAGAAATTTCTCCACATTTAATTCAGCTGCCTAAAAATTTTATGGCACTTGAATGGGAGTGGATTGAAAGCAATATCGCCGGTACCACCAAAATGACGATTATTATTACGCCATTAACTTTTGATTATCTATATAAGCATTTAAGAAATTTTTTAGATGTTGAATTTGATGGTGGTCTCGAAATGATGCTGGCATTTTGGGATCCTACTATCTTGGCAACATTGGTTGGGCACAAAGCTGATAAAACTTTATATGTAGAAGGTCCTGTATTTAATCCTCAGCAAATTGAGGCTTTACTTAAACCTATTCAAAGCTGGTGGTATTGGGATCGCTTAAGTAATTTGCAAGGAATATTTGGCTTAAATGAGCGTGTTGAAATGTTGCCCTCCATCGAAAAGCCTTTACATTTTACGGTGGAACAAGAAGAAATGATGGTCGAGGCAACTTTTCCTGACAATCTAATTTATTACCTCAAACTCAATAACTCGTTTTTAGTTGATAAAATTGATGATGAGTCATTATATGAATTTGTAATTGAAAGTATCCCTGAAGCAAGAGATCACTGTTTATCTGGTACTCGCGATATTTTAAATTTTATCTGCCTAAAATTGATGTATGGATTCCAATTTGAGTCGGACCGTAACCTACAGCATTTATTAAATAATCTGAAAGATAAAAAGCTAACAATGGATCAGATTATGAATAGCTTAATGTCTGAAGCTGGATAATTAATTTTTTAATCATGGTCAATATACTTTTATTGAAATAAATTAATAAGAGTTCTAAATGGAGAGAAATAATGAAATATAGAATACTATTTATTTTACTTGCTATACCAGTAATTTTAACTGGTTGTAATTGGATGTATGGGCAAATTTAAGTGATGGTAGTGATTCCAAGGGGATGAATATTTATCGGCATATTTAAACCCTGATAATACAGTAGAAATTACTACATCTAACAATTATCAAGTCCAACTGAAAAACGTCTAAGATAGCAAGAAAAAATGAGGAAAGACCATGAGTCTCAAAAAGTTATTACTCCTACCAATAAGTTTAGTATTTAATGCTGCAGGTTGTGCTGGTATCGGCCCAAATTCAACGTACTACATGGGTACTACCTCGTTTAAATATGACCCCACATATGTAAGTTATATGGTGAAATTAAATAATCATGAAATAGGAGGAGGCTTCGGTGGTGGTATGAATACTTCTCGAGTAAAAGTTGGACCACAGGTCATTACATGGGAAGAATCTAATAGTGATAAATTACATCAAGCAAAAAATCAGGTCACTTTAACTAAAGAAGATTTGAAAGGAATGAAGTATTTAGCAGTACATTTATATCCAGATGATACTGTGGAAATTACGACATCCAACAATTGGCCTAACCCAACTGAGAAAGGCCTAAAATGGCAAGAAAAAATTCGCAATAATAAAAAGTGAGGTTAGATCATGTTTAAAAAAACAATTATAAAAAGGACGGTGGAAACCAATAGTGATGTTTCTAATATTCCACCTACAGCCAAACAGGATTGTTCAGATGTGGTCCATATTTCTGTATTTTTTGATGGTACAGGCAACAATAAAGATGCGGATGAAGAATTAAAGAAATGGTCAAACCCTGCTCGATTATGGCGAAATGCTCAAACATTAAAAGAACAGGAAGAATTAGATAAAAAATTGTCTAATAATTATGCAATCTATGTGTCTGGTGTAGGAACACGTTTTAATGGTCAGTTGAATATTTTCCAACGTGCACTTGCAATTATACAAGATCACGGCGGTTTGGGGCTTGCTGCAGGAACAGGTGGTACTCGACGTCTTGATTATGGTGAGATTCAACTCAATGATGCTTTAAAGCAAGTCATGATTATGAATGCAAAAAAAGCAGAAATAGATACGAGTAAATATGCCAATGAAAAGAAAGTTTCTAGTTTTGCTGAAGTAGAGAAAAGTTTAAGTCAACATCGACTCATCAAAAAAATTAATATTTCTATTTTTGGCTTTTCACGTGGTGCTGCTTTAGCACGTGCGTTTACCAATCAGTTTATGTGGCAATGTGAATCTGACTGTAATGGTTTAACTTATGGTACAGGGAAATACCCTATCGAATTTAAATTTATGGGGATATTCGATACCGTCGCTTCTTTTGGTTTACCTGCAACCAACTTAAATAATAATCTAACCTTTGATGGTCGCGATATGGTTATTGATGAACGGGTAAAAATGTGTGTTCATTATATTGCAGGAAATGAACAGCGTTTTGCTTTTCCTGTTGACTTAATTCATAAAGAAAATGGTGAAATTGCGAACTCTAACTGGAAAGAAATTGTCTATCCGGGTATGCATTCGGATGTTGGGGGAGGTTATGCTCCTGGAAGCCAAAATGTAAATGATAACTATGCTCGCATTCCGCTTAAAGACATGTTAGAAGAAGCTGTGAATGCAGGCGTTCGTATGTTTGACTATAATCAATTAAAGGGAAAACATGTCAAAATATTCAAAGAACAGTTTGAAATTAAGGATGAAACACAGCGTCTATATAATGTTGTGAAAGCAGAAATGCAATCTAGCGGAAAAATTCAAGACCAGATTATTTCTACAATGAAAGTCTATTATGCGGCTTATGGAGCTTTAGCTGAAAAGAAAATTGTCTCTGTAAGTCAGCAAGCGCGTAATGACAATAAAATTCGTGAATATATTCCGATTGGCCCATCAGATATGGCAACTGAAATTAGTCGTTTGGAAAAATTACAGAAGCTAACTGCTCCAAATACAACAGGGGGAATTAATATCTTTAGATTATTATCACCTGTTTCGAAAGCTTATGAGTTTTACTTGGGTATTGATGATTGGGAGTTTGCAAGCTGGAGAAAAGGAGCTAGTCCAGAAGTCATGGATTTTTATCAGAATTATATACATGACTCCAAATATGGTTTTATTAGCAATGCGGAACCATTTAGTTATTTTCGACAAAGAACAGTTTATGAATCTCGTCGTAGTGGAAAAGGTGAAGAGGTAGATAAAAAAGTTGCTGAAGATAAAGCTGTATGCAGTGTAGGTAGTCAAGAGGTTAAGCAAGAACAGCTTTTTGATGAATACCAACAAGTCCAGCAGGGATTGAAAGCAGCCAGTTAACTCAATACGAGTCGGATTGCAGTCTAAAACTTTCTCATCCATAAAAAATAAGGCTTATATTTATACAGTCATGGTGGTATTTATGATAGTAGGAGAGCTAGAGCAACTAGTTCTCCTACTTAATTCGATCTACTTCTTTTGTTTAAAACGGTATTTGCATTTTAAGCAGCGGTAGTCCTGAAAAATGTTCTTATCGATCATCACACCCGCTTTTTTACCAAAAATATTACCGACCACACCGCCAGTGATTCCTGCACTAATTGCACCGACAAAAGTTCCTACAGTTCCGCCAACAATCACACCTAAAGGGCCAGCAATTGTACCAATGGCTGCACCGACAGTAGCGCCAGTTGCTGCACCACCTACAGTGCCTGCTGTTGTGCCAGCAGCTGTTAGTAAAACACCGCCAGTTGTTCTAAGTAATTTGTCATGGTCACGTGCTTCAATTTCTGTAGAACCACACTTAGGACATTGCAGAGCTTTTTCCATAAAATTTCCTGTCTTTCATCATTGAGTGACACAGTTGACGGCGCTAAATCAGTAAAGTGGGTAAAGAACCTATCTTACGATGAAGTGTCTTTTGCCTATTGAGTGATTGCAACAATAAACTGGTCTGCTTTGATTTTAGCTGAACATGAGCGCAAATATTTATAGATCATGTAAACACTTGTACTTTAATAATTATCCCATTAAAAAACCATATTTAGAATGACTTAGGGTTACATATCAATGTGTCTGGCAGAGAACCATTCAACAATGATGAATAGAATGTGAATGGTTTTTTGAGTAGATTTTCTGAAGTTACTTAGGGTGACGAGCTGTTAAATTATAAAAGGCTTATCCTGTTTGAATAAGCCTTCTTTGAATATTAGAGTGCTTTTTTCCAACTTAAAAATTTATATAGCCCAAACATGAAAGTGATCCAGATCGGAAGTAAAATCACCGATTTTTCAAATCCTTGAGTCCACATAATATATAAAATCATGCCAATGAAAATTAAAACAATATAGTTACTCAAAGGCGAAAATAGTGCAGGAAATTTGACAGCTTTACCTTCAAGTTTCATCGCACGTTTAAACTTCAAATGGGTAAAACTAATAATTGCCCAGTTTAAAACTAAAGCGGCTACGGCCATGTACATGAGATAGCTTAAAGCTTCTTCTGGTACGAAATAGTTAAGTAATACACAACCAAAAATCAGAATAGAAGAGAAGATAACAGCAGCTTTAGGAACACCTTGTTTGCTTACTTGTGCAAAAAATTTTGGAGCATGACCTTGTACTGCAAGTCCATATAACATACGGCTGTTGGCATACATGCCGCTGTTGTAAACCGAAAGCGCAGCAGTCAAAATAATAAAGTTGAGTAAATGTGCTGCCCAACCAATACCTAGTTGGCTAAAAATCATGACAAATGGGCTTTTATCTAAACCACCAAGGTCAAGCTGATTCCACGGAATAAGTGACATGATGATAGCAAGCGAAGCCACATAAAAAATCAAGATTCGAAAGATGACTTGGTTAATGGCTTGCGGAATACTTTTTTCAGGATTTTCGGCTTCAGCGGCGGTCATCCCAATTAGTTCAATGCCACCAAAGGCGAACATTAAGAAGGCGAGCATATAAAATAGGCCCGAGAACCCATGTGGGAAAAATCCGCCATGCTGCCATAGGTTTGAAAAGCTAGCTATTGAGTCGCTACCCGCTGTAAGCAGTAAATATAGACCAAAAACAATCATTGAAATGACAGCAGCGACTTTAATAATGGCTAACCAAAATTCAGATTCACCATAGAATTTAACATTGCCCAAGTTTAAACAGGTGACTAGAACAAAGAAAAATAAAGCTGAAATCCACGCAGGAATGTGGGGCCACCAGTAATGCACATATTTAGCAACCGCTGTCAGCTCGGTCATTGCAACCAGAATATAAACAACCCAATAGTTCCAGCCTGATAAAAAACCGGGGAATTTTCCCCAATATTTTTGTGCAAAGTAACTAAAAGAGCCAACGACTGGTTCTTCTACAATCATTTCACCCATTTGGCGCATAATTAAAAATGCAACCAAACCGACGATGGCATAACCTAAAATAATGGAAGGACCAGCGGACTGGATGACTTGTGCAGAACCTAAAAATAGTCCTGTACCTACAGCGCCACCCATAGCGATTAACTGGATGTGACGATTTTTAAGTCCACGTTTTAATTGGGAAGATGAGTTGCTCAAAATATATGCGCTGAATTAAAAAGCTGGCACTATTGTAATAGATTGGTTAGGGATAACCTAGTTTGAAAAGGATTTTACTCAGGTAAATAAAAGGATCCGTACAAAGCTATACGAATCCATTTTTGAAAATTAGTGGTTCTATAAATTAGAAAGACACCATTTTGCCGGGGTTTAACATTGCACCGATGCCATACATGCTTTTTGCGAGTGGAATAACTACGGGTGCAAGTGTGCGTCCAAATATAATATTTTGATGGTCAATTTTAGATAACATTTCAAAGTCATTAGATTGCCCAACAAAATCATTCGCAATCGCTTTACCAATACGAACAGTCTGCGCCACACCGTGACCGCTCCAGCCATGAACAGCATAAATTGGGAATTTATTGCCAAACTTACGGCTATCGACCGCACCATTTACCGTTAAATCAGTGGTGCCACTCCAGACAAAATCCATCTCTAGATTTTTAATTTGAGGGAACACCGTATGAATTCGATGTTCTAGATAATTTAAAGTTTTCTCTGGCCCCCAACATGTTCCAGTACCTTGTCCACCGAACAATAAACGGTTGTTAAACACGGGGCGGTAGTAATCAATCTGGAACTGAGTGTCATAGACTGGATGTCCAAATGGCAGAAGCTCTTTAATATCAAGTTCTAGCGGAGCGGTCGTCGCAACATAAGTGTAAAATGGAATAGTGGTATTGTTTTGCTCTGATAAAAGTTTAAACGAAGCATGGTGTATTGCTAAAACCACAGACTTTTTAGCTTTCACGACAGCATTTGCAGTTTGAACATAAATACCGTCTGGTTTCTCTTCTATTGAAATGACTTCTGTTTGCTCATATACAGAGCCACCATTTTGGCAAAAACCATAAATTAAGCCGCGGTTTAAAGCTAAAGGATGGATTTGTCCACCCAACTCATCAATTAAACCACCTGTATAATAATCAGACTTAATATAGTCCATGAGTTCGTGTTTACCCACAATGCGGGTATGGTCTTCACCTAAATATTTTCGTGCATCGGCACCTTGGGTCAGACCCACTAAATGTCCTTCATGAACGGCGGCAGTAATGTGACCGTATTTTCGGTCAAAGTTAAGCTGGTATTTTTCCGAGATGTCATCAATAAGTTGCATGGCTTCTGTAGAGGTAAAATGCCACAGTTTTTTTGCATCTTCATAACCTAGTCGATCGGCCATTTCTTGAGCTTCCCAGCGTGCCAAACCGGGGGTAAGTTGTCCGCCATTTCTGCCAGAGGCTGCACTACCAATACGATTTTTTTCTAATAAAACGGCATCTACGCCTTGTTCAGCTAAATGTAAGGCTGTAGATGAACCTAGTAAACCGCCACCAATAACAACCACATCGCATTCTAAATCTGCTTTTAAACTGTCAAATGTATGCCAATCCGAAAGTGAACTTTCATAGTAGTTCGCCGGATTATCTACCGATGTGCCTTCAACTGTTGTTTCATCAAATTTTGCATGTTTTGGATTTAACCAGCTCCATTCTTTACCCACTTGTAGAGATTTACTTGGTTTATATTCCACGTCTTTTAAAAACTGAGGTTTAGAAATAATATTCATGATGAAGTTCCTTAAAAATTAATAAGCATTACTAATTGCAATACTTTGTTTTTTAATCGTTTTATAGATAAATAAAAGAATGCCTAAAGATAACCAGAAACATCCGAAAGTCAGTGAAGAGGAGTCAAGGTTAAGCCAGAGGCAAATAATGCTGATGACTGATATAAGCGGCAAAAATAGGTTTAGAAACTTATTTTTAAACCCTGAGCGCTGTTTATCTTTAATATAAAATTTCATAAAAACCGAGAAGTTTACGGCTGTAAAAGCGACTAGAGCACCAAAGCTGATAAGGCTTACGACTTGTGCTAAATCTAGAAAAACCGCGGACATCGAAATAAGACCAACAAATAAAACCGAGAAAAATGGTGTACCTAAGGAGATATGAATTGTCCCAAAATACTTTTTGGGGAAAATATTGTCAGTGCCCATTATATACAGTAAACGTGAAGCACTAGCATGTGAGGCTAGGCCAGAGGCAACGGTGTTCATAATTTGCCCGCATAAGAATATGGACTGGAAAAAAGCCCCGCCGACATAAAGCACAATTTCAGGAAGCGCTTCAGTAGGATGCTGGAAGCGAAGATTATTTGGAAAATAAAGCTGAATAAACCAAGCGGCAGTAAAGAAAATGAATCCACCAGCAAGTGTGGTTAACATGACTGCACGGGGAATATTTTTGGTGGGTTGTTTGGTTTCATTTGAAAGCGTAGTAACCGCATCAAAACCTAGAAATGAAAAGCACAAAACTGAGGCACCCGCAACGAGCGGTAGTATAGATTGGTGCTCATGCCAGAGTGGAGCCAAAGTAAGCACATGCTCATAACCTTGAGTCGAGCCAATACCCTGAATCACTAAATAAACAAAAATGACCATGAGGATGATGGGTGCAAACACAAATAACAGGCTTAAGTTGGCAAGTAACCGAATGCGGAAACAGTTCACTAAAGTGATTACGCCAGTCGAAACAAGCACCCAAAACCAATAAGGTAGGCTTGGAATGAGGGCAGTGAGATAGATGGCGGCAAGTAAAACATTAATGAGGGGTAATAACAGATAGTCGAGTAGAGAACACCAGCCGACAAAAAATCCACTTTTGGGGCCTAGGCTTTCAGCAGTATAGCTATAGGCCGAGCCTGATTTTTCTGAAGTCTTGCTAAATCTTGCATAGCTCCAAGCGGTGAGTAACATGGCGCCAAGTGCGAGTAAATATGCAAGTGGTACGTGACCATTGGTAATTCCAGAGACAATGCCGAACGTATCAAACACTGTCATTGGTGTCATGTAGGCAATACCAATAATCGTGACTTGCCAAAGAGACAGTTTTTTTAAGGAAGACGTTTTATTTTCCATGTCATTTCAACCTCAAATTTCGTTGTTTTGCTTTTCATCCGGAAAAGCGATGCTATTTTTGAGCCAAAACTTCCCCAAGACCTGAATGAGCAAGTCTGATTGAAGAAAGTTTGAACAAAAGCCAGAGGCTTTAGGTGCTGTTTCGCTTTGGTGATGCCCTAAAGCAAGGTCAAATATTTATATCTTTGACTTTGCTCTAGATAACGACCAATTGAAAAGATTGACACGGTTGTGAGAGAACCTGCTCGGGGCTTTGTCCTCTAAATAATGTGCCTGTCCTGATGGTGACGTCATTTGAAATAATGACGCGAGAAGAATCGTTGATCACGATTGCTTTTTGCTTAATGTTTTTAAGCTTCGGCATGAGTAGTTTTTCGAGTGCTGAAACTAAAATGTCGGTGGCAATTACACCGATAAATTGATCACGAATCATGACCGGATGGGCAAGGGTGATGGTGTATGCACCATTACAAATATAATCGACATATGGCCCATGGATACACGGACTTTTATTTTGAGCAGGTTTATGGAACCACTCAAAAGAGCGAAAATCTAAAAATCGCTGAGCATTTTGATAGTTTTCCAGTTTAGCTTGTTGTAACTGATCTTCTTTTTTATACCACCATTCGAGTGTCCAATAATCTTGTTCTTCTTGCGTTGCAGGGCTGTAACTTGCAAAGCCGATACCTTGACTGTAATGGCTTTCCTGTAATGCCTTTTTAATTTCTTTTTGCAAAGCTGAACGTTCTGAACCTGAAAGCTTAACGTCTTTTGTTTTTTCAGGTTCATGTTTTGAGAGAATTTTGCTCGCTTTAGCCGCCAGTTTTTCTGTAATGGCTGTCGTTTCCTCAACCACCGTCTTTAACAAATTTTGAAGCTCTTCTATATCTAAATGTTGGGTCATTCCTATAACTCCTAAAATTCCGTATTTCTCACTCGATATTTGATAAGCGCTCTGTTTTATTATTTTTATTCGATAGATAACTTATATCGAAGCATTTGGTCTGTTAGCATCGAAATAATTTTTCGTGCTTGAATAACAGCATCATCTTCATTGCCTTGAACAAAAGATGATAAAAGTTGGTGGTATTGCGCGACGACCAATTGATGAAAATGGTCATCTTGATAAAGCACTGCGATGAGCGGAGCCCATTCGGCTTGTATGGTTAACTCTTGATTTGCCAGTCGAGCTGATTGGGCAAAAGAGGTAAGAGTGAGCAAGCAGCGTAAATCAAGCTGGGCACGAGTGTCTGCTTCAACGGCTTGTTCAAATTGTTCAATAAGCTCTTTGATTTTTCCCAGTTCATATTCAGTGGTTCTTTGTGCTGCCAAATAGGCACCATGGCTTAAAATTGCACTATGAAATTCACCTAGATCAGCAAGATATTCATTTGAAGCTTGACGCAAAGGATGTTTGTTTAAGAGTAAATCGGAAGGTAACTCACAAACAAAACTTCCGCCGTTTCGTCCGCGTCGTGTATCAATCAGACCTTTTACCCGTAAAGTATTTAACGCTTCACGAACGGTAATCGGTGACACTCCCATTAAGCGAGCTAAATCCGCCTCGTTAGGAAGTTGTTCATTGCTTTTGAGCAATCCAGAGATAATTGCATTTTCCAAGCGTTCAACAACTTGTTCCGAGCGAGTTGCCTGAGCGATAGGTGCAAAAATTATCGTATATGCTGACATGGCGAATTCTCTAAAAGCTAAGTCAGTGACTTAGCTTAATGAAACGGATAAATGATTAAAACACGCCATATTGATGGACTGCCTGTTCATCTTCAGGCACAGCTGGTATTGCATCCCAAAGTTCAACAATTTTGCCATTATCTACACGCCACAATTCAAAATAAGCATGTCGATTTCCAGCAATATTTCCTTCAGAATGTGTCAATACAAATTGACCATCAGCAATGGAGCGATGAGTTTTGGAGTATACCAAACCTTGCCCTTCATTACGGATATTGTTCAAAAAATCAATCACTGCCTTAACGCCATCCCCAATATCTGGGCTATGCTGAATGAACTGATCGCCGTGGGTGTATTCTTTAAATGCTTCGTAATTGCCATCAATTAATGACTTCTTAAAGAAAGAGGTCACAATCTCACGATTTTCCTCTGGGTCATGGTGAGTTACGATTTCAGTTGGACCATCTAATTGCGTTCTGCCACTTACATTTGGGGCTGCTTCTGCTACCAGACCATCCCAATGCTCTACAATTTTTCCATCTTTAACGCGGTAGATATCAAAGCCAACTAATGGGTTTTCATCTAATCCCTGAAAGCGCCCATGAATCGCAACCAAGTCGCCATCTGCCAATACGCGCACAGCTTCATGTTGCATGTCGGGGCAGTCTTCTACCAGTTGACGCAGTCCTGAAATACCATTTGCGACCAGTGGAGAGTGCTCAATAAAGTCTTCCGAAAAATAACGGTCTAGCGCAGTGGTGTCATGTAAATTAAATAACTCGTGGTGCGCCTTACTCACAAAGTCTTTCATTTCTTGTTTATTCATTTTGATCTCCTTTCAAATCTGATTTTTATTATTCATTTGAACTCATTACATGTTTAACGCGAGTATATTCTTCAAAACCGTAGCCTGATAAATCTTTACCATAACCTGATTTTTTGAAGCCGCCGTGTGGCATTTCTGCAGTTAAAGGAATATGAGTGTTAATCCAAACGGTTCCGAAATCAAGTTCACGAGACAGGCGAGTTGCGCGTGCATGATCTTTTGTCCAGACACTTGAAGCCAAGCCATATTCAATATCGTTGGCTTTTTCAATGGCATCATTTTCATCTGTAAATTTTTGAACAGTAATCACTGGCCCAAAAATTTCATTTTGAATTGCTTCGTCGTGTTGTTTTAAACCACTAATAACAGTTGGTTCAAAATAAAATCCTGGACGATCGGCTTGTTTGCCACCGGTTTCAACTTTGGCGTGAGCAGGTAAGTTATCAATAAAGGCTTTAACATTCTTTAATTGATTAGCGTTGTTGAGTGGACCATAAAGTGCGTCTTGATCATCTGGTTCACCAAAACGTGTATTTTTTGCCGCTTCAATTAATTTACCTAAAAATTCATCATGAACTGCTTCAGCAACAATCACGCGTGTTGCAGCAGTACAGTCTTGTCCTGCGTTGAAGTAACCCGTTAAAGCAATCATTTCAACAGCTTTATCAATGTCGGCGTCTTCAAAAACAACAACTGGTGCTTTACCACCAAGCTCAAGATGGGCTTTGGCTAAATTTGCAGCAGCAGAAGCTGCAACTTGTAAGCCTGCACGAACCGAACCTGTAATAGAAACGAGCGCAGGTGTTTTATGCGATACAACTTTTGAACCCACCTGAGCTTGGCCTAACACCACGTTAAATGCGCCTTTAGGGAAAAATGGTGCGGCAATTTCTGCAAGCAAAAGTGTGCTTTCAGGAGTGGTATCACTTGGTTTAAGTACCACAGTGTTACCAGCTGCTAAGGCAGGCGCAATTTTCCAAACAGCCATCATGAGTGGATAGTTCCAAGGTGTAACTTGACCCACCACACCGACTGGTTCTCTGCGAATAGAAGAGGTTAAACCTTCTAAATATTCACCTGAAGCTGTGCCATTGAGTAAGCGGGCAGCGCCTGCAAAGAAGCGAACCTGATCTGCCGATGCACCCACTTCCTCTGATGCAATTAGGTGTTTTAACTGACCCGTATTACGGCTTTGTGCCTCAATTAAACGCTCTGCATTTGCTTCAATAGCATCTGCTAGATTAAGTAACGCTTTTTGACGCGTTGAAGGTGTACTGCGTCCCCAAATTTTAAATGCTTCTTTTGCAGCAGCGTAAGCAGCATCCACTTCTGCCTCGGTTGCGTTAGGCGATTGACCATAAACTTCGCCAGTCACCGGACTTACCAAGTCGAAATAATCATTTGCTTTGCTAGCAACATATTCGCCGTTAATAAAGTGTTTTAGTTGAGTTTTAGCCATTTTTATACCTTGTCCTTAGGTTTTAACATATAACATATAAGACTATATGTATTATGTTTTAAATTTTCTGTCAAATGCTTTGATGAGGGAGTGAGCGAAAAAAGTTTGAATTTAAATCAAATTAGATTTTAAGTTTTTGATTTGATTATTTAAAAAAAGTTAAAAATTTGTGAAGAATTTTAATTATTCTCTATTGATTCACTACCACAAGATAGTCCTGTACCTTTTTATAGGGGGAGGATGTACGTTTTTGGAAAGGTAACATCTTTTTCAAAAAGTTAAGTGACTTACTTCAGCTTTATATTTTAACTTTGTAGTTTTATTCAAAGTTATTTTATACTTTAATGAGAATAATAATTTAGAGATTCATTTAAATTCATATGGTAGAATAAGTTCAGTAAAGATTTATTTCATATTTATAATGAGTAAGTTGTTATTAATACTTAGTTAGACTAAGTATGTTTATGGATTTATTTTAGTAATAATTTGTTGAAAGAAACAATGTAATTTTAAATGAGAATAATATTATGGAAAATATGTATTTGGTATATCATGTTAGAGATAAAATAATAAAAGATCCTAATTATATAAAAAAAGTTCAGGCTTTAACTTTAAATGAATTAAGACCAATGCATGGATTGAAAGGCACATATGGGCTATATGGTTCGTTTGAGTGGTTAAATAATTTAGAGTCGGGTACAATTCCACGTCAAGAAATATCAGGAATAATTCGGCGTATTTATACAACTGATATTGATAATGGCAACATACCAGACACTATGGATATCGAATTAAAAGATATTGGTAAAATTGTGAAGCAAGGTATTTTTTTAAATAATGAATCAGATATAAATCTTTTTATGGTAGGGAAGAGGATAGAGATTATTTATTATATAGAGGATATGAAAGCAATTGATCATGCAACTGGTGAAAATGTAAAGCATAAGTTTGTTCTTGAAATGAAAATTTCAAACTGATCATAGATAGTCTTTCAATATATTCTACAGAAAGAGATACCCTATTCTGTAGAATAATATATTGAATATGTTTGTAGGTTATTAACTTGAAAAAATAAGAAAACCATTAATCTCAGGTCTTATGACTCGCAAGCAGAATGCTGGTTTCACTGTTATAAATACCTGAAATATTCCTGATTCTTTCTAAAACTTTGTCGAAGTTCTCTAAGGTGTCAGAGCGTAGCTCAACCAAAATGTCCCATTTGCCATTAGTTTTATGTAAACATTCAACTGCACTTTCTAGGCGTAGTTCTTTAATCACAGACTGCGCTTTGGTCCCTTCGACCATAATGCTCATCCATGCGCGGATGACATTTCGTTCTGCATTCGGTTTAAACCGTACCGTATATCCAGTAATGATGCCCGAAGACTCTAAATATTCGATTCTCTTTTTTACCGTTGCTCGTGAAACGTGAACTTTTTCGGCTAACTCAGTAACAGACATCCGTGCGTTATCTTTAAGCAAACCTAAAATAATTTGATCAATGTTATCCATATTGTAATTGTCAATTATCAGATTGGTAAAAAATAATTCATTTTTTACTGAATTACAAATTTTGTGAATCAATTTGATTTTGAATAATAGGAGAATCAGTTAAGCCTAATAATTCAATTTAATGGACTAGATAAGATGAATAATTTTGCAGTTTCTCGTAGCGACTTTAACGAGTGGATGGTTCCAGTTTTTGCACCGGCAAATTTCATTCCTGTACGTGGCGAAGGTTCCCGTATCTGGGATCAAGAAAATAAAGAATATATCGATTTTGCAGGCGGGATTGCAGTAAACGCATTAGGTCATGCGCATCCAGTGGCAGTGAATGCTTTAACAGAACAAGCAACAAAACTTTGGCATGTGGGCAATGGTTATACCAATGAACCTGTTCTAAGCCTTGCAAAACAACTCACTGAAAATACATTTGCAGACAAAGTTTTCTTCTGTAACTCAGGTGCTGAAGCTAACGAAGCTGCATTGAAACTAGCTCGTAAAGTGGGTTTAGACAGTGGTGTTGCTGGTAAAAGTGGCATTGTGGCATTTAAAAATGCTTTCCATGGTCGTACCTTATTTACCGTTTCAGCAGGCGGTCAACCTAAATATTCACAAGACTTTGCACCGCTTCCAAATGGAATTAACCATGTTGCCTTTAATGATTTAGAAGCAGCAAAAGCAGTTATTAATGAGCAAACATGTGCGGTTATTGTTGAGCCGATACAAGGTGAAGGCGGCGTTATTCCGGCTGACA
>Ga0207713_1001748_pt1 | contig 16668 bp, 7 predicted proteins | sample KBSS64metaG_FD_184404 | JGI IMG/M metagenome (GOLD analysis project Ga0207713, IMG submission 184404) | Switchgrass rhizosphere microbial communities from Kellogg Biological Station, Michigan, USA - KBS S6-4 metaG (SPAdes) (version 2) | ecosystem: Host-associated > Plants > Roots > Rhizosphere >...
TGGGAGCAACTCCATGAGCTTCGGCAAAACCACCCCGATCCTGCGGATTTTCGATGAAATCAAGGCCGTGGAGTTCTACGTCGACTTCCTGGGATTCAAGATCGACTGGCAGCATCGTTTCGAGCCCGACTTTCCGTTGTACCTGCAAGTCTCCCGTGGTGAGTGTGTGCTGCATCTGTCCGAGCATCACGGCGACAGCACACCGGGCTCGGCGTTGCGGATCGAGACCGATGAGCTGGAGGCCTTTCAGCAACAATTGCTGGCCAAGGAATATAAATTCGCATACCCACAAATCCAGGCGATGCCGTGGGGCAGCCAGGACATGACGATCAGCGATCCGTTCGGCAATCGGTTGGTGTTTACCAATGCGATTTGTGTGTAAGGCCGTTCGGCAGCTCTGCGAGTTTTGATGGAATAAGGTGTGTTAGCCTCAATCAATGATTTCATTGATTGCAGGAGGCATCATGGCCAGCATTACGATTCGAAACCTGGACGATCAAATTAAGGAACAGCTGCGCATCGCAGCGGCCCACAATGGGCACTCAATGGAAGAGGAGGCTCGCCTTATTCTCGGCAGAGCCCTGGCTACCGTTGATCGTGCAGGAGGACTTGGAAGCCGTATCCGCAACAGGTTCAGCGCCAGTGGTGGGGTTGAGCTTGATCTTCCTTCGCGTCACGAGAAAGCGACAGCGGTGGATTTCTCCGAATGATAGTGCTCGATACCAATGTTCTTTCAGAGTTCATGCGGGTCGAGCCTGACACTCAAGTACTTGCCTGGGTTGATGCGCAACCGGCGATGGAATTGGCAATTAGTGCTATCACCGTGGCAGAAATTCTCCATGGCATTGCCCGACTCCCGTTTGGTAAGCGCAAACAGAAACTTGAAGCTCATGCGATGGCGATGTTCGAAGAGGACTTTGCCGGAAGGATTTTGCCTTTTGATGCTCACGCCGCCGTGGAGTACGCGACGCTGGTGGCGGGCTGCGAAGCAAACGGTCGAGCGGCGTCGATGGCCGATGCCCAGATTGCAGCGATTTGCCTGTCCCACGGTGCTCCGATTGCTACTCGCAATGTTCGGGACTTTGAGTTTCCCGGGGTTGAGGTGATCAATCCGTGGGAGGTCTGAGCGGCGGATTGATCGCCTTCGCCCCTCTACAGATCCTGGTCATGTCCTGGGGGCGCCAGGGCATGACCGTTCGGTAATCGGTTGGTGCTGACCCATGCAGTCAGTGTGCGAGATTCATATCCTTCTGAACGGGTTTGGCTGTTGGAATTGAACTGCATAGATGCTGGGACGCAACGCCGTGGCATCAAGCCTGGACCGATGATTCACGGGAACATGTGCGAAGTTGAGTAACGTGGAATTTGAAAAGGCCCAAATGTCACTGGACTGCTGTTGCGATGACATTTGATCCCAGACCCAACTGCTTACTCCGGCCGGGCTGTTGAGGTCATTTTGAATGTTCTGATGCAAAGGAGGCTGCATTGATGGCCGTACTCCAGTGTACAGAGGGGTGTGAGTGGCGACGTTGGCGAGTGAAATCGCATAGGCTGGGTCCTGGGGCATGGCAGGTGTGGTATTGAATGCCTGCAACTGTGGGTGGTTGTAGCGGCTTAGGGAAAGTCGATCCGGGATCGGGTAGGACACCCAGGGGTCGACGACGAGCGGATCCCGCGTGGGATCACCCAGCAGGGTGAAGGTATGTCCTGGTATTTGCGCTATATGGATAGGTGTCCCGTATCCGCGTAATGAAGAGGCCGCCAAACGCGAACTGACCGCTGCAAATTCATCGCACATACCTGCCCCGGCTGCCACGGCATGTTCTGCCCTGACTTGGGTTGATGGATATGCACCGATATTTGTTCGTAGTTGGTGGGTGAGTCCCCAAGAGTGTTCACGGCTATTAAGTATGTCCCCTATCTGGTTGCCAGCCCCCATGTAGAGCAGTCCTCGTGTGGTCCAGGTAAGGTCATAGGCCAACACGTAATTGTTTATATCTTGTGTATTCGTTATGAATCTCGAGTTGAACGTGTTGTGTGCGGTGACTATCTGGGTGCTCAGAGGTGCATCTGCCGTGGCGGCGGTACTGAATGGTGCGATTTCGTACTTCATCAGACCTAAATAATCCTGATGAGTGACAGGGTTGTTGCCGACGAATCGATACAGATTCAACCCATCCGTGGTTCCCGCCGGATCAGGGCTGATCCAGCGCTGCAACCACGGCGCGTAATAGCGATGCCCGTAGTAGTAGAGGCCACTGGCATCGCGTTCTTTGCCTGAGTAGCGAACGGTTCTGTATTTCGCCTCCAGCGTGTTGCGCGCGGCCCTCCACGCAGTACCGCCAAAGGGGTAGTAACCCTCCTCGCTTATCAGTCTGCCCTCGGCGTCCAGTTCCAGGGTCGTTGAGCCCAGGTGGTCGGTGAAGTTATAACGCAAAGCGTCATTCGTGATCTGTGCTGGAGTGCCTTTGCTCCAATGAAGGCAGCGTACCGTCGAGCCTCCAGCCTGCAAGGTGATGACCTCAAGTTTTTCAGTGGCACTTTCACGAAGCTCTAGTCCCGGTAAATAGCTCACGTCCTGGACATGGGTGATGGTGTGCACTTTTTTAGTCTGCCGTTTTCGGACACGCTGACCGTTGCCGTCGTAGAGATAGGTTTCTGCATCCGCGCCCTCACTGTCGCGTTCGACCAGTTCCACACGTTGTAATTGGTTGCGCGCGTTCCATTGCAGGGGTTGGCCTGTCTGCAACCATTGCAGGTTGCCGTTGGCATCGAAGCCCTTTGCAAAGTCGGCTGGAGCATCGCCTGTTTTCCATGGCAATGCGCGATTGCTGCCAGAGGCGATATGCATATTGCGGATGTAGTTGTTGCCTTCGCGGCGATGCTGCAGCTTGATCAGGTTTGCACGTTCATCGTAGGTGTAATGCTCAGTGAAGTTGAGCAGTCGGCTCCGGTCACCCTGCCTTGTCGACCAATCGGGAAGAGGGGCGCGAATGCTTGCTCCCTGCTCTTCACGGCCTGAAGCCTGGACCAGTTGATAAAGGCTGTCGTAGACATAAGTGTTGACCGGCTTTATGCGTTGGTTGGCGTTGTGTTGTACCGGTTTCGTGTGGTCCTCGACGCTCAACACATTGCCGACCGCGTCATAGGCATAGTGCAGTTTCTGGAGAATGCGTCCCCCCGTCCGTGAAATCGTCCGCCGGTTCGTGCGGCCGTTCGCAGGCGTGTAAGTCGCTTCACTTAAGATCTTGCTTCCCAGGGTTTGCGATTCGATCTGACCCTGCGCGTTGTACTTGACTTGATCGAGAATCACCGTTTGTTGGGTGGCACTCGCGATTTGCAGGGTGACTTTCTTGAGCTGGCCGGCGACATCGAACCAGAAGCGCTGCGTATGCCCTTTGGCATCTGTCTGTTCGAGGGTTTCACCGGTGGGTGCGTACTGCCAGGAGGTGGTGTAGGTCTGGCCTTCGAGCAACTTATCGCGATCATCGACTGCTTGCGGCCAGTTCGCAGGCTGTTGCTCCGTCAGGAAATGTCGCGTTTCGCTGAGCAGTTGTCCTGCTTGGTCATACTTGGACAACAGCCGTTTTCCGGCCGGATCATCATGGCGAATCAAGCGTCCGCACTGGTTGTTTTCCGAATGGGCACTTGAGTTATCGGCATAGGTAAAGCGCTCGACGGCCTGGAGGATTCCTCCTTTGGACTGTTCGCTGATGACCAGCGGGCGTAGCTGATCGTCATAGTCCGTTTGCCAATGACTGCCGCGAGAATCCCAGCTTTTCAGGGTTTGACCGGCCTCGCCACAGAAGGCCAGGCGCCAGCCGGCGTCAATGCTGGAGTTCAATAGCAGGGCGCCCGACAGGCTGCGGACCTGCTTAAAATCAGCGTTCTGTGCATTATTGGTGTGCAAGCGCTGCTCAAGCACCTGGCCGTTGATGTCATGCAGGTGGCGGGTAATGCGGGCTTGAGGCTGTGTTATGGATTGATTACGCAAGTAGGTGACTTCGCGGACTTGAAGTCCACGACTGTCGACGACGTTCAAGGTTGGAGTGTGACTATGAATATGGGAGCTCATTGAGCACCTCCCTGAGTCGTAGTGTCGGGTTGGGTGTCGTTTTCATCCTCGATCGTTGAGTACCAGGGGTGATAGGTGTGCCGACGCTCATCGCCGTTGGCATTGACGACACGAAGGAGTCGACCCTGTGGGTCGTGGAATTGCTGATCACAAAGTCCTGACTTGCGCAGGGATTCATCATTGACGTAGCGATGCCTGGTACTGAAATAGGGGCGGTAGGTACGAATGACCAAGCCTTTGTTGTCGTACTCGACACGCTCGCTGACACGCCATCGAAAGCTGACGTCACGCTCCAGCAGTGTGTCGTTTTCAAGTTTCAAGGTGCCGTCTTCATTGATGTCCAGGGCTTTTCCTGGGGCGACGCGTTGTTTTTTTTGCAGTTGTCGACCAACGCCATCCCAGCAAGCGATGGTGATGCGTACCTGTTTTTCGCTGTCGGAGCAGAACCGGTCCGCTTGCATCGTGACGCAGTGAACCGGTTCGCGTTGTACGCCGTCCATTCGCGTCTGAAGGGTTTGCTCGTAAGGCGTCTTGACGCTGAGGCTGCTCAGGCGCGCACGGGTACTTGCGCGAATGTGCCCAGTCGGTAGCAGATCATTGTTATCCACTGCTTTTTTGCGCCAGGCCAACTCTTCGCCTGTAACGGCGGGAATACGCCCCATCCAGCTGAGCGAGTCATAGAAAAAGGCACTCGCGATATTCTGGAGTGCCTTGCCCGGATCATCGATGGCGGTGTCGGGGCGATCATCGGTAGGGCGGCTATAGGTGGCCATCGGTTTGAATCCGATATTTTCACTTACGCCATTTTTGTACCAGGTGAGGGCGTGTACCTGTCCCAACTCACTGTATTGCGCTTCCTGGAAATTCCCGTTGGGGTCGCTGATCTGTTTTGGCTGAAGTGTTCGATAGCCAATCTTTGTCGCGCGGGTGGTGCATTGGTCGGGCAGTTCGACAGTGGCGATCAGGCAGGAATAGGGGTCATGGGTGATGGTCGTCGGGCCATGCTGTTGGCTTTGCCTGAAGGTCTGTGCCCTGTAAAAGCCGGCCAGTTTGTAATACGTGGAAAAGCTGCGACGTACAGACCAGAGTGGATTGTTTTTGTCCCAGTCTTCGTCAGGCGGTAAAGCAATGGGCATTTTTCGGTAGCCATTGTCCTGGAGAAGTTTGGTGACATCAAAAGACGTATCCTCCGATTTGTGTTCGTCGTAGACGCTCAACGCCAGCTTATTGAATTCGGCGGTTTCCTGGTGATCAATCAACCCTTCGACGCTCGCCTGACCGTCATCGAAGGTGCCGCTTGCATCGGGTTTGCGGTAACGCTGTACAGACAAACCGGTCAGGGTCCGCCTGTCTTCCCAGGTCTTTGAAGTGCTCCGTTCAAGCAGGTTTTCATAATGGATATTCTGGGGGGATAGCCCTGCGGCCAAGGGCGATTTAGGCAACCTCAAAGCATTGGTGCGCTGTAGGTAACGCAGGCCAAGGCGTAGGGCCTGTGCTGTAGATATGTGAATGAACTGAGCCTTGGTTTCGCTCAGGTAGTAATACTGCTGATCCTCGTCATGGGCATCGCGCCACCATTTTTGCAGCCAGGTATCCATGAAAGGAGGGGCGTCGGCAGGTGTTTTTCGCCGCGCGTAGCTGATCTCCAGACTGTGGGTGAGGTGGCCGTAGGCGTCCCATTCAAGATTGATCGTGTGAGTACAGCGAGGATCATCAGAGATGCGCTCATACTGGTAGCTTATGGATTCCACAACCAACGGTTGCATGATCGAGTAAGGGCTGTATTTACCCAGGCCCTGGCGTTCAACGACCCGATATCGATGTTGTTGCACCGAATAGGGGTGCTTCTCCTTTTCTGTGCCCTTGTCCAGGCCGAAAATCTCAATCCTCAGAGTCCGGCCGCTAAGCGCTCGAGCGAGCTCGCGCTGCCGGGCATGGGCGTTGGCGAGGGCTGCTTCGGGCGTTGGCGCGGGTGGTCCCCAATGCTCGCCCCAAACCTGGATAGTTGCCCGAAGGCCAATGGCGTCCTTGTCGTTGCGGTCGTAATCACGATTGAGTGGGTCGATAGCTTGGCCCGTATGGAACCAGGTTTTGGTCAGCATCGGTGCGCTATGGGGGCTGGTTTGTGCCCCCTTGCCATGGGTTGGACTATCGGTTTGCAAGAGCAGACCGAACCCGCGAAATTCTCGTTCGATGCTGTCGTAGAAGCCACGACGATATTTGAATTTCTGGGTCAGACGATTGCCGGTAATTTCGTCGTGCTGGCTCTGCTGTTTGACCAAAAACAGAGGAAATGGAAGGTGGGAGATTGCTGGTTTGTTGTTTTTGAGCAGCTGTTTTTTTTCATCCAGCCATTCCTGGGCAGAGCTTCGATAGCTGACGCTGCAGGCAGCCCCCATATTGTTATTGCTGGTTTCGAGCAAGTAGGGCTTGGTCTCCACGAAGTCATAGCGCCAATGCCGGGTTGCGTCCCCCGGCACACTGAATATCAGACTCGAACAGCCAAGACCCAGCAGATCTACGGCGCTGACCTTGCAGAACCGGTCATGGCGCAGTCCTTGGGGCCAGGGCAATTCGACCGCGGGGGCCAGGCCATTGCCGCCGCGGTTCATGAAAATTTTTGCGCAATCGGGTTGCAGATAAATAAGGTCAGCAGCCCCTGAGCCGTCCAGGTCGGCCATCAGGATGCGTGACGCATCGAACTGTTCGTATGCAAAGTCCAGGGTGGCGATTACTCGGCCCTTTGCGAAGCGTCCACGGCCCAGGTTAGGCCAGCATTTCACTTCGTTGTGGCGAACACGGATCAGGTGCTGCTGGCCACTGCCCAGAAGATCGCTGAAGGCCACCAGTTCACTGGGTGAGTTACCGGGCTGAGGCAGGTCATCTTCATCGGCGTGACGTGACACCTGCGTTGCCGGGGCGAAGCCGGTTATTTTCTGGTTGGCGTACAGGCGCACACTGCGCGGTCCGATCATGATCAGATCGTTGCGCCCATTCCCCATCAGACTGGCTAACTGCCCTTCAGGATGGAAGAACTCGGTGGGAACAGCGGCAAGCGGGGTGTAGTTCGACCATTCATCGTTCGAATTCAGCGTAAAGAAACCGCTGAACTCGGGGTGCGCCACGATCCAGTCCGGACGACTGTCATCGTTGAGATCACTTAAATACTGTCGAGGAGACTTTCGCATGTCCGCCAGCGGTATTCGGGGCAGTTCGCTCCATGCCGCGTACATGATGTGATCCCCGCCTCTGTCGTCCCGCAACGGCTGGCTATAGCGCCAGCTTTGGTCGGTTCGATGAAGAATGCCTGGCAACCCTTCTCCCTTCAGATCGACGAACTGAAACTGGTCCTGGTGGTTGAGTCTGGCCAGTGCCTCGAAAGGTTTGTAGTGGCGAGCCTCGGGCTGGAGCGTGAAACCGGAGTAGCCAAACTCAAGAGGCGGTTGGTATCGATCGGTGTGTGTTTCGCCAAAGGTTTGGGGCAACGCCGCACTCAGACAGCTGTAGGAAAGCGCGCAAGTCTGATACTGGAGCAAGAGGCGGCGAATCAGTACTGGCTTGTCGCCCATCGATGGTTCATTCGGGAAGTAATGAAACATCAGAACCTGTTGGCACAAGCGTTCAGTACGCAACTCAAAACCGTAGGCGAAGTCCGAGAATGGATCACTGCGTACAGCGTACGGTTGCGTCCCTTTGTACCCGGGTGTGTCTTCCAGACGAACGCTGCGTTCGCCGTAGTCGAAACACAGCTCGAAATGCCATTTTTTATCCTTGAGGCCATCGACTTTGCACAAGTACAACTGCGAGTCAGCCGTGAAGTTGCCATAGCACACGCGGCTCAGGTAACGCTGGGCACGGTTATCGGCCGAGCCCCGAGCAGTCACCTCATCAGGGGTGTACTCATAAACAATATGTTCGCCATGAGCATTCATGCTTTCTTCGAGCAACCACTCACCTACCCGCGAGGGGGCGTTGGAGTCTGCGCGGCGCGCTGCCGGTGTTTTTCCGAACAGATGTTGACTGCCGTCAGCGCGGTATATCAGCCAGAAGCCCGGTTGGTCGGTCGCACTGAACCAATGTTCGATCCGGTCGAAAGCCGCTTCGACTCGAGGGGAGTAGCGAACGACAGTGTATTGCTCCAGTGTCTTGCCATTGCTGCTCAGCGCGTATTTGGAAATGAACGCACCGGTCGTCTTGTCCCGCTCCGGCATCCATACCTCGCCGTCGGGCCCGACGAACAGATCGTCATCGGTGTAGGCCGGGACGCCCAGTCGGGTACGTCGTGCAATTGTGCCCAGGGAAAGAGCCCAACCGAGGCCGAACATACCGTTGCCTTGCGCGTTGCTGTAACGCAGGGTCAAGGCCGGGGCAAATCCGCGACCCGGGGTAACAGGCAAGGGGATTTCAAAGGACGCCGTGCCTCTTGTACCAACCGAGCCGAGGTTGTTGCCGATGCTTTGAATGGCGCCGCCACCCTTGGGCAGCGCCGGAGGCGCGATAGGGACGGAGCTCTGTTCGTTCATTGCTCACCCCCATCCACCCTGGCGGTGTATTGCACATGCACGATGATATCGGTGAGTGATTCGAGCATGGCTTTCTGTGAAACATGATTGGGGAAGGACAACTTCCATTTTGAAATCGCGCCGGTGTATTCGAAGGGCAGGTAGCGTTCGTCCTGAAAGTTCAGCGTGAGAAGACCGCTGTCGTCGATGCCTGTCGAGAGGGCGACCTGCTGGTTCGCGCGTTGGCCTTTTATGGACTTTTTCTCGGCACCGGGCATGACGACTTCACTGGAGGTCTGGGTCAGGAGGGCGCGAATGTCCTCATAAGGGCCCAGAGTCGTCGGCAGGGAGATACTGATGCTCTTGATCCGACGCAGGCAGTGCCCTGGGTAGTCATCGTCAAACAGGGACTGGGTCAGTTCGAAATGACAGGAGCCGTTTTTGACAAGGTCATCTTTGAACCCGTCCTTTGTGACACCATCCTCCCAGACCTTATGGATTGCCCCCGTCTTCGCATCCTTCTCTTTTAGTTGGCGTAACGACACGGTCTTGCGAATTTCCAGCTCGCGCTCGTTGCCCAAAAGGTAGGCAGTCTTCATCTTCACCAAGCCCAGCTTCATCGGCTCCCCGGGACCAAGTCCGCGATAAGTGCTGTTCCAGGTCTTGGGTTGAAAGAACGATTGTGTTGTGGTGTCGGCCATCTCATAGCACCAACATTGCTCGGTGAATTGGCACAGCGACAAAGCGGAGTCATATGCCTGGTAGTAGAAGATGGACATCTGGCCAGTGAACCACTGGTATAGCTGTGCATTGGTAAAGCGCTTGGTGAGGAAGGTATAGGTGGACCTGGCTTGCATGAGTGTCGTTTGTGTTTGTCGCAACTGCAGAGCGGAGGCGATTTCTCGTTCGGCTTCAAGCGCCAGCTGCGCATCGAGTTGTGCGATTTCAAGCCTTGCCTGATCGCGTGCGAGTGTCCACTCCTGATGGCGACGACGATATTGCGCTGCACGCTCGAGCGCCTCACCTGTGCCATGCGCTGCTGCCGCCAGGCCTTGAGCTCCAGCCATGACCGCAAGAGGAATCCCCTCCACGCGATGTCCACCGTCCGCCATGCCAAAAATGTTGGGGACCACCTTCAAGCCCTGGCCAATCACCTGGGCCGCGTAGGCGGAGGCCTCTGCGATACGTCCCGCCAGGTGCGATGCGGCGGCGGCGGCTTCTTCCGGGTTGATCACCTCATCCACCCGTTCACTGTAATAACGTTCTCGCTCCTGCACGATCGTTTTACTGGCGAGCAAGGCTTCCTTGTTTTTTTGATCGACCTTCAACGCCTGGGTTTGCAGGTCTACGGCAATGTTCGCCATATCCCAGATGTGTTGCTGCTGTGTTTCCTGATAGAAGGCCTGCTCGGCACGTTCGATGAATGACAACAGCGTGTTACCGAACTGGATCACAGTCTCCACTGCGCTCATGGCCTGGGCATGCATGACGCTGAACCGGTAAGGCGGGATAGTCGAACCCAGGCGTTGATAGATTTCCGGCTCTGCGGCCCTTTGCGGGTTGGCGCCGAGCTGTCCGGCGGGTATCGCTGGAGCGGTGAACAGTGGAAGCCTCAATGGCTTGCCGACGATGTCGAGGTTGTGCCTGAGGTTATGCAGGCGACTCTCGAGTTTTCCCCAGCGCGCGATCAACACAGGGTTGAACGGTAAACGCAAATGGGGGGTGTCTATCGCATGCACCGAAGGAGGGGGGGCATAAGGTCGAACACAAATTTCGGGCACCGGATTGTCGGAGTCGCTTGAGTTGATGTGTTTTTTTTCAGTGCCCTGTTTGTATTCAAACGTTCGCAATTCCTCGTTTTTAGCGGCAATGAAGGCGCCGAGGGTAGTGGGGGCCCACTCGTCAGTTTGTTTGAGGTCTGGGCGCGGGCCCAGCAGATCCTGGGCGCGGATGTACCAAAGCTTGGCTTGCGCCAGCTCATCGGGGGCCAATGAGCGATAAGCCATGTCGCCGCGATTGATCAAAATATCGATATAGAGCATGTACAAGGCTTTGCGAAAATGCACCGGATGGCTCAGGGCTATTTGATGCGGGTCTTGTGGGCCTTGAATGGCATAGGTGGATTGGCCAGGCTCTGGAGTGACGCTGATCAACGGCACGGCATTCCAATAGCTTGGATGACCGCCCTTGACATCCTTGCGACTGGGGTTGAACAGGTAATGCAACCAGCGCTCGGCTTCGCTGTATTGGGATGACTGGTTGAAACGGTGGGCGACCAGCCATGGTAAGTACAGGAACAACTCGACAAAGTAGCGCCCATAGGCGCCGTAGAAATCCATCTTTTCCTCGCCCTTGCTTTGTTCCATCGCAGGTTCCTGCAAGTGCTGGGAGTCCCAGCTCAGCAACTCGTCCATACTCGTTTCGGCACGATGAATCAAATACTTGGCGAAGGTGATGTTCAATCGAACAGGGGCGCGTGGCCTGGTTTCCTGATAGTTGCTGTGCTTGATATCCGAGTCAGAAAAATCAATGAATTCTGCTGTTCCTAACGTAGTGTGTTTGCTGGATTTGATACGGGGTGGCTTCAGATCGAAGTTGGAAGTCGAGTGCCTGAATTGGAGATTTACATTGCGCTCGGTCTCGGCTTTGACAGGCAGAAATACCGTCACCCATTTTCCGAATTCTGTTTTGAGGCGATCGAGTAGATTTTTACCATCCTCTTGTTTGGGTGGGTTTTCTGGCACGTTCTTGGGGGAGAATGTTGCATTGGATTCAGAATCTTTATCAATATGCGCGGCCATCCAGAACGGGGCTTTCAGGTTGTGCTCTGTGTTCTCTGTTTTGCCCGTTTCGTTATTGCCAACGTAGAGGACAACGAGTAGTGACTCTGTAGAGTGTGTCCCATCATGGACGGCAACTGTATGTGTAATGCCCTTGAGCTCGGTCAGTGTCTTGGCGTGAAACATTTCGTTCCCGCCGTAGCCCTGTAGACAGGTTTGAGGCGTACTCCAGCTTTCATCGTAATTTTTGTAGCACATGTTCAAACGAAACAGCGGATTGGCGGGCGCCCGACTGTTGGTTTGAACGCCGCTCACAGAGTTTTTGTCCTGAAAAATACACTCAGCCCAGATTACATACAGACGATTGTTGAACATGACCGGACGAATAGTGTGCTCGATGGCGCTTTCGGAGATCGGCAGGTTGATGCGTTTCCAGTCTGACCAGGCCTGTGGCTCTGGCGTATCGTATTTGCTGTCGGAATTAGCTTTAGGATCAGTTGTAGAAGCGGAAGTCGTGGGGGGACTCTCGGGGCGCATGGACATATCCAGCGAGCGCCAATAGTAAGTATTGGCGGCGCGGGATTTGGCAATGAAGTAATAGGTGCTGTTGGCGAAGTCGCTTCCGTCGATATAACCATTGAGCGTCTTCAAATTGGAAATTTCTTCGAATTTCGTCAGATAACTCACTACTGCTGTTTGAACGGACCGGGATGTCAGTTGGTTCTGGTTGAGGTCATTTTCCAGTTGCTGAAAACTCTCGGTCTTGGCTGTGCGAAGGGTCGGGTCAAGGTAGATCGCCGGAAAATAGTGCAGCTGCTGACTGGACGCCCATGTCGAATAGTGGTGCATCACCGTACGCCAGGTTTCGAGCTGATCCGGCGGAATGATCGCCGTGTTATACCCAGGCTCCATATTGGCCAGAATGCTGTTGATGTATTGCTGCAGGCTTGCAATGGCGCAGTCCACCTGGCTGGTGGGCACGTCCTGGCTAACCAGCACATCAAGTAACCAGTAGTGATAGAGGTCATTGGCAGTGTTGAGGTGCGTTGCGATATTCAACGTCTTCAAATCTTCATTGTTGGGCACTATTTCATGTAGGTAGAGCGCGAGTTGGGCATCACGCAAGCTTTCGTTGAGTTGCTTTTCAATCGTGGCAGACATGTTCACTCCTTGAGCATGTAGTGGGATCAACGACTAGTAGCCATGACGGCTTCACCGATTTTTTTCCAGTCGTCTGTTGTGCTGTTGTTGTTCAGGGCAGTGGCGTCAAGCAATGAACTCGTTGTCAGGCCTGTGGCTTTACAGGTTGTGTAGCAACGCATGACCCAATCCAGGTCCTTCACGGTTCGGGCTTGCTGATGTGTCAGTGTTGCTGTCAACACGGTAACTTGCTCGGTTGTCCAGTTCAGCAAGCCGGCCAGCAAGCTGTTTTTTTCGGCTGTGGTGGCTTCCGAGTTGGCGAATTTCAAATAGCTCAGAACATTCTCTTCAGGGTATTGATGGGTGGTCATCCCATGATTGAAACGATCCAGAAGATACAAACTGCTCAATGTAAGCGTCAGTTTCTGCGTCGTGTCCGACGGCTCCAACCAGTCGGGGTGTTCCAGGAACAAGTGCAGGGCGCTTCTGCTCAGGTGCAACTGAACGGCAGCCTCGGCATGGCGCAGTACCTTGGGCAGCGTTTTGGAAAGTTTTGTTAAGTATGATTCGTTATTCGCATCGTCTTGCGTCGCGGTCAGGATCTCGTAGGCCGATGTATTGGCCCATACCAGCACACCCTTTGCACTGTTCATGGGAAGTTGACAGGTTTCCTGTAAAAGCTGTTCGACCAGGTGCAATTGTCGGTCATGGGCAAGTAGCAGCAGGTCTTTAAGCTTCTTCTGGCAGTCGTCTTTGAGCCTGGCGTTTTCGGCAGCGTCGATGTTCAGTACCAGTGGCGCTATGACGCTCTGCAGCACATCAACCAGCTTTTTCGGTACATCGTCTGTGATGGTGGGTGCGAAGTTCTTCACCAGGCCGTTGGCGTCAAGCAACGTGCTGGCCATTAGAGACCACCACGTTGAATCTTCTGGTGGCTTTGGTAGCGACAGCGCATTTACCTCCGCAATCGTTACCTTGCGCTGGTCGGTATCTTTCTTCAGTTTGGTGAGGTGCTGCTGCATGTTCTGCAATGCATGATCATCGCTGTTCGTGGTGCTCAGGAGGAGGTGTTTCAGCTTGGGGATGGTGTAGACGGATTCACTGAGCCAGTTTGTGATCCAGTCCAATTGCATCAGTACATCAAGCATATTGAAGGGATCAGGCCTCAGGGGCTCAGTCTGTTGCAGCTGGGTGTTGAAGAGCGGAAGTACTATATCGCTGCCACTGAGCTGAGTCCTTGTAAGGGTCACCCAAGAAGCATCTCGCTTGATAAGTTCATCGAAATTACCGTGGATCACCTTGATTCCACACCCCGCCAGAGAGACCACGCTATTCGGGGCGGCAGTAACAATGCCGTAGATACTGATCGTGGCAACTTTATCCGAGCCGGAAAGGGCGGGAAACAACACTGAAAACGCATTGACGGTATCTGTGTTGGCGAACCATGAAGTACTTGTTTTCAGTGTTGAGCCTGGCAGGAGCGTGGGGAGGTAGTCATGATAGAACTGCCCAGGCAAGTGAAAGCGTGCGACCACTTCAACACTCATATGGTCTTCGCGGGCAGTCACTTTTAGTGTGCGAATGTTATCGATTGGATTCGTCAGGCAACTCGTCACGCTTTCACCTCCCAACAAGGTAGCCAGCGTTGTGCAGTCGGCGATCGAGATACCGAACATTCGAGCGATCTGCGCTTGTCTGTAGATTGAGGACAAGGTGTCCAAGGCAACCTTGAGAGAGCCAAGGTGTTTCTGCGTGTTCTTTACGACCTTCAATAGTGAGTCCTCGGCCAAGGGCAGACCAAGGCTGGCACTCAAGTGTTGGAGGACAGTGTGCGATACCTTATCAGTATCATCGGTCGAGAATGACCGACCATCGAGTGCAAGATGTTTTTCAAAAAGACGGGTTTGATTGAATACTCTGTCGAACAAGGAAACTTGATCGCCGATAGCATAGGGGGATAGCTGATAAAGTACAGCCGCGAACTCGTCGGCGTTAATAGAGTATCGACGCTTTAAATGGCGATAGACCCCTAGGGTGCGCAGGGTATGAGTGTCGAGATGCATATCGTGATTAATGGGCGTCGACGAGTTGAACGCGCTGATGATCAGGGTATCCAGTTCGACGAAAGAAATATCCAGCCAGCGTTGCAGGCGGATCATTCGTTGCATGCGTTGGAGTCGCTCATATGACGTAGCGGTAATCTCCTTGGCGACGACTTTCATGTTGTCAATGATGTTGCTGAAGGAAGGACCGTGGACGTAACGAGCTCCATACAGTCCGTCAAGTGCAATGGGCGTTGGATAATTGCTGGAGAGGCGGGGGGAGTTTTTGCCTTGCGCAAGCAGTGCTTCAAGTTGCTCTGCGTTCAACCCGGTGTGCTTCAGAAAGGTGTCAAGATCCTTCAGGCTGTTTTTTTCTGCAGTGCCATAGATTTTTTTCCAATAGTTATCCGAGGGGGTGGCTATCAGGTCTTCGATCAACAAATCCTGCTGTTTTGGACTTAGTCCAGACATCAGCTGTTGTGCGACACTCGGGGTGGAGTTCCTTATCTGGCCATACTTAAAGTTGACTGTCTGTGTGAGCGGAAGGTGTGTTGTGATGCGGTAGTTCAGTTCGCCCAGCGACGGTTTTTCCCCACTGAGTCCTAACAGGCATTGATGATGGGAAATTTCATAGGGCAGAGCGAAGGGGTAACTTCGTAACGCCAGTAGCTCATAGGTGGATTTTTCTTTATCGGGGCCGTCCTTCATCGCCTCCTTAATATTTTTTTCCAAGAGGTCGTTGACTATTTTGAGCATCGGCTGTGGGGTGAAAGTGTTGTGCTGGTCGATTAATAACTCCGCGAGTTCCGGCCGTCGCGTTTTCAAACGTATCCGGTTGTCGGTTGGAGTTTTAGCTTTTGTTTTTTTATCTGTTTCTGTTTCTGTTTCTGTTTCTGTTTCTGTTTCTGTTTCTGTTTTTTCTGTTTCTGTTTTTTCTGTTTTTTCTGTTTTTTCTGTTTTTTCTGTTTTTTCTGTTTTTTCTGTTTTTTCTTCTTTTTCTTCTTTTTCTTCTTTTTCTTCTTTTTCTTCTTTTTCTGTTTTTTCTGTTTTAACCGCAATTTCAGTTTTTGATTGCGAGGCACTCATTTCCAGTTGTTCGGCAAATAAATAGAGTGCTCTAAGATAAGCGACAGGCGAGTCGATGGATGCGATCGAATCGATTTTGCAAGAGTCGTCCCAGTTTTCCTTGAACAGGTTGGTGTAAGTGGGACCTTCTTTCTCGACCGCGCGAATGCCTGCCGGGTGCCAGCGGTGTTGGGGTTCCCCTGAGGATAATTGTTTCTCCCGATACAGATGGCTGATCTGGGCGGCAAGGCATTTGGCATCGTTGTAGAACTTGACGAGGCTGACGCTGGAGATGACCAGCGGTTTTGCATATTTGCTCTTGAACTCATTCTCGACTTTTTCCTTAAAGCCGTTTTCGGTAAGTCGGGTAATGTCGAATACAGAGGTGAACTTCAGTTTGTCTTTAAATAATTCTTCCAGTTCCGTTTGTTCTTCGGAGGTGAGGGGCTTGATAAGGGATTTGATAAGGGACTGCAGTAGCGGGTATTTTTCCATGCCGATGAACACTCCTATAAGTGGAGTATCGACATTACTGCGTGTTGCAATTGAGCTCTGTCAGCTCTTTAAGGTGCGACGCAGGGAAAAGACGTCGCTGGCTCGGGAAGGGGGCCTATCGACCTGTAGGATTTCGACACACAGCGCTCCCCCCAACCAGCACGATTGCTGAAAGGGGAGCGAGCAGGTTTTTTAGACCCGGAAGTGGCTGACCATCTGCTGTAACTGACTGCCCAACCGCGCCAGTTCAACACTGGACGCCGCCGTTTCGTCGCTGGCGGCGGCGGTCTGTTCGGACACGTCGCGCACGTTGATGATGCTGCGGCTGATCTCTTCGGCGACGGCGCTTTGCTGCTCGGCGGCGGCAGCGATCTGCTGGTTCATCGACTGGATGTTGGACACCGTGCGGGTGATGTTTTCCAGTGACACGCCAGCCTTGCGGGTCAGCGCGACGCTGCTGTCGGTCAGGGCGCGGCTGTTGTTCATCACCGCCGACACTTGTTGCGTGCCGTTCTGCAGACCGGCCACCAGGCCTTCGATTTCTTCGGTGGATTTCTGCGTGCGTTGAG
>Ga0207713_1001749_pt1 | contig 16666 bp, 21 predicted proteins | sample KBSS64metaG_FD_184404 | JGI IMG/M metagenome (GOLD analysis project Ga0207713, IMG submission 184404) | Switchgrass rhizosphere microbial communities from Kellogg Biological Station, Michigan, USA - KBS S6-4 metaG (SPAdes) (version 2) | ecosystem: Host-associated > Plants > Roots > Rhizosphere >...
CGGGCATGTGGCTGCAGGCCAGGCTAATAACCTGCAGCACCAGCAAACCGCGGCGGATTCTACCAGCTTGTAGTGGGCGCCGTTATAACAGGTTCTTTAGTTGATATAGCATTTCGATAGCTTGACGCGGGGTCATGTCATCCAGGTCAAGCTTGCCCAGCTTCTCGATGGCCGGGTGTGGCAGGCTGGCAAACAGGTCGCTCTGGTGCGGGACATGCGGCTCATCCTTGGCCTTCTTCGTCACCGGTGTTTCATGGGGCAGGCTGGTGGTTTCCAGCCGGCCCAGGTGCTCGCGAGCGCGCAGGATCACGGGCGCCGGCACGCCCGCCAGCTGCGCCACGGCCAGGCCGTAGCTCTGGCTGGCAGGGCCAGGCAGCACGTGGTGCAGGAAGACGATACGTTCGTTGTGCTCGGTGGCGTTCAGGTGCACGTTGGCCACCAGCGGTTCACTCTCCGGCAGCACGGTCAGCTCGAAGTAGTGGGTGGCGAACAGGGTGTAGGCACGCAGCTGGGCCAGGCGCTCGGCGGCGGCCCAGGCCAGCGACAGGCCGTCGAAGGTGCTGGTACCGCGGCCGACTTCGTCCATCAGCACCAGGCTGCGGTCGGTCGCGTTGTGCAGGATATTGGCGGTTTCGCTCATCTCGACCATGAAGGTCGAACGCCCGCCGGCCAGGTCGTCGCTGGAGCCGATACGGGTGAAGATGCGGTCGACCAGCGACAGCTCGCAGCTGGCTGCCGGGACGAAGCTGCCGATGTGCGCCATCAGCACGATCAGGGCGGTCTGGCGCATGTAGGTGGACTTACCACCCATGTTCGGGCCGGTGATGATCAGCATGCGCGTGCTGTTGTCCAGGCCCAGGTCGTTGGCCACGAACGGCGTGGTCAGCACCTGCTCGACCACCGGGTGGCGGCCCTGCTCGATGCGCAGGCACGGCTCGTCGGTGAAGCGCGGGCAGTTCAGGTCGAGGTTCAGCGCACGCTCGGCAAGGTTGCTCAGCACGTCGATCTCGGCCAGGGCCGCGGCGCTGTCCTGCAGCGGTGCCAGGTGGCTGATGAGGGTTTCCAGCAGCGCGTCGTAGAGCATCTTCTCGCGCGCCAGCGCGCGGCTCTTGGCCGACAGCGCCTTGTCCTCGAAGGCTTTGAGCTCGGGCGTGATGAAACGCTCGGCACCCTTGAGGGTCTGGCGGCGGATGTAGTCGCCAGGCGCCTGCTCGGCCTGCTTGGTCGGCAGCTCGATGAAGTAGCCGTGCACTCGGTTGTAGCCGACCTTGAGGTGGCAAGGCCGGTGCGGGCCTTCTCGCGGGTTTCGAGGTCGATGAGGAACTGGCCGGCGTTTTCGCTGATTGCCAGCAGCTCGTCCAGTTCGCTGTCGTAGCCAGCCTTGAGCACACCGCCATCGCGAATCACCGCGGGCGGGTTGTCGATCACTGCACGTTCCAGCAGGCTGGCCAGCTCCGGGTAGGTCCCGGTGATGGCAGCCAGGCGCGCCAGGTGCGGCGCCTCCAGCTCGCTCATGGCGTTCTGCAGCTCGGGCAGGGCGCCAAGGGCGTCGCGCAGGCGCGCCAGGTCACGCGGGCGGGCATTGCGCAGGCCGATACGGGCGAGGATCCGCTCGATATCGCCGATTTCCTTGAGCTGCGGCTGCAGCTTTTCGAAGCGGTAGCCGTCGAGCAGGCAGCGGATCGAGTCCTGGCGCGCCTGCAGCACCTTGAGGTCGCGCAGCGGGCGGTTCAGCCAGCGGGTCAGCAGGCGGCTGGCCATGGCAGTCTGGCAGCGGTCGATCACTGATTGCAGGGTGTTGTCGCGCCCGCCCGCCAGGTTGACGTCCAGTTCCAGGTTGCGGCGGCTGGCGCCATCCAGAATGACCGTGTCGTCCAGGCGCTCGTGGCGCAGGCTGCGCAGGTGCGGCAGGGCCGTGCGCTGGGTTTCCTTGGCGTAGGTCAGCAGGCAGCCGGCAGCGCCGATCGCCAGGGTCAGCTTGTCGCAGCCAAAGCCTTTCAGGTCCTTGGTTGCGAACTGCTGGCACAGGGCCTTGCGCGCCGAGTCGCGGTCGAAGTCCCACGGTGCCCGGCGACGGGCGCCCGGGCGTTTCTCGGCGGGCAGGTCGCGCGGCCAGTCGTCGGGGATCAGCAACTCGACCGGGTTCAGGCGCTCGAGTTCGGCCAGCAGGTTTTCCCAGCCCTTGATCTCCTGCACGCTGAAGTTGCCGCTGGTGATGTCCAGCACCGCCAGGCCGAACAGGCGTTCGTCACCGAGCAGGGCGGCGATGAGGTTGTCGCGGCGCTCGTCGAGCAGGGCCTCGTCACTGACCGTGCCGGGGGTGATGATGCGCACCACCTGGCGTTCCACCGGGCCCTTGCTGGTGGCCGGGTCGCCGATCTGCTCGCAGATCACCACCGACTCGCCAAGCTTGACCAGCTTGGCCAGGTAGCCCTCCAGCGAATGGAATGGAATCCCGCACATGGGGATCGACTGGCCGGCAGACTGACCACGCGCGGTCAGGGTGATGTCCAGCAGTTTTGCGGCTTTCTTCGCATCTTCGTAGAAGATCTCGTAGAAGTCGCCCATGCGGTAGAACATCAGCTGGTCCGGGTGCTGGTTTTTCAGCTTCCAGTACTGCTGCATCATTGGTGTGTGTGCGGAAAGATCAGACATTCAGGGCCTTACAGCGGGTGATCTGGTTGGCGATTGTGAAACCGGCAATGGTACAGGCTTTTTCAACCTGATGCAGGCGCGGGCCATGGGGCATGCGCGCGCAGCCAGGCGCATTGCATTTGCCGGCGCATGCCTGCATTATGCACGCTATGCAAAAACGCAATGTAGCCACCGTCCTCAGAGAACTGCTCGACCGCCACGGCCTGTCCCCCACGGAGCTGTACCGGCGCACGGGCGTCCCTCAATCCACCTTGTCGCGGATTCTCGGCGGCAAGATCGTCGACCCTTCTGACAAACACGTGTCGAAGATCGCCGAATACTTCGGGGTGAGCACCGAGCAGTTGCGCGGTCGCGCCGAGCTTGGCGAGTCGCGCGAAGCGGCGCTGCCGGCCCACGGCCACGCGGACCTCAGCGATATCAGCCTGTGGGACGATGAAACCCCCGTCGAGGATGATGAGGTGTCGGTACCTTTCCTTCGCGAGGTCGAATTGGCAGCAGGATCAGGAAGATTCGTCATCGAAGAGAGCGAGCGTGCGCGGCTGCGGTTCGGCAAGCGCAGCCTGCGTCACAACGGCGTGCAGTTCGACCAGGCCAAGTGTGTGACGGTGCGCGGCAACAGCATGCTGCCGGTGCTGCGCGATGGCGCGACGGTCGGCGTGAACACTGGCAAATGCTCGATCGGCGACATCATCGATGGCGACCTCTACGCCATCAACCATAACGGCCAGCTGCGGGTGAAGCAGGTCTACCGCCTGCCTACCGGCATCCGTCTGCGCAGCTTCAACCGTGACGAACACCCCGACGAGGACTACAGCTTCCAGCAGATGCAGGACGAGCAGATCAGCCTGCTCGGGCATGTGTTCTGGTGGGGCATGTACGCTCGCTGACGCCCAGCTCCAAAGAAACCCGCCTCGGCGGGTTTTTTTTTCGCCTGCAGAAAAGCCCTACACGGCAGGTCGTGCATGGTGCACATGCATATCAGCAAAAATAAGTGCATAGAAATTGACGTATATGCATTGACTGTATATGCATTAGTGCATAGCCTGTATCTCAAGCCGGACCGAAACCGGTTGTTACACAGGCGCCGATGGGAAGGCTTCACTGACCAGAGGTTTTGCAACTACACAGGAGGCAGGGCTGTGACGATCGAGCATCAAGCGTTACTGGAGATGCCGCTCTGGCTGGTAATCGTCCTGGCATTGCTGGGCGGCTTGTGCGGCGAGATGTGGCGAGCTGACAAGGCGGGTGCCACGGGCTGGGCGTTGCTGCGACGGTTGGTGCTGCGTTCCGGAGCGTGCATGGTTTGTGGCGTGTCGGCAGTGATGTTGCTGTATGCCGGCGGTCTGTCGATCTGGGCGGCCAGTGCATTTGGCTGCATGACTGCGGTAGGTGGTGCCGATGTCGCCATGCGGCTGTATGAGCGCTGGGCGATCCGGCGCCTGGGCTTGCGCGACAGCACGCGAGTTGATGAGCGTTAAGGAGAATACGCATGGCTGAACACTATCAGGAAGGAATGACAGAGATGCTCACTGAGTCGCAATTGCTACGGATCTTGCCAAACGCCCGTCCCGTCGCAGAGGCTTTTCTTGCTGCACTGAATGTCGCCTTGCCGCGTTGGGAGATTGACAAGCCCAGGCGTATGGCAGCTTTCATCGCCCAGGTTGGCCATGAGTCCGGCGAGTTGCGATACGTAACCGAGCTGGGCAGTGACCGTTATCTGGCCCGCTATGACACTGGCAGCCTGGCACTGCGCCTGGGGAATACGCCGCAGGCAGACGGCGATGGTCAGTTGTATTGTGGGCGTGGCCTGATCCACATTACTGGACGCGACAACTATGAGGCTTGCAGCCGTGCGCTGTTCGGCGACGCGCGTTTGCTGGCGCAGCCACAACTGCTCGAACTGCCGCGTTGGGCCTGCGAGTCGGCGGGCTGGTTTTGGCATTCACATGGGCTCAATGCCTTGGCTGATCGGAGCGAGTTCAATCGCATCACGCGCCTTATCAATGGTGGGCTGAATGGTTTGGAAAGCCGCCTGAAGTTCTGGGCGCGGGCGCGAGAGGTGTTGTGTTGAGCCGTTTGCCAGCGGGGCGCGGCGTGATCTCCAGTCTCGTCGGTTCGCGAAATGTTCGACCCGATTGATTTTCAAATGCAGTTTATTTAGCGGCACATGGCACAGGGAGTGGGCGATACGGTATGCCGATAAGCAAGACGATTTCCCGATTATCAATACCGACCCGTATAACGTTGGCGAGCTTGTTGCCCATTTTCATTGTTGCGGGGTGTATGTTTCTTTTGCCCGTGGGGGATTTTTCATCACGGCTAGAAAGCTTTATCGACCTGCACCTGTTTGGCAGGGTTGGCCCCTGGTCTTCACACTTCCCTCTCGACTCCAAGGTGATAGCCAATTACATAGCGATCGCTGCACCGATTTTTTCCTTGTTTTTGATACTGCATTGGCGCAAGCATCGTCCCCGCCCGGCGGAACCGTTGCTGGCCATGAATCGGCGGCGCTTCGTGCTGTTGTGCTGCTTGATAGTGGCGATCACTGCGGTGATGGTTTACTACAGCTATTTCAGTCACCTGGACGCCTCCGCTGGGCGCCCCAGAAACCGCGTATTTGGTGAAAGCCGTGTGCTCTTTCCGGTCTTTGCGGCCATGTTCATGGTGATGTTCGAGTATCTGCTGCTGGCGGCCTACCTGTTGTTCATTCACTACCCTTTGTGGTTGTTGGCGCAGCGTCGCGCCAGCAATTGATCGTGCATTCAGGGGCCTGATAGGGTGGTGGCCAGTTTTTGCGAGGAGTTTGTCATGGACCCGATCACCGTTCTCTCCACCCGCCTCGGCGAACACCTGCGCCGCTTCAACGCCCAGGTAACCACTGCCGAATCCTGCACTGGCGGTGGTATCGCCGAGGCCATCACCCGTGTGCCTGGCAGCTCGGCCTGGTTCGAGGCCGGCTACGTGACCTATTCCAATGCCCAGAAAACCCGCCAGCTGAACGTGCCCGAGGCGCTGTTCGCCGAGGTTGGCGCTGTCAGCCAGGAGGTGGTCGAGGCCATGGTCCGTGGTGCCCAGCTCGCCAGCGGCGCACGCTTTGCCGTGGCGGTCAGTGGTGTGGCCGGGCCGGACGGCGGTTCGCCGGCCAAACCGGTGGGGACCGTGTGGCTCGCCTGGGCCGATGGCAGCCACGTGAACAGCGAGCGCCGGCACTTCGACGGTGACCGCGAAGCCGTGCGCCGACAGACGGTGATCGCCGCGTTAGACGGCTTGTTACAGCTTGGTGCCGAGTAAATCGACGACAGGGGTTTGCTCGCGCGCCTGCCTGTGGAATAATACTGGCTACTTATACAGGTATTCCGGCCGTCAGGGCCAAGTCGAACACGTGAGGATTTCAATGGACGACAACAAGAAGCGCGCCTTGGCTGCGGCCCTGGGTCAAATCGAACGCCAATTCGGTAAAGGCGCGGTCATGCGCATGGGCGATCACGAGCGCCAGGGTATCCCGGCCATTTCCACCGGCTCCCTGGGCCTGGACATCGCGCTCGGCATCGGTGGTCTGCCAAAAGGCCGTATCGTCGAAATCTACGGCCCGGAATCCTCGGGTAAAACCACGCTGACCCTGTCGGTCATCGCCGAAGCCCAGAAGAACGGTGCTACTTGCGCCTTCGTCGACGCCGAACACGCCCTCGACCCTGAGTACGCCGGCAAGCTGGGCGTCAACGTCGACGACCTGCTGGTCTCGCAGCCGGACACCGGCGAACAGGCCCTGGAAATCACCGACATGCTGGTGCGCTCCAACGCCGTTGACGTGATCATCGTCGACTCCGTGGCTGCACTGGTGCCGAAGGCCGAAATCGAAGGCGAAATGGGCGACATGCACGTCGGCCTGCAGGCCCGTCTGATGTCCCAGGCGCTGCGCAAGATCACCGGTAACATCAAGAACGCCAACTGCCTGGTTATCTTCATCAACCAGATCCGTATGAAAATTGGCGTGATGTTCGGTAGCCCGGAAACCACCACCGGTGGTAACGCCCTGAAGTTCTACGCCTCGGTGCGCCTGGACATCCGCCGTACCGGCGCGGTCAAGGAAGGCGACGAAGTGGTCGGCAGCGAAACCCGCGTCAAGATCGTCAAGAACAAGGTCTCGCCTCCGTTCCGTCAGGCCGAGTTCCAGATCCTCTACGGCAAGGGTATCTACCGCAACGGCGAAATCATCGACCTGGGTGTTTCCCAAGGCCTGGTGGAGAAGTCCGGTGCCTGGTATGCCTACCAAGGCAACAAGATCGGCCAGGGCAAGGCCAACGCGGCCAAGTACCTGCAAGAGAATCCGGCAATTGGCGCCGAAATCGAGAAGCAGATTCGCGAGAAGCTGCTCAAAGCCGGTGCTGTGGCTGAAGCCGGCAAGGCCGCTGCTGCTGACGCTAACGCAGACGACGTGGCCGACGCCGACGCCGGTTATTGATAGCTGCTGGTATGTCCGCCGTACTCGATACCCCCGTCGCCGTCAGGCGGACAGCCATGGACCTGCTCGCGCGCCGCGAGCATGGTCGCGTCGAGCTGACGCGCAAGTTGCGTCAGCGCGGTGCCCCGGACGAGCTGATCGAGCCTGCGCTCGATCGGCTTGCCGAAGAAGGTCTGCTTAGCGAAGCCCGCTATCTCGAGAGTTTCATCCGTTACCGTTCCGGTGCCGGCTATGGTCCTGCACGCATTCGCGAGGAGCTTGGCCAACGCGGGCTGAATCGAAGTGATATCGAACAGGCCCTGCGTGAAAGCGAAGTGGATTGGGCGACGCTGTTGCGCGATACCTGGCAGCGAAAATTCGCCGGGCAAAGCCCCCAGGATCCACGCAGTCGCGCCCAGCAGACCCGATTCCTCGCCTATCGCGGCTTCCCCATGGACATGATCGGCCGCCTGCTCAGTGGTCGGGACCTGGACGATTACTGACCCGGTTGCATCGCCCTGTAGGAGCGGCCTCGTGTCGCGAAAGGGGTGCGAAGCGCCCCCAGCAGTTTAAGAGTTAACGCTGAAATACTGGGGGCGCTTCGCACCCCTTTCGCGACACAAGGCCGCTCCTACAACGACCGCACCGTGTAGCGATCAACTGACCTTCAGCGCCTCCCGCGCCCGTTGGGTGGTATGCATCGGCTCCGGCTTGGCCCAGTTTTCTGGCAAGTTGATGAAATCGACCAATTCCCGCAGTCGCCCCTGGTCACGACCATTGAAGGCGAACGTCAGCCGCGTCAGATGGCTGAAGTTGCCTACCTCGTGTTCGGCACCGCTGTCGGCGAGCTGGTGATACCGGCCGCTCAGGCGCAAGTCGGCAAACCCCTCCTGGATGTCATGCAATGCGGCCTCGCTGAGCCGATGGTGCATGCGGATCACGAACTGGTTCTTCAGCCAGCGGCTGGAGTGGTAGTTGCTGTAGAACTGGTTGATTTCCTCCACGGCCTCATCGGCGCTGTGCACCAGGCGCAGGAGCTTCAGGTCGCTGGGCAAAATGTAGCGATTTTCCTCGAGCTGGCGGCTGATGAACGTTAGGCAGTCGCGCCAGAACGTGCCTCCCGGCGAGTCCAGCAATACCACCGGCACCAGCGGGCTCTTGCCGGTCTGGATCAGCGTCAACACTTCAAGCGCTTCATCCAGGGTGCCGAAGCCGCCGGGGCAGAGCACCAGTGCATCCGCTTCCTTGACGAAGAACAGCTTGCGAATGAAGAAGAAGTGGAAGGGCAGCAGCTTGTCGGTGCCGTCCACCGTGGCATTGGCATGTTGCTCGAAAGGCAGGGTGATATTGAAACCCAGGCTGTGGTCACTGCCAGCGCCTTCGTGGGCCGCCGCCATGATGCCGCCACCGGCCCCGGTAATGACCATCAGCTCGGAGCGGGCGAGGGTTGCCCCCAGCTCCCGAGCCAGGGCGTACATCGGGTGTTCCACAGGAGTACGTGCCGAGCCGAACACGGTGACTTTGCGTCGCCCCCGGTAGCGTTGCAGCATGCGGAACGAGTGGTCGAGTTCGCGCAAGGCCTGCAAGGTGATCTTGGCGTTCCAGCGGTCGCTGTCGTCATGGGCCATGCGCAGGACCGTGAGCATCATGTCGCGATACAGCGGCAGGTTGGGGCTGTCTGGCGCGACCAGTTGCAGTTGCTGGTCGATCTTGCTCAGGTCGATGCCGTGGTCCTTGAAGTGACTGAACAGCTGTTCATTCGATTGGTAAGGCATTCAACGTCTCCTTCTGCAGCAAAACCTCTGACCGGGCCGATGGTGTGGCTCGGCCGCGACACTACGTGTGTCGCTGGCTGCCGTGACTCGAGTGTGCATCCCGAGCATTGCAGTAGGCCTTCAAGGCCGTGGTGCAGGATCTTGTCGTTTTGCGGGTCCTCGCTATCAATCTAGACCGTTGCGCCTGATCGTGCAGGTGGGATCACATTGGCCACTCGTCGGCCTGCGACCAACCCGGGCGTGGGTTTGGTTAACTGGAGAAGCGAAACGTGTCGATGCAGGAGGTGGCGGTATGCATCGCTTGGTCATCGAGGTAGACCGGCAGCTCTATCAGCAGCTGGAAAATGCCGCCCAGGATCACCATGTGAGCCTGGAAGCGGAGTGCCGGCGCAGGCTGGCATCACTTGAATGCCAGTCACGCTATCTGCAGGCGTTGCTGGCGGAGATGCGCGCCGACGAAGAGCCGCAGCGCGCGGAAGGGGAGCGGGTTATCTAGTTACTTCTTCTTGTTGCCAGAGGTGCAGCTGGCAGCATCGAAGGCCTGGTCCATGACCGGCTGGTTAGTCTTGTACACGCTGAAGCGATAGACCATCACCGCACCTTTGGACATCAGGTTACGGAAACCACTGTTACGGCACACGCTGTCGCCCAGCTGGCTGCGGACTTGCGCAGGGTTTTGCTGCATGCGTGCGGCATGCTCGGCGCGTACGCTGAGGTGGTTGACCAGCGCCTTGCCTTCAACGGTATAGCCCTGATCGAGAATGTCTTCGTTGATGGCGCGCGGGGTGCCGACACTGCTTTCCGTGGCGACCTTCTGCAGCAGCTTGTTGAGCTCGAACTCCTGCTTGGAGGCAGCCTGGGCTGCCAGTGGCAGGGTGAGCAACAGGCTCAGGGCCGGGACGATAAAACGCAGCATGAATCTCTCCTGGTTCGATGACTGGCGCTTTGACATGCGCCGGCGGCGGGCGTTCCATTGAACCTGCTGCATTGCAGGAGATTCACGGTGGCCAATGACGCCGATTATAAGGGACCGATTGGCTCCGCTGCACGGCCAAATGGCGGCTGCTCTGGTAGACTGGCGCTTTGCTTCTGCCGAGTCCCCGCAGTGTCCAGTCACAACCCCTCCACAGGCTTGCCAGCATGAGCCACGCGGTAGCACGCCTGCGTGCCGAGCGCCTGGCGCGTAGCAACAAGCCTTTCATTGCCCGTGGTTCACGCGCCGAGCGTTGCGCCGATTGTCGGGTGATCGCCACCCACTGCCTGTGTGCGTGGAAGCCCAAGGTGCAGGCCGACTCCGGGGTGTGCCTGATCATGCATGACACCGAGCCATTGAAACCGACCAACACCGGCTGGTTGATCGCCGACCTGATCGAAGACACGTGCGCCTTCGGCTGGTTGCGTACCTCGGTGGACGAGCGCCTGCTGGCGTTGCTCGACGACCCGCAGTGGCAGCCCTATATCGTCTTCCCCGGTGAATTCGTCGCCCAGGAGCGGGTGGTCAGCGAGGTCGCCCGCGAACCCGGCAAGCGCCCGTTGTTCATCCTGCTCGATGCCACCTGGACCGAAGCCCGCAAGATGTTCCGCAAGAGCCCGTATCTTGATCGCTTTCCGGTGCTGAGCCTGCAAGCCGAGCAGATGTCGCGCTACCGCCTGCGCCGGTCCAAGCGCGACGACCATTTCTGCACAGCCGAAGTCGCTGCCATGTGCCTGGACCTGGCGGGTGACAGCCAGGCCTCCCAGGCACTGGATGCCTACCTGGATGTGTTCAGCCTGCATTATCTCAGCGGCAAGCGTCGCCTGCCGCTGGATGATCAGGATGACACCCACCAGCGTTTGCACACCTTCCTATAGTCCAAGGGGCACAAGTCTCACTTTGGTTCATAATGACGGGGCTGGCAGCCAGGGTGGGCGAGACGGCAAGGTAGTTGGCTTGACCAGCTCCGGCCGTGCTCGGCATTCTTGGCGCCGATTCCCCGCCAGGCGCTTCACGACCCCGCATGCGCCTGGCATAGAACAGGATCCATAGATCGATGGCCACATACGAAATCCTGATAGCCGATGACCACCCGCTGTTTCGTAGCGCTCTGCGCCAGGCCGTTACCCTCGGCCTGGGCGCGGATGTGCGCCTGGTTGAAGTGGCGAGCATCGCCGAACTGGAAACCCGCCTGAGCGAAAAGGCCGACTGGGACCTGGTCCTGCTGGACCTCAATATGCCGGGTGCCTATGGCTTCTCCGGGCTGGTCCTGCTGCGCGGCCAGTACCCGCAGATTCCGGTGGTGATGGTCTCGGCGCAGGAAGAGGCCGCCGTGGTGGTCAAGTCCCGCGAGTTCGGTGCCAGCGGCTTCATTCCGAAATCCAGCGGCCTTGAAGTCATTCAGGATGCCGTGCGCAAAGTGCTCGATGGTGATGTCTGGTGGCCACCGCAAGCCTTCGAAAAGGTCGATGTCTCGGCCGAAGCCAAGGCCGCCAGCGAAGGTTTGGCCAGCCTCACCCCGCAGCAGTTCCGCGTGCTGACCATGGTCTGCGAAGGCTTGCTGAACAAGCAGATCGCCTATGAGCTGAGTGTGTCGGAAGCGACCATCAAGGCCCATGTAACGGCAATCTTCCGCAAGCTGGGTGTGCGCACCCGCACCCAGGCCGCGTTGTTGCTGCAACAACTTGAATCGGTTGCCAGCCACTGAAAGCACCTGGATTCACGCTTTTTTGACCCGTGCCGCACTAGTCTGCTGGCCTTTCTGTTGTGAAGTGACTCACATGACATCGCCATTCAAAGGCCAGACCGGCCTGAAACGCATCTTCAACGCTGCCGGCTACTCGCTGGACGGCCTGCGCGCCGCCTTCAAGGGTGAGGCCGCCTTCCGCCAGCTGGTGCTGCTCAACGTGCTGCTGATCCCGATTGCCTTCTGGCTGCCGGTCAGCCGTGCGGAGCGGGCGATCATGATCGCCGTGTGCCTGCTTGGCCTGATCGTCGAGCTGTTCAACTCGGCAGTGGAGGCCGCCATCGATCGCATCTCGCTGGAGCGCCACCCGTTGTCGAAGAACGCCAAGGACATGGGCAGTGCCGCGCAGCTGGTAGCGCTGAGCATGGTCGCGCTGGTGTGGGGCGTGATCCTGCTTTAAGCAATCGCTGGCAAGACAATTTCATCACTGCGGGTAAAGCCCGCGGTGAAGTTGCGGCACAACGCCAGGAATTCACGCATCGCCGAGGTCTGGTATTTCTGCTTGTGCCAGATGAAGTAGAACTGGCGCATCAGGTCCAGCTCCGGCGTCTCCACCGGTACCAGGCTGCCGCGGCGGAAGGCATCGCGCAGGGCCAGTCGGGATATGCAGCCGATACCCAGGCCCGATTCCACGGCACGCTTGATCGCCTCGGTGTGCTCCAGTTCCAGGCGGATGTTCAGGCTGGTGCGGTGGTGGCGCATGGCCTGGTCGAAGGTCAGGCGCGTGCCGGAACCCTGTTCGCGCAAGATCCAGGCCTCCTGCGAAAGCGCTTCGACATCCGCGCGCCCGGCCTTGGCCAGTGGGTGTTGCGGTGCGCAGAACACCACCAGCTCGTCCTCGACCCACGGCTGCACCTCCAGGTCAGGGTGGTTGCAATCACCCTCGATCAGACCCAGATCAATTTCGTACTGCGCGACCTGGTGCACGATATGCGCAGTGTTCTGCACATGCAGTTTGACCTGGCTCTCCGGGTGTATCTGCATGAAGCTGCCGATCAGCAGGGTGGCCAGGTAGTTGCCGATGGTCAGCGTGGCACCGACCGCCAGCGAGCCGAAGCCGGACTTGCCGTTGAGCAGGTCTTCGATGGCCTTGGCCTGGTCGAGCAGGGCCACGGCCTGGGGCAGCAACTGATGGCCCAGGGCATTGAGGGCCAGGCGCTTGCCGGCACGGTCGAACAACTGGCAGCTCGATTGCCGCTCAAGTTCGGTGATGGAAGTGCTCGCCGCCGATTGTGAAAGCGCGAGCACGCTGGCCGCCCGCGACACACTCTGGTGCTGGGCCACGGCGACGAATACTTGAAGCTGACGAAGTGTAAATCGCATATCTATATAACCGATAACACATATCTTGATAATTCAGTTAACAGATATTGTGGCTGCCCCTAAACTATCGCGCAACTGCGCGTCTTGCGCGCTGCGTTTTTCTTCAGGAGCCCTTTAGATGAGCAACATGAACCACGAACGTGTCCTCAGTGTGCACCACTGGAACGACACCCTGTTCAGCTTCAAGTGCACCCGCGACCCGGGCCTGCGCTTCGAGAACGGTCAGTTCGTGATGATCGGCCTGCAACAGGACAACGGCCGTCCGCTCATGCGCGCCTATTCCATCGCTTCGCCGAACTGGGAAGAGCACCTGGAGTTCTTCAGCATCAAGGTCCCTGACGGCCCGCTGACCTCGCAGCTGCAGCACCTGAAGGAAGGCGACGAGATCATCATCAGCAAGAAGCCAACCGGTACCCTGGTCCTCGACGACCTGAAACCGGGCAAGCACCTGTACCTGCTGAGCACGGGTACCGGCCTGGCGCCGTTCATGAGCGTCATCCAGGACCCGGAAACCTACGAGCGCTTTGAAAAAGTGATCCTGGTTCACGGTGTGCGTTACGTCAACGAAGTGGCCTACCGCGAGTTCATCACCGAGCACCTGCCGCAGAACGAGTTCTTCGGCGAGTCGGTCCGTGACAAGCTGATCTACTACCCGACCGTGACCCGTGAGCCGTTCGAAAACCAGGGCCGCCTGACCGACCTGATGCGCAGTGGCAAACTGTTCAGCGATATTGGCCTGCCACCGATCAACCCAGAGGACGACCGCGCGATGATCTGCGGCAGCCCGAGCATGCTCGACGAGACCAGCGAAGTGCTCGACAGCTTCGGCCTGAAGGTCTCCCCACGCATGCGCGAGCCGGGTGACTACCTGATCGAGCGTGCTTTCGTCGAGAAATAAGACGAATGCAGCAAATAAAAAACGCAGACCAGAGTCTGCGTTTTTTTTGCCTGCAAGTGGGTGATTTCAACCTTCCCGAACGACTTCCAGTACCTGGATCCGATCTGCTTGCGGGTAATGCCAGCGGACTTGCACGTCCCAGAACTTCACCCCGTACACCCGCTCCGGCGGTGGCACCTGATAGGCCGGGCGCGGATCCTGTGCCAGGCATTGCTCGATCAGCTCCACCAACGGCTCGCCAAGTCGCAGTCCATGCTCGTGGGCCTGGGGCAGGGCACTGTCGCTCCAGCCAACGGCAATCGCGACCGGCGCATCGCTGGCCATCCGGTTGCTCGCCCCGGCAACACTGTCGGCGTAGGGCACATACGGTTTGATATCCAGTACCGGCGTACCGTCCAGCAGGTCGATCCCGGACAGCAGCAGGCGCCCGGGCTCCACGCCCTCCAGGCGCACCACCGATTGGCCGATGCCGTTGGGGCGGTGAGTGGCGCGGGTGGCGAATACGCCCATGCTCTTGTTACCGCCCAGGCGCGGCGGGCGCACTTTCAGGCGTGGCTTGTCTTCCAGTGCCTGATGGAACAGGAACAGCAACCAGACATGGCTGACCTGCTCCAGCCCGGCCACTGCATCGCCCTGATCGAACGGCGGCAGCAGCTCCAGCACCCCGCGGGCGGCTGGCGCCAGCTGGGGCTGGCGCGGGATGGCGAACTTCTCCTTGAAGCAGGAGCGGACGATGCCGACCGGTGCAACCGTATGCTGCATGGCCACTCAGCCGCGCACGCGCAGGGTAAGGCCCTTGAGGAAGTTGCGCAGCAGCTGGTCACCGCACGGGCGATAGTTGTCATGCCCGACCTTGCGGAACAGCGCGCTGAGTTCAGGCTTGGACACCGGGAAATTGACCGTCTTGAGGATGGCGTGCAGGTCTTCTTCCTTGAGTTCGAAGGCCACGCGCAGCTTTTTCAGGATGGTGTTGTTGGTCACCGGCAGCTCGACTGGCTGCGGTGGGCGGCTGTCGTCCTTGCCACGGCGGTGGGTCACCAGGCCGTCAAGGAAGTGCGCCATGACCCGCTCCGGGCAGCGCACGAAACCGGCTTCGTCTTCCTTCTTCAAGTAGGTGGCGAGCACGATCGGGTTAACTTCGAGGCCGGACAGCGCGATGATTTCGGCCATCTTGGCGTCGTTCACCTTGAGCATGTAGCGCAGGCTGCGCAGGACATCGTTGTGGTTCATTGCTGCAAAATCCTGTTCAGTAGCCACGCCAGGGCGTGGCGCATTGCTTAGAAACGTTCGGTGGCTGCCAGGTAGCGCCACTGCCCCACGGGCAGCTTGCCCATCGATACACCCCCCAGGCGAATGCGGCGCATGCCCAGCACCTCCAGGCGCAGGTAGGCACACAGCTCGGAGATCTGCCCGGGTTGCGGGTTTTTCACGACCAGGCGCAGGTGGGTCTCGTTCTGCCAGCTGGCCTTGGCCTTGGGCAGCTCCCGGTCATTGCGTGTGGCACCGCGCGCCAGGCGCTCCAAGGCCTGGGGCGTGGTCTCGCCGCGTACTTCGATGATGTATTCCTGTTCCATGCGGCGCAGGTCGGCGTCGATCTTGCGGGTAACCCGCCAGTCCTGGGTGAACACCTGCAGGCCGCTGGCACCCCGCTCCAGCGGAGCCAGGCAGGACTGCCGGGCAAAATGCCCGTGCAACGGCCGCACGCCTTCGCGGTGAGCTTCGCTGAGGCTGCCCATGTTCATGCTGATGCGGGCGGTTTCGCTATCGACACCGGCCGCTTGATGCATCAGCAGGGTGACGGGTTCCAATGCCTCGGCACGTGCTCCCGCAAGCAGTTCGACGATTTGGCTGTCGACCTTGAACTGGGGTTGCTCGACCACCACGCCATCGACCGTGACCCAGCCTCCTTCGATGTACAGCTCGGCCTCGCGGCGGGAGCAGCCAAGCTGCTCGATGAGGCGTTTGGACAGGCGGACGGGTTCGGACATGGGGCAATTCGCAAGGCAGGGAAAGACCTACATTGTACCTGCCTGCAGGCAGTTGATGATGGGAATCTGTGTCAGATGCGCCATTTTGGACGCAGACCACGGCATATTCGGACGCCGCCTTAGGACGCTGTAGGAATCAGCCTCATGTGCAGCAGGGGATAAGGCTGCCCCAAGCCATCCGTTTCCGAGCGGCCGACCACTTCGAAGCCTTCATGCAAGTAGAAGCCCAAGGCTTGCGGGTTCTGTTCGTTGACGTCCAGGCGTTCGGCATTCAGTTCGTCGATCGCATAGCGCAGGAGGCGCTTGCCCACCCCCTTGCCACGGTAGTCCGGTGCGACGAACAGCATGTGCACGTAGCTGTTGGCGACACCCGCGAAGCCGCAGATGCGGTGGCGATCCCTGCAGCAGACCAGCATCACTGCGTCGAGGTAGCGGCGCAGCACTTGCTCGCGCAACAGCAGGATGTAGGCATCAGGAAGGAAGTCTTGGGTGGCGCGTACCGAGTCTTCCCAGAGCTGCACCAGTTCGCCGTAGTCGCTGTAGCGTGGGGTTTGCAGCGTCAGAGCTGAATGCATGCCGGCCGATCTCCAGAACGATAGGGAAAACATAGCAGGCCAACCACTGGTCGGCTTTCTCGTGCGCTGCTTGAAGCCTGGATCGCAGGGGTCTATTAATTAGGCGTGGGAAAAATTCCCACGCATAGAAAAAGTAAAACTGACAACAGATTCCCGGCTTGATTTGGCGTTCTCATGGCGAAGACCTGGAGACGGAAAATGCAAATTCACATGCTGTTCAAAAGGGCTCTACTGGCGGTTGCCGTTGCAGGCGTGCTGTCGACGGCCATCGTATTGGTTCCCGACTCGATT
>Ga0207713_1001756_pt1 | contig 16639 bp, 8 predicted proteins | sample KBSS64metaG_FD_184404 | JGI IMG/M metagenome (GOLD analysis project Ga0207713, IMG submission 184404) | Switchgrass rhizosphere microbial communities from Kellogg Biological Station, Michigan, USA - KBS S6-4 metaG (SPAdes) (version 2) | ecosystem: Host-associated > Plants > Roots > Rhizosphere >...
TCGTCGAACGGGTTCATGCTCATCTTCACGTTCGCAAGCTCGACACCCGTGCCATCCGCTTTCACTCGCGGCTTCACGTTGTAGTCGATCACCCGCTTCACGCAGACCAGGGCTTTCATCGCTATCGGCCTTTCCATCGAGTTTGCTGCCGTCTAGTTTTCGCTCAATCGAGCGTCAACCGACCTTCCGTGCAGTGATTTTATTCCATCTCAAGAATGATGGCGTCTACCGCGAGGCTCTCGCCGGCCTTGGCCATGACGGACTTCACCTTGCCGCTCTTTTCAGCACGCAGGATGTTTTCCATCTTCATCGCCTCGACCACGGCAAGCGGTTGACCCGCTTCGACGCTGTCTCCCTCGCCGACATGAAGCGCAACCAGCAGGCCCGGCATCGGGCAGATCAGGAAGCGCGACAGATCCGGCGGGATCTTTTCGATCATGTGCGCGGTATAGGGCGCCACCCGCGCGGGCAGCACCTGCGCCTTGTGGATCGCGCCGCGCGTGGTCAGCTGGAAGCCGCCGCGCGTGGGCTTGACCTTGACGGCCAGCGCATCGCCATCGACGTCCGCTTCCACCAGGCTGTCGCCCGGCGTGTATTCCATGGCGAAGTCGAGCGCGGTGCCATCGACCGTTACTTCGTCTTCCGACAGGGCGACGGCAAACGTCTGGTCGCCCAGCTTGACCGACCATTCCGACGGCGGACGCAGGCGCTTGCCCAGCTGGCCATCGACCCGGCGCGCGCGATCGGCGCGGGCGGTGGCAAGGAAGGCGGCGATGCCGGCCAGCGCGCGCTGCAGCGCGGCACCGGAAGGCGCGCCATGGAAGCCGTCGGGGTATTCCTCGGCAATGAAGCCGGTGGTCAGTTCGCCCGAGCGGAAGCGCGGGTGCTGCATGATCGCGCTGACGAAATCGATGTTGTGGCCAAGGCCTTCGATCTCGAACGCGTCGAGCGCGGCAATCTGCCGGTCGGCCGCTTCGTCGCGCGTCTTGCCCCAGGTCACCAGCTTGGCGATCATCGGATCGTAGAACATCGAGACTTCGCCGCCTTCATAGACGCCGTCGTCCACGCGCACGCCATCGATGCCGCGCCGCCCGTTGGCCTCGCCATCGTCGGTCCAGCCGGCGAGCGGCGGACGATAGCGCACGAGACGCCCGGTCGACGGCAGGAAGCCGCGATAGGGATCTTCGGCATAGACGCGGTTTTCGATCGCCCAGCCATCGATGCCGATATCGTCCTGCGTCATCGCCAGCTTCTCGCCGGCGGCCACGCGGATCATCTGCTCGACCAGGTCGATGCCGGTGATCGCTTCGGTCACCGGGTGTTCCACCTGGAGACGCGTGTTCATTTCGAGGAAGTAGAACGACTGGCCGGTCTTGTCGGCGCCCGAGACGATCAGTTCGACCGTGCCGGCCGAGTAATATCCCACGGCGCGGGAGAGCGCGACGCACTGTTCGCCCATCGCCTTGCGCATTTCCGGGCTGACGAACGGCGAAGGCGCTTCTTCCACCACCTTCTGGTGGCGGCGCTGGATCGAGCATTCGCGCTCGTTCAGGTAGAGAATGTTGCCGTGCTGGTCGCCCAGGATCTGGATTTCGATGTGGCGCGGGTTCTCGATGAACTTCTCGATGAAGACGCGGTCGTCACCGAACGAATTGAGGCCTTCGCGCTTCACGCTTTCAAAGCCTTCGCGCACGTCCTTTTCGGAGAAGGCCAGGCGCATGCCCTTGCCGCCGCCGCCGGCCGAAGCCTTCATCATCACCGGATAGCCGATTTCGCTGGCAATGCGCACGGCATGGTCGGTGTCGTCGATCTCGCCGACATAGCCGGGGACCACGTTGACGCCGGCGGCCTTGGCCAGCTTCTTGGATTCGATCTTGTCGCCCATCGCGGCGATCGCGCCAACGGGCGGGCCGATGAACGCGATGTTCTCGGCAGCCAGCGCCTCGGCAAAGCTCGTGCGTTCCGAGAGGAAGCCATAGCCCGGATGCACGGCTTCGGCGCCGGTTGCCTTGCAGGCGGCGATGATCTTTTCGGGGATCAGGTACGATTGCGCGGCAGGCGCCGGGCCGATGTGCACGGCTTCATCGGCCATCTGCACGAACGGCGCGCGGGCATCGGCGTCGGAATAGACGGCCACGGTGGCAATGCCCATGCGGCGCGCGGTCTTGATGACGCGGCAGGCGATCTCGCCGCGATTGGCGATCAGGATTTTCTTGAACATCTTTCTCTCCCGTCTCGTCATTCGCCCAGCGGCGGCATGTTGTGGCCCAGCAGGCGCAGCATGTCGGCCGCGCATTCCACCACGTTGGAGCCTGGGCCATAGATGCCCTGGACCCCGGCTTCACGCAGGAAATCATAGTCTTGCGGCGGGATCACGCCGCCCGCCACCACCTTGATGTCGCTTCGGCCCGCTTCGCGCAGGCGCGCGATCAGCTCGGGGATCAGCGTCTTGTGGCCGGCCGCGAGCGAGGACGCGCCGACCGCGTCGACATCGCTGGCGAGCGCCAGCACGCAGGTTTCCTCCGGCGTCTGGAACAAGGGGCCGCTGGTCACGTCGAAACCCATGTCGCCAAAGGCCGAGGCGATGACATTGGCGCCGCGATCGTGGCCGTCCTGGCCCATCTTGGCGACCAGCAGGCGCGGCTTGCGACCCAGGCGGCGGGTGACCGCCTCGACGCCCTCGATCACCTGGGCATAGCGCGCGTCGGCCGCATAGGCCGTGCCATAGACGCCCTTGACCGGAGTGGGCGTGGTGCCATGGCGGCCGAACACGGCTTCCATGGCGTCAGAGATTTCGCCCAGCGTGGCGCGATGGCGGGCTGCGTCCACGGCCAGCGCCAGCAGATTGGTGGACAAGTCGGGATTGCTGCCCGCGCGCGCGCCTTCGGTCAGCGCCTTGAGCGCTGCCTGGCAGGCGGCTTCGTCACGCGTGGCGCGCACCTTGTTGATCCGGGCAATCTGCGATTCGCGCACGGCGTGGTTGTCCACCTCGAGCGTCTCGATGCGATCTTCGGTCGCCAGGCGATACTTGTTGACGCCGACGATGACGTCCTCGCCCTTGTCGACGCGGGCCTGGCGGCCGGCAGCGGCTTCCTCGATCATCGCCTTGGGCCAACCGGCGCCCACGGCCTTGGCCATGCCGCCTTCGGCCTCGACGCGCTCGATGATGGTCCACGCCTGGTCGACCAGTTGCTGGGTCAGCGCCTCGATGTAGTACGACCCGCCGAGCGGATCGACCACGTTGCACATGCCCGTTTCTTCCTGGATCACGATCTGGGTGTTGCGGGCAATGCGCGCCGAAAAGTCGGTCGGCAGGGCGATCGCTTCATCCAGCGCGTTGGTGTGCAGCGACTGGGTGCCGCCAAGCATCGCGGCCATCGCCTCGATCGTGGTGCGGATGACGTTGTTGTAGGGGTCCTGCTCCTGCAAGCTCACGCCCGAGGTCTGGCAGTGGGTGCGCAGCATCTTGCTGCGTTCGTCCTTGGCGCCCAGCTGCGTCATCGCACGGTGCCACAGCACGCGCGCGGCGCGCAGTTTGGCCACTTCCATGAAGAAGTTCATGCCGATGGCGAAGAAGAACGACAGGCGGCCGGCGAACTTGTCGATGTCGAGGCCCGAGGCCACGCCGTACTTCACGTATTCCATGCCATCGGCGATGGTGAAGGCCAGTTCCTGCACCTGCGTGGCGCCGGCTTCCTGCATGTGATAGCCGGAAATGGAAATCGAATTGAACTTGGGCATCTTGGCCGAGGTATAGCCGAAGATGTCCGAGATGATCCGCATCGAGGGTTCGGGCGGGTAGATATAGGTGTTGCGGACCATGAACTCCTTCAGAATGTCGTTCTGAATGGTTCCGTCCAGCTTTTCGGTGGGAACGCCCTGTTCCTCGCCCGCCACGATGAAGAACGCCAGGATCGGGATCACCGCGCCGTTCATCGTCATCGAGACCGACATCTGGTCGAGCGGGATGCCGTCGAACAGGATCTTCATGTCCTCGACGCTGTCGATCGCCACGCCGGCCTTGCCCACGTCGCCCACCACGCGCGGGTGGTCGCTGTCATAGCCGCGGTGGGTGGCAAGGTCGAACGCCACCGACAGGCCCTTTTGCCCGGCGGCCAGGTTGCGGCGATAGAAAGCGTTGGATTCCTCGGCCGTGGAGAAACCGGCGTATTGCCGGATCGTCCAGGGGCGGCCGGCATACATGCTGGCGCGCACGCCGCGCGTGAACGGGGCATAGCCGGGCAGGCCCGGATCGGCCGTCACGTCATCGGCGGTGTAGAGCGGCTTGACGGTGATGCCTTCGGGGGTGTGCCACGAAAGGTCCTTGCCCTTCACTTCCTTGGCGGCGAGGGCTTCCCAATCGGCAATGCCGGGTGTGTCAGTGGTCCCCACGGGGCGTCTCCATGATTTCGGTCAGCTGGCCCAGCATGTCCTTGGGGTGCACGAAAAAGATCGGCGTGCCGTGCGCGCCGATGCGCGTGGGGCCAAGGATGCGCTTGCCCTGGCTGGTGAACCAATCGCGCGCGGCGTCGATATCCTCGACCTCGTAGCACAGGTGATGCTGGCCGCCGGCCGGGTTCTTGGCAATGAAGCTTGTGATCGGGCTGGTTTCGCCCAGCGGCTCGATCAGTTCGATCTGGGTGCCGGCCGTGCCGTCCTGGCCCGGCGTGTTGACGAACGCCACCTTCACGCCCTGCTCGGGCATGTCGAACGGCTCCGTAATCACCTGCGCGCCCATCACGTCGCGATAATAGGCGATGGCGTCCGGCATCGAAGGCACGGCCACGCCGACATGGTTCAAACGACCAAGCTTCATCGTCTTGTGCGCCTTCTTAAAGCGGGATGTTGTCGTGCTTCTTCCACGGGTTTTCGAGCATCTTGCCGCGCAGCTTGCGCAGGCCCAGCGCGATGCGGCGGCGCGTGGAATGGGGGTGGATCACTTCGTCGATGAAGCCCTTGCTGGCTGCCACGAAGGGGTTGGCGAAGCGGTCTTCGTATTCCTTGGTCTTGGCCGCGATCTCGTCTGCGCCCAGGCCACGGAAGATGATCTCGACAGCGCCCTTGGCGCCCATCACCGCGATTTCGGCGGTGGGCCAGGCATAGTTCAAGTCACCACGCAGGTGCTTGGACGCCATCACGTCGTAGGCGCCGCCATAGGCCTTGCGGGTGATCACGGTGATCTTGGGCACGGTCGCTTCGGCATAGGCGAACAGCAGCTTGGCGCCGTGCTTGATGATGCCGTTGTGCTCTTGCGCGGTGCCGGGCAGGAAGCCAGGCACGTCGACGAACGTGATGATCGGAATGCCGAAGGCATCGCAGAACCGCACGAAGCGCGCGGCCTTCTTCGACGAATTGATGTCGAGCACGCCGGCAAGGACCAGCGGCTGGTTGGCCACCACGCCCACGGTGCGCCCTTCGACACGGCCGAAACCGCACAGGATATTGCCGGCATGGCCAGGCTGGATTTCGAAGAAATCGCCTTCGTCCAGGACCTTGGCGATCACCTCGTGCATGTCGTAGGGCTGCGCGGCCGAAGCCGGGATCAGCGTGTCGAGGCTTTCGTCGAGCCGGTCATAGGGGTCAGACGTCGGCCGCTCGGGCACGCCGGCGCGGTTGGTGAGCGGCAGGTAGTCGAAGAATTCGCGTGCGGCCAGCAGCGCCTCGATATCGTTTTCCAGCGCCAGATCGGCCACCGAGGTCTTGGTCGAATGCGTGACGGCACCGCCCAGCTCTTCCTGCGTGACCACTTCGTTCGTCACGGTCTTGACCACGTCGGGGCCGGTGACGAACATGTAGCTGGAATCCTTCACCATGAAGATGAAGTCGGTCATGGCCGGCGAATAGACCGCACCGCCCGCGCAAGGGCCCATGATCAGCGAGAGCTGCGGCACCACGCCCGAGGCCATGACGTTGCGCTGGAAGATTTCGGCATAGCCGCCCAGCGAAGCAACGCCTTCCTGGATGCGCGCGCCGCCCGAATCGTTGATGCCGATCACCGGCGCGCCGACTTTCATCGCCATGTCCATGATCTTGCAGATCTTCATCGCGTGGCGTTCGGAAACAGCGCCACCGAACACGGTGAAGTCCTGGCTGAACACGAAGACCAGGCGGCCGTTGATCGTGCCCGAACCCGTGACCACGCCATCGCCGGGGATCGTGCTGGCCGGCATGCCGAAATCGACGCAGTTGTGCTCGACATAGGCATCGACCTCTTCGAAGCTGTCTTCGTCGAGCAGGATGTCGAGCCTTTCGCGTGCGGTCAGCTTGCCCTTGGCATGCTGGGCATCGATCCGGCGCTGGCCGCCGCCCAGGCGCGCTGCGGCGCGGCGCCGTTCCATCTCGGCAATGTTGGCTGACATGGCATCTCTCGCTTTGCAAGTTTGCAGATTTGGATGCGCGATGCAGCAGGGCGGGGGCGCTGTCCAATGTTAATCTGCAAAGTTGCAAAGCCATACTTTGCAAAGCTGCGTATGCGTGATAGCCGCTTGCGCGATTATGGCACGCCGTCCTCTCTTTGCCGGCCAACCCCTGCGGGCCTTGCGCCAGCGCCGTGGCTTGCGCCAGGCGGACATGGCCGGTGCGCTTGGCATCAGTGCCAGCTATCTGTCGCAATTGGAAAATGACGAGCGACCGCTGACGCCCGCGCTGGCCGACGCATTGATGGCGACGTTCCCGGTCGATTGGGCAGACCTGGCGCCGCCAGCGGCCGACGATCTCGCCGAAGCCCTGCGCGGGGCGCTGGCCGATCCGCACCTGGCCACCAGCCCGCCGGGCGAACAGGTGGAGCGCCTGGCACGGCAATTCCCCGATCTGGCCCGGCAGGTGGTGCAGTTGCATGGCCTCTATACGCAGACTCGGCAGAGGCTGGACCAGATGGACGAGACCATCGGTGCGAGCCTTGCCGCCGGCGGGCGCCTGCCGTGGGAGGAAGTGCGCGACTGGTTCCATCATGCCGGCAACTATGTCGATGCGCTCGACCGCGGGGCGGAAGACCTGGCCGCGCAGATCGGGCAGGGCGAGCCTTCGCCCGATATTGCCCAGATGCAGGCTTGGCTGGCGGGCGAGGGCGTGGCCCTGGTGTGGCGCGGCGGAGGGCCGGTGCGCCGCTATGACGAGCGCGCACGCACGCTTTCGCTCGATTCCACCCAGCCGCTCGAATCCAGCCGGTTCCAGCTGGCCTATCAGGTCTGTGCCATTGCGCTGGCCGATGTGATCGCCCGGATCGTGGCGGAAGCGCCCTTGCGGACCGAGGCCGCGCGCGACTTGCTGGCGGTGGGGCTGGGCAACTATGCGGCGGGCGCGCTGACCATGCCCTATACCGCCTTTGCCCAGGCGGCGCGCGCGCTGCGCCACGATGTGGACCGGCTGCGCCAGCCCTTCCACACGAGTTTCGAGCAGGTGTGCCACCGGCTTTCCACGCTGCAACGCCCGCAGGCGCGCGGCATCCCGGTGTTCTTCTGCCGCGTGGACATGGCCGGCAACGTGACCAAGCGCCATTCGGCCACGCGCCTGCAGTTCGGCCGCTATGGCGGGGCCTGCCCCTTGTGGATCGTGCACGAGGCGGTGGCCATTCCCGATCGCATCCATGTGCAACTGGCCGAAATGCCTGACGGGGTCCGCTATGTCTCGATCGCCAAGGGGCTGGTGAAGCCATCGGGCTCGTTCTACCGCCCCTCGCGCCGCTATGCCGTGGCCCTGGGGTGCGAGGCGGCGCTGGCCAGCGAATTTGTCTATGCCGATGGCCTCAACCTGGGCAGCGAGGAAGCGGTGGCCCGGATCGGCGCATCCTGCCGCACATGCCCGCGCGACACTTGCGACCAGCGGGCATTCCCGCCCAGCGACCGGGCCATCGCGGTCGATCCGGCACAACGCACGCATGTGCCCTATCGCATCGTGCCGACCTGACAATCGGCTCCGAATCGGTTGCGATCGAGGGGCGGATTAACCTCTCCGGAAACCTTTGCGGGTGCCCCATGCGCCCGGTTAAAATTCGCCTATCGCTGGAAAGCCCCGCAAATCCGGGGGTTTTGCCCGGCTTGCGGCGCGTGAAGAAGGTATTTGTTAACCATTGTCTGCAACATCTATAGGGAGATTGCTAAGGGTTTGGGACATGCGGGCAGATGCAAGGGTCTTGTTGGAGCGACTGGGCAAGAGCGACTTTCGCTATCGCGAATTCGTGGATCGCTTTGCCGATCTCGAAAGCTGGCCTATTTTCGAAGCCCTGCTGAAAGATCCGCGCATCATGCCGCAGGAAGAAATGTACGCGATCGAGGCGGCAGAACCGGGTGACAGCCTGCGCCAGCCGGCCCCCCGCGCCCAGGCACCCCTGGCGGAGCCCGCGCCGCGCAAGGCCCCTGTTCCCGCATCCCATGTTCCCGCTTCCCATGTCCCCGCGTCCGATGCGCCGGCGCCGGTAGTGCCTGCCGCGCCTGCAGCGCCGGTCAACCCGGTTGCCGGCGTTGCCCCTGCCCCGGTTACCACGATCGGCGAGGGGGCAGGCGGGGGCGTGTCGAGCCTCTTTGGCCGCTATGGCCGGCCCGAGCGTGCGCAGAACATCCGCTCGCTGCTGCAACGCCTGTCCGATGCGGTCGAGGGGGGAGACGCCTGATGGCCCTGATCCTGTTCCACAGCCCGCGCGGCGGCACCGGCACTTCGTTCCTCGCGGCGACCACGGCCATTGCTCTTTCGCGCGCCGGGCATGATGTCACCGCGCTCGATTTTGCGCGCAATGGCACGCTGCAACTGCATTTCGGCCTGGGGCCGGGCGAATCCTTGCCCGCGCTCGATGCGCCGGCCGATGAATCGGCCAGTGCCTCGGTCCAGGGCGTTGCGCTGCGCAACGCTGCCGGCATGGCTGCCCAGCCCGATTTCGCCCAGGGCCTGGCCACCGGCGAGATCGGCTTTGGCGGCGACAAGCTGTTCGTGGCCGACATCGCCAGCGGCGACCAGCACTTGCGCGATATCCTGCTGCCCTATGCCGTGCTGGAAATCTGCCCGCTCACGGCGACGGCGGAATGCCTGATGATGCTGCCGGCGGCCAACGATGCGGGGCTGGCGAAGACCTGCTTCGTGATGAGCAAGGTCGATCCCACGCGCCGCTTTGCCCGCCATTCGGTGGGTTTCCTGCGCGAACTGCTGGGCGACCGGCTGCTGGGCCAGGTGCGCCGCGACGAAGCGGTGATCGAGGCCTGCGCCATGCTTCAGCCGCTCGGCCGCTATGCCCCGCACAGTGCCGCGCTCGCCGATACGATCGCCCTGGGCGAGGCTGTCGGCACCCTGCTCGAAGACGTGCTTGACGAAGGTGGCGAAGACGCCCTGCCGCCTGACGATACCGGTGCAAACCCGGCCAACCTCTCCGGAAAGAACCGCGCCGCATGATCGCCTTGCTTCGCCATCCTGAAAACCTGGTGCGCGTGGCCACGTTCATCATCCTGGCGCTGATCGCGCTGGTGGTGATCGGCGTGCCGCTCGATCTCAAGCAGCAGTGGATGCTGGCGGGCGGCACGATCGTGGGCATGATCGCCCTGTCGCGCTGGAAGACGCGCAAGGGCGCGCTGGCGATCGGCATCCTCGCGATCATCACGTCCACCCGCTATATCTTCTGGCGCACGACGCAGACGCTCTCGTTCGGCACCCCGTTCGAGGCGCTGTTCGGCACCGGCCTCTACCTGGCCGAGCTTTATGCCTGGGTGCTGCTGATCCTGGGTTTCCTGCAGACGACCTGGCCGCTCGAACGCCCGGTGGCCGAAATCGAGGGTGAACCCGATACCTGGCCGACGGTGGACGTCTATGTGCCCACCTATAACGAGAGCCTGGATATCGTGCGCAACACCGTGTTTGCCGCGATGGACATGGATTACCCGCAGGACCGCTTCAAGGTCTTCATCCTGGACGATGGTCGCCGCCCCGAATTCCGCGCCTTTGCCCGCGAGGCCGGCTGCGGCTACATCACGCGCGACAACAACCTGCACGCCAAGGCCGGCAATCTCAACGCCGCGATGAAGAAGACCGAGGGCGAGCTGATCGCGATCTTCGATTGCGACCACGTGCCCACGCGCGCCTTCCTGCAACTGACGGTCGCCTATTTCCAGAAGGAGCGGAAGCTGGCGCTGATGCAGACGCCGCACTTCTTCTATTCCCCCGATCCCGTGCAGCGCAACCTGGCCACGGCCAAGGACATGCCGGGCGAGGGCGACCTGTTCTATGGCCCCGTCCAGGGTGGCAACGACTTGTGGAACGCCACGTTCTTTTGTGGCAGCTGCGCTGTGATCCGCCGCGAGGCGCTGATGGAAACCAATGGCTTTGCCGGCGAGACGGTGACCGAGGACGCGCACACCGCCTTGAAGCTGCAGCGCACCGGCTGGTCCACCGCCTATATCAGCGCGCGGCTTTCGGCCGGCCTGGCAACCGAGCGCCTGGTGCTGCACATCGGCCAGCGCATACGCTGGGCGCGCGGGATGACGCAGATCCTGCGCATCGAGAACCCGCTCGCCGGCCCCGGCCTCAAGTGGCAGCAGCGCCTGTGCTATCTCAATGCGATGCTGCACTTCCAGTTTCCGCTGCCGCGCATCTGCTTCTTGACCAGCCCGCTCGCCTATCTGATCTTCGGCCAGAACATCATCGCGGCGTCCGCCTCGCTGATCTTTGCCTATGCCGCGCCGCACCTGTTCTGCTCGCAGGTTACCGCCGAACGCTCGCAGGCTGGCGAACGCCGCCCGTTCTGGGGCGAGGTCTATGAAACGATCCTGGCGTTCCACCTGGTTGCGCCCACCGTCATGACCTGGTTCAACCCGCGCAAGGGCAAGTTCAACGTGACGGACAAGGGCGACCTGCTCGACCGCACGTTCTTCGACTGGGCGATCGTCAAGCCGCACCTGATCTGCATGGGCGCGATCGTGTTCGGCATTGCGCTGGCGGTCGTCAAGCGGGTGTTCTTCCAGCACCTGTTCAACGTGCAGCTCGATACCCTGGCGCTGAACGTGGCCTGGGCGCTGTTCAGCCTGACCATCCTGACGGCTGCCGTTTCGGTGGCGCGCGAAACGCGCCAGGCCCGCCAGACGATCCGTGTGAACGCCCAATTGCCCGTGGCCGTTCACTTTTCCTCGGGCCATGTGGTCGATGGAACCACGATCGATATCTCGATGGGCGGGGCCGCGATCGAACTGCCGGCCGAGCTGCCGGTGGGCGATGCGGTGGTCACCGATATCGTGCTCGCCATGGGTGACGATCGGCTGGCCGTGCCGGTGGAAACCGTGCGCCGCACGCGCGGCCGTGCGTTTGTTCGCTATCAGCCGCTTGACACATTGGGGCAGCGCAGGCTTGTTCGTGCCGTTATGGGACGGGCGGACGCCTGGCAGCGCGCGGCGCCGCCGGAGATCGTACCCGGCTTGCGTTCGCTGAGGGATATTCTGTTGGTCGATGTCTTGACGATCAAGCGCATGCTGATGCTCAACCGCGCCGAACGCAAGGCCGCCAAGGAAGACCAGCGCCGCGCCGCCGAAGCGGCCAAGGCTGCCGCCCGCGCCGCAGAGGAAGCCGCCAAGGATCAGGCACGCGCTGCGGCCAAGGAGGAAAAGCGCAAGAAGCGCGCCGGGCTGGCCGCTGCTGCGGCCATGCTGCTGGCGCTGCCACTGGCCGGTTCGCTGCTCGCCCCGCAAGAGGCGCGCGCCGCACCGGCCGCCGCTGCTGCGGCCCCGGCGCCCACGGGCGGGGGCGTGGTGCGAGAGCGGCTGACGTTCAAGGACCTGCGCATCAAGAACGCCGTGCGTCTCCAGGGGACGCGCGGCGAAATCTCCATTCCGTTCGGGGTGCGCAAGAACCAGGTGGTGACCGATGCGGCGATCACGCTGCAACTGGCCTGGTCGCCGGCGATGCTCGGCGATCTTTCGCAACTCGTCGTGCTGGTGAACGGTGAAGTGGTGCAGACCCTGGCGCTGCGCCCGCAGGATTCAGGTGGCCAGGTCCTGACCCTGCCGATCAATCCGGCGCTGTTCCTGCCGGGGGACAACCAGCTCAACCTGCGGCTGATCGGGCACTATGCCCGCGATTGCGAAGACCCGTTCAATTCCGTGCTCTGGGCCAATATCAGCAACACGCGTTCGTGGCTGGACCTTACCACCCAGGCCTTGCCCAACGTGCCCGATCTTTCGCGCCTGCCTGGCCCGTTCTTCGATCGCGCGCTCAACACCACGCTCAAGATGCCGTTCCTGTTTGCCGGCCAGCCCCACAAGGGCGAGTTGGAAGCGGCCGGGGCCATGGCTGGCTGGCTGGGCAGCATGGCCAGCTATCGTGGCTTTTCGTTCCAGCCGCTCTATGGCCAGATGCCGATGGGCAACGTGATCGCGTTCCTCAAGTCCGGCCAGAACCTGCCCGGGCTCGATATCGTGGTGAACGGTCCGGGCGCGGCGGTGGTGCGCAACCCGCGCGATCCGTTCGGTACGGTGCTGGTGATCATGGGCCGTGACGATGGCGAACTGCGGATTGCCGCAGCGGCCGTTTCATCGGGCCGGGGCGTGTTCGGCGGCCCGCGCATGAGTTTCGATGGCGCGCGCGTGCCCAGCTATCCGCGCTATGGCGCGCCCCGCTGGATCACCACCGATCACGCCGTCAAGCTGGGCGAGATCATGGAGCCTTATGCGCTCCAGGGCATGGGCCTGCCGCCCGGCCCGCTGACCGCGCGTTTTCGCGTGGCGCCCGACTTGTTCTTCTGGCCACGCCAGGGCGGCACGCTCAACCTGACGTATCGCTATCCGCTGGCCAAGTGGATGGATCGCAAGGCCTCGCGGCTTGATATCTCGATCAACAGCCAGTTCCTCAAGACGCTGCCGCTGGCGGGAAGCTGGTGGAGCGACTGGTTCGGATCGAAAGGCGCGAAGAGCTTCGACGGTTCGGCCAGCCTCACGCTGCCGCGCTACAACCTGTTCGGGCAGAACGACCTGGTCTTCGATTACAACCTGATCCTGGCCGACAAGCAGCGCTGCACCGGCACCCTGCCCGAAAACGTGCGCGTGGCGATCGATCCGGCCTCCACGATCGACTTGAGCCACGCCTATCACGCGCTCGAAATGCCCGACCTCGCCACGTTTGCCGGCTCGGGCTATCCGTTCACGATTCGCTCGGACCTGGGCGAAACGACCGTGCTGATGAGCCGCAATCCCACGCCGGCATCGGTGCAGGCCTATCTCAACCTGATGGGCCGCTTTGGCGACAGCACCGGCATTGCGCCCACCGGCGTGACCGTGGCCGAGGGGATCGATCCCGATCGCCTGTCGAGCCAGGACATCCTGGTGATCGGCAGTTCGGCGATTGCCGGGGCGGGCCAGGTCTTTGCCAACGCGCCGCTGCGCTGGGACGGGCACAGCCTGAAAGTGACCGAAAAGAGCCCGCTGCAATATGTCAGCGCGCTGTTTTCCGATCGCGGCCTGACCAACGAAGCCGATGTCGATCCGATGATCCACGCCGCGCGTGGCTTTGCCGGGATCGTCAGCTTCCAGTCTCCCTATGCATCCGATCGCACGGTCGTGGCGCTGGTGGCCGATGATGCCGCCGACTTGCCCGATCTGGTCGATGGCATGGCCGATGCCAAGATCAACGCCCAGATCCAGGGCGACCTGTCGGTGACGACGGGCGATGGCATGTCCAGCTTTGCCATCGGCTCCACCTACTGGGTCGGCAGTTTGCCGATCTGGATGAAGGTGGCGTTCTGGTTCAGCCAGCGCCCCTTGCTGATGGCGTTCGGCACGCTCATTCTGGCCCTGGGGCTTACCGGCCCGGCCTATGCCTATTTCCGCCGCCAAGCCCGTCTGCGCCTGGGTGCAAAGGATGAATGAGATGTCCGCGCCGCACACTTCCCACCGTGTTGCCCTTGTTGCCCTTTTGGCCTCGACCGCGCCGCTGGTGGTGCCGCAAGTGGCCTTTGCCGAAGTGCCCGGCGTCAAGGCGCTGATCGCGCAAGGGATCTATTGGAAAGGCAAGGGGCGGCAAGACCTGGCGGAACAGGCGCTGCGCCGCGCGCTGGCGCTCGATCCGGGCAATGTCGAAGCGCGCCGCGCGCTGCAGGGCGGGGCACCGGCGGCTCCGGCCAAGGCCGCGGCCGCAGCGCCCAAGGCCCAGCCCAAACCGGTGGCCAAGCCTGCACCGCGCCCGGCCGTGGCGCGCAGTGCGCCCGCGCCGCAACCGCGGCCTCAATCCCGCCCGCGTCCGGCACAGGTGGCAGAGCAGGCTCCGCCGCCCGCCCCCGCGGCCAGCCCGCGCCAGCGCGCGGCCGATACGGCCGGCAAGCAGCGCATGGCCGGTTTCGACGCGCTGGACGACAACAACCTGGATGCGGCCGCCAGCCGTTTCCAGAAGGCCCTGAGCGTCAACCGCAACGATGGCGACGCGCTCGGTGGCCTTGGCATCGTGCGCCTGCGCCAGAGCCGCTTTGCCGAAGCGCGCGACTTGCTCGAACAGGCCTCGCGCCAGCCCAATCCCGATCGCTGGTCTCAGGCGCTTTCGGCTGCGCGGTTCTATGCCGGGATGGACGAGGCACGCAATCTGCTGGCGCGCGGCCAGACCGACCAGGCCCAGGCCACGGCCGAGGCGCTGGCGCGTTCGGGCTTTGCCCAGCCCGGCCCCGCGCTCGAGCTGCTCGCCGATATCTATGAACGCCAGGGCCGCTTTGCCGACGCGGCCGATTTCTATCGCCAGGCTGCCGAACAGGGCGGGGCGCAGACCGACCAACGCCTGCAAAGCCGCGCGGCACGGGGCCGTGCGCTCGCCGCCGTGGCGCGGGGCGACGACCTCACCGCCGAGCAGGAATTCCAGGGCGGGCTGATGCTCGACCAGAGCGATCCGTGGATCCGCTATGAATTCGCGCGGTTCCTGATCCGCCATGGGCGCAGCATCGAGGCTGAATCGCTGATCGGCACTTTGACGCAGGCGAGCGATCCCGACGCGCTCTATGCCGCTGCGCTGATCGATGCCGATCTCAACCGCAATGCCGCTGCCGAAGCCCTGATCGACCGCATTCCCGAAACGCAGCGCACCCCGGCGATGCGCAACTTTGCCCTGGGGGTGAAGACCGACAGCGCGATCGAGCGGGCCAAGGCCATGGCGGCCGGTGGCCAGCGCGACCAGGCGATTGCCGCGTTGCGCCAGCTTGGCGCGATCAAGACCCTGCCGGCCGCGCGCCGTGCCGCGATCGCCAGCGCGCTGTACGACCTGGGCGACGGCGTGGGCGCCGGGCAGTTTGCGCAGCAGGCGATGAGCGGCGATATCGCCGATCTCGAAGGCTATGATTCGGTCGTGCGCGTGTTGGCCAAGACCGGGCGCGACGATCTGGCCCGCGCCGCGCTTCAAAAGGCGGCGGCGCTGGGCAATACCTCCCCCGAAGGGCAGCGCACCCTGGCGCGCATGTCGGCCGGCCTTGCCGTCGGTTCGGCCGATCGCCTGCGCCTGAACGGACAATATGCCCAGGCGTTCGACGTGCTGCGCGGCGCGTGGGGCGCTGCGCCCGATAGCCTGGAACTCCTGGCGGCGCTGGCGCGGCTCTATCAATCGGGCGGCATGTCGGCCCGCGCGGCACAAACGTTCCAGATCGTGCTGACGCGCGATGGGCGCAACCGTGATGCGCTGCTTGGCCTGGCCCAGACCGCGCAGGCAGCGGGAGACAAGGACTTGTCCGAAAGCGCCGCAAACCGCGCGCTGCAAGCGTTCCCGCAGGATTACCAGGTGCGCCTCACGCTCGCCCAGGTGGCCCAGGCGCGCGGCGATCGCGGCGCGGCGGTGCGCCTGCTGAAAGAGGCGCGTGCGCTCTATGCGCGGCAAAGCGGCAGCAACGGCATCGATGCCTTTGGCGGCAATCCCTTTGCCGCCGATCCGATGGGCATGGCCAGTGGCAACCCGTTCCGCGACCAGCCGGCCATGCAGGCGCAACCGGCGATCAATCCCTTTGCGCTGGGTGGCGGCACGCGCCTGCCGACCGCGCAGATGGTGCCGATGGGCAGTGGCGGCTTTGCGCCCGCGCCGGCGTTTGGGGGCGGGGCTTATGCTGCACCGGCCAGCTATGCGGCACCCGGCTTTGGTGGCTCGCCCGCACAGGGCGGCTATGGCGCGCCGATGGGGCAGGGCGGGCCGGTTCAATCGGTAATGGATGGCGGGGCAGGCGGCGGCTATGCCGCGCCCACGGGCTATGCGGCGCCCAACGCCTATGCGCCCCAGCCCGGCTATGCCGCCGGTGGCGCGCTGCCGGCGCCCGCTTTTGGCGGTGGGCCGTTCGGTGCGGTGCCGCAGCCGCAGGCCGCCTCTCCGTTCGGCGATGCAACAGCGCCCCTGGCCGGGGGCGGGTCGGTTGACCCGGTCATGGCCAAGATTTCGGGCGATATTGCCCAGCTGACCCGCGAAAGCGGCCCGCGCGTGGACCTCGCCACCTCGTATCGCGAGCGCAAGGGTGAAACGGGCCTGTCGCAATTGAGCGACCTGCGCGGTTCGGCCGAGATTTCCACGGGCCTGGCAGGCGGCCGGGTGCGCGCGCGTGCCGAAGCGGTGGTGATCGATTCGGGCCGGCCGACCGGCTCGGGCCTCGCCCGGTTTGGCACCAATGCCACGATCGAGGCACAGGCCATCGTTGCGCAAAAGGCCTCTGCGCTGGTCCAGGCCG
>Ga0207713_1001760_pt1 | contig 16624 bp, 21 predicted proteins | sample KBSS64metaG_FD_184404 | JGI IMG/M metagenome (GOLD analysis project Ga0207713, IMG submission 184404) | Switchgrass rhizosphere microbial communities from Kellogg Biological Station, Michigan, USA - KBS S6-4 metaG (SPAdes) (version 2) | ecosystem: Host-associated > Plants > Roots > Rhizosphere >...
CCACGCACGTTGTCTCGCAAATCGTGCGGGGCGTGTGGAAAGAGGGCGATCGCATCCCTTCCGAAAGCCAGCTGACCGAGATTTTCGGTGCGAGCCGGATGACGGTCCATCACGCCCTGCGGGACCTCACCGCGCAGGGCTTCCTCGTTCGCCGCAGCGGGTCAGGGACTTATGTCGCGCCACCCAGGCCCTATGTCGCCGAATATCCGCATGGTGACGTGATCGAGGAGATCGAGGAAAGGGGCGGCGTCTATCATGCCCAAGTCATCACGCGCGCGATCATCCAGGCTGACCCTGCGCAAGCGGCGTTCTTCGGCTGCACGCCGGAGCGGCCGCTGTTTCACGCGGTGGTCGTGCATTGCGAGAACGGGCATCCGCTCGAACTGGAAGACCGGCTGCTGGATCCAGAAGCACTGCCCGATTGCATGACGGTGGACCTGACGCGAGAAACCCTGTTTTCGCGCTTGATGCTGATGCGCCCCTATCGAGAGGGCAGCGAGAGCGTTAGGGCGATTCTTGCGGGCGCACAGGAGCAGGCGCTCCTGCTGGTCGAGGCGCACACACCCTGCCTTGAGATCAGACGCCGGACCTGGAAAGGCAAGACATGCGTAACGGCCGCAAGGCTGCTGCGCGCTGGCGACAATGCCGTGATGAACGGCAACGTTCGTTCCATGAACGCATGACGCCGGCTGGTTGATGGCCGCTTGGCGGAAGCGGTGACGATCAAACATAAGCTGAAAACTCTCGGAAATCTGCCAAATCTGTGGTGCTGGATTGCACGGATACCCCTATTGATACCCCTCGGATTGGGCGCGCGTCCGGCCCCGGCTTGCCTGCCATTCTGCGATTTCGGATTCGAGCCAGCGGACGCAGCGGGTGGTGATTCGGAGCGGGCGAGGGAAGTCGCCGGCCTCGAGAAGGCGATAGATGGTGCTGCAAGATAGGCCGGTAATGCGCTCGACCTCTTGCCGCCTCAGTTGGCGTTCGGGACGGGCGATCACGAAGATGTCCTGCTCTTCGATCGGGGCGGAATTGAGGACGCGGCGTACCATGGGCAGATCCTTTGAGTGGCTTAGTCGATGCCGAGAGCGTTCTTATAGACGTCGAGAATGGCTTCCATCTCGCGCCGGTCGTCGGGCTTCATCTTGCGCAGGCGGATGATCTGGCGGGCGCACTTGGCGTCGTAACCGGCGGATTTCATCTCGCCGAACACGTCGCGGATGTCGTCGCTGATGGCCTTCTTTTCCTCCTCGAGCCGCTCGACCCGCTCGATCAGCAGCTTGAGGCGCTGGTCGGCCGCGCGGTGTTCGTCCGGTAGGGGCACCGGGATGGTGAGTTGGTCAGTCATTGCGGCGCCTCAGAACAGGTTGGGGAACAGCGTGGGGCCGCAGCGGGCGGCCATCCACAAGAGGGCGACCAGGCTGATCGCCACGCCGGCCACGCCCCAAGCGTCGGACGCCTCAAGCAAGTCATCCTCATGCGGGGCCAGACGCCGCGTGGCGTGCTGGTGGCGGATCGCGGCGCGGGGCTTTCGCTCCCGCGCGCGAGAGAACAGGCGCGCCATCACGCTTCACGCCTGCGGAAGAGCCAGCGCAAACCCGGTGCCGACAGATATCCGAGCGCGGCACCGGCGGTCGTAACGAGGAGCGTGGTGCCGGTGGGTTCCAACCGAACCAGCCCATAGCTGAGCAGGCCGGCAGCGGCCGCCCGCGCGGTTGCAGGGAGGGATGCGCGCAGGATCTTGCGAAAACGGTTCATGCTTCGGTCTCCGGTCCATAGAGGGCGTCAAAATGAGGCTTCATGTCGATCCGCCACTGGCGTGCGGCGGCGAGGCGCGCGGCGCGGCTTTCGCGGCGGCGGCGTGGGGCGGGCACCGGCTCTGGCGCGGTTTCGGGGCCGTAGAGCGCGTCGAAGCGGGCCTTGTTGGCCAGATGCCAGGCGCGGGGATCGCGGGTGTCGTTTTGGGCGAGCGAGCCGTGATCGTAGGGGAAGTGGGCGGGGGCGGCGCGCGCAGTCATCAGGCGGCCCTCCGGCGCGGCGAGCGAGTACCGCCATGGAGCAACTGGCGCACGGGCACGCCGGCCTTGGTGCAATCGGGGCACCAGGCCTGGCCGTGGCGCGTGGTCCAGCCTGCCGGAGCGATGCCATCGGCAGAATGGTGCTGCGTGCTGCAAGAGCACTGGAAAACGGCAGGTGGGCGAAGGCGCATCGGGCGTTCCTTTCGGGCAAAGGTCATCCGTCGCCGGAAACGAGGCCCGGCGGCGGGAAAGCGGGAATGTGGCGGCGGTCAGGAAAAGGGGCGGCTCAGCCAGGAAGCTCCGGCGGGCTGGCGTTGTCGAACAGTTCGGGCTGCGCGGCGTCGCGCGGGCGCATGATCTCGATGGCTTCCTGCCGGGTGACAGGCCGCATGGGCAGCGTCACGCGCGGGTTGGGGATGGCGCTGGGCGCGATGCCATAGTCATAGGTCTCGCTGGCCTTCCAACTGTGCCCGCAAAACAGGTTGGCGCACTGGTAGTAGATGTCGCGGTGCGTGGGCGTGATCTCGCGGCTTGTGCGGCGCTGGCCGACGGTGTTGCAATGGGGGCAGCGCAGCCGGTCGGTGCGGGCGGGCGCGGGCTGGTTGTGGCCAGGGTCGGGCAGGGGATGGGCGGCCATGGTCAATGCGCCTCCCGTTCCTGGCGATCGAGCGCGGCCAGGCCATCGGTAATCGCGGCCAGCGCTTCCTCCCCTTCCTTGCGCGCGCGGCGCAGCGCGGCCGGGTCTTGCGGGTGCATCGCGGCATCGAGCAGCGCGGCCACCGCCTCACCGCTTTCTTTGGCGGCGACAGCGGCTGCGCGCGTCATGTCTGCCGTCCCGTCGCTGGCGGCAATGTCCAGTTGGAAGCTGTAGACGCGCAGGATCGGCGCATGATCGCCGCCGGCCTCGATAAACGCGCGGTCGAGCCGCATGGCGTCGAGAATCGAAATCTCGCTATCGGCATCGGGATCGGACCACATGCGCACCAGGCGCCCGCTGCGGCCCACCAGCATGCCGCACTTGTCCCACCCGATGCGCGCGGCGATCACGGTAAGGGCATGGTGCACGGTGAGAGGATCGCGCCGCTTGGTCATTTCCACATGCCTCCGGCACTGGCGTTTGCTCGACAGCCAGCTTTGGCTACTCTCGCTGGCCGAATCGCGAAGGGAAGCAAATGGCTGATATTGAAAACGAGTATGACGTTTCCGCCGATAGCGAGTTGATTAAGGCGTTGGTCCGCGTCCTTGAAAAGGAGCGGCCTACTTTGAGGGCTGACATGGTTGGTGAAATGGAAGCCGCCGCAGATCATTACGAAGCCTCCGACCAACCGAAACGGGCCGCAGCAATGCGTGAAATTGCCGCACTCGCCTTTCTCAGAAAGAATCGGAATAGTGGTTGAAGCTCGTCTTTGTGGGGTGGACTGAGTCTTCGGGCATATCCGCTGTGTCGGTGGACACATCGGCATTCGGGCAGCCCTGCCGAGTCAGCCACGCGACATCCTCCAGCCTGAAGACAATCCGTTGCAAGCGCTTGATCATCGAGGACAAGCCCAGGCATTGAAGTGCCAGCATGAAGGACATGGCGAGTAGGCTCCACTCCTGCGGCGGTGCTGTCATGGGGCGTTCCCTCCTGTTGAGCCGCGCCAATCATGCCGCGCGCCCCTGCAAAGTGTTGTTCCGATTGAAAGAGACGCGCTGCGCGCCGTGACCTATGCCCTGCCAGGCAGGCGAGGGGCCAAGATCGGCCGGGTAGATATCGGGGCGCAGCAGATGACGCGGAATGCCGGTCGCGGCTTCGACGGTCAGGACATACTCGGCGGGCAGGCGCCTGGCGGTTTGCAGCCACTTCCAGACGGTGGATTGGGCAACGCCGCAAATGCGCGCCAGCCCCGATTGGGAAGCGGCTCGATCCACTGCGAGCATAAGTGCTTCAAATGGGGTGATAGCCTGTTCCATACGCCCTGTTATTCCATATGGAATACGTACGTCAATAGCATATCGAGGGTATTCGGCTATTCCCATTGGAATAGGTAATACCCATGCGAACTGGAGAAAGAGTCGCCGCTCTGCGCAATGCGCTGGGTCTGTCACAGACCCAGTTAGCCAAGGCTGTCGGCCTTTCCCAAGCCACGATAGGCAAGCTCGAGTCCGGGATCAGTTCCGGCTCCTCCCACCTCCATCGCATCGCAATCGCGCTGAACACTACAGCCAGCTATCTGGCCGGTGAGACTGATGATCCATCAGCTGGCGCGGTGCCGGTGCCCACGCCGGAGCAGCTTGCCGAACAGTTCGGCATGTCCCTGATACCGGAAATCGGCCTTGGCTTTGCCCTGGGGGGAGGGGCCTTCGTTGACGGTCACATCGAGAGCAAATTAGTCCCGTTCCGCAAAGACTGGCTGGACCGCCTGACCCGCTACGGCCCGTCAGACGTCTTCCTAACCCGAGGCGACGGTGACTCCATGATGCCCACAATCCTCGACGAGGATGACGTCCTGGTAAACCGAGCGGACAACCTGATCACTCGCCAAGACCGTATCTGGGCCCTGGCCTACGGCGACCTAGCCACCATCAAACGCGTCCGCCGCACCGCCCAAGGCTCCTTCCTGCTCATGAGCGACAACACCGCAGTCAGCCCCATCGAGGCGACAGAGGATGAAATTCACGTGGTGGGGCGAGTAATCTGGATAGGCCGAAAAATGTAAAGTCGGCGTATTCTAAGCTGTAACGAACAAATGCGCGGCCAGGTAAGCATCAGTGGGGCGGTCGCGGGCGAGCAGGGGTAAAGAGCGGTGGATTTTGACTTTCGAAGCTTTTCAACTCGTTCGTTCGAGCGCTTTGCTCAGTCGCTTGCTACGCACACTCTCGGGACGGGGATACTGATATTTGGTGACGGACCCGACGGAGGCCGCGAAGCCTCGTATGAAGGAATTCTCGACTATCCCTCTCATGCGGACGGATGGAACGGTTATACCGTGATGCAGGCGAAATTCAGGCAAATTCCTGGCACGCCGGCCCAGGACGCGAATTGGCTAATTGATCAAATGCGTGCCGAATTCGATAAATTTATTTCACCTCGAAGCGTACTTAAGAAGCCGGACTATTACATTATAGTAACTAACGCGCGGCTATCGTCTGTTCCTGCAACAAAAAGGTCCAAAGGAGGGATAGATAAGATAGGCGAGTTATTTGCAAAATATGGGCCAAAGCTTGGTCTTAAAGGATATCGCATTTGGCATCTCGACCAAATATCTGCGATGTTGATGGATGCACCTGAGCTGCGTCGCAGCTATGCGGCTTGGCTATGCTCAAGTGATGTTATTGCCGATATTATCGATGAGCGGGGGCGGGATGCTAAGGCGGTCCGCGATACCATGTACCGCTATTTATGCAGGGAATTGCGCGACCATCGCCCACTTCGATTGCAGCAGGCTGGCCACGGTAGCGACGCTCAAACGATGATTGAGGATGTGATTACGGACCTACCTTTCACGCAACGAGGAGAGGAAAGTCCCGACGATCTCATGCTTTTGGATAGCTTGCTCGGTTGCTCGCGCGACTGTCTAGATCGAGCTAGTGTCAAACAACAGCCGCGCGAGCAGCAAGGGCGTCCTGAGCGTATATTGCTCTTAGGTGGACCTGGCCAGGGGAAGTCAACTATATCACAATTCCTGGCGCAAATTTTTCGAGCCAATATGCTAAATATTGATCGGGCTGGGGAAATTTCAGCAGAAACATCAGTTATTGTCGAGGCAACGCTTAAAGCAGCCCTGTCAGAAAATATTCTGACACAAGTGCCAAAGCGATTTCCTATCCGAGTCGATCTTCCAATGTTTGCGGATGCGCTTGCGTCAACAAAAAGTTCTCTCTCGCTGTTAGGTTATATTGCATCTCAAATATCTCGTATTGGAGATGCGGTAATGGCGGTAGATTCCTTGAGAATTTGGCTCAAGGAAAATCCTTCTATTTTGATCCTCGATGGACTTGATGAAGTTCCGCCAAGTGCCAACCGCGCTGAAGTAGTTCACGCTATAAGCAATTTCTGGGACGAGGCTAGCTCATGTGATGTACTCATGTTGGTTACTACGCGTCCACAAGGATACAATGATGACCTAGATCCTGAACTTTATACACAATTGGAAATGACGCCTCTTCCCGCCAATTTGGCTGTGGCGTATGCACAAAAGCTAGCGACCAACAGAATTATCGACCCGGTTCAACGAGAGCGTACCTTGAGCCGTGTCACTGCCGCCTCCAGAAGTCCCATCACAGCCCGCTTAATGGTAAGCCCACTGCAGGTCGCCATTCTGCTCGCGCTAATTGATCAGCGTGGTGATGCACCGAATGACAGGTGGAGCTTATTTGAGAAGTTTTTTAACGTTGTACTAGAACGTGAGCAGGCAAAGCCGGGGCCAATTGGTGAAACGATGCGGCGTTGGCATCGTCCCATTTCTGGGCTTCATCATAGGGCGGGCTTCTTGCTTCATGTCGATGCAGAGACACAGGGGCATTCGGAATCGTATTTGACGAGCGAAGAGCTTGCGGAACTCATTCGAGGTCAGTTAGCGGATGTAGGGCACGAAGGCCGTGAACTCGAGGAAATTACGGCGGAACTTCTTTCCGCTTCGACTGAGAGGCTTGTATTGCTCGCTCAGCGCCAGGAAGGGAGATTCAGTTTCGAAGTTCGATCGCTACAAGAATTCATGGCGGCTGCATATATTATGTCGGGTCGCGATGTTCGTGTTCAGGATCGATTGCGCTTGGTCGCGAACCGTGAGCATTGGCTCCACGTATTTCAAATAGCGGCCAGCAAGTGTTTTGCGGCGCCCGACACTGAACATCATCGCGATACGATCATCACGATATGTCGCGAACTCAATGAAAATGACGATGCAATTGACAAGATGCTGCGTACGGGTTCACAATTAGCGCTGTCCTTACTTGATGATGGACTTGCATTCGGTCAGCCAAAGTATCATCGAATGCTGGTGAGTCTTGCGCTCGATATCGTTTACGCCGGACCTAAGGTTCCTGCACCGAGCCTAAGAGAGCATCTCTCTGAAGAGCCTGCTCGTGCGATTGAGCAGCTGCGGCCCAGATTGATGTCGCCTTTTAGTGAAACTCGTTTGGCTGCGTGGACGATTTTGCTGCAAGCATCTTCACGTCGCTTTGAATGGGCTGATCAATTAATTGACGAATTATGGCCGACGGATTCCGAACGCCTTTTAGAACTTTTTTCTTGCCAATTTCTGATACCAGAGAATTCGCTTCTCGAACGAAGAATGCGCGACGCACTGGAAACTGTGTCGCCATTTTCTGTCGTGCGCACATTAGGACTTTTGCGCAGCAGCGACAGATTGCCGCATGCGCAAAGTATAGTTAAAGTTTTTACATGTTTGGACATTTTTAGTCGCGAAAGTGGTGAAGAAGGTAGTGCACAAGTTCATCTTGGTGGCCACTCAACGCCGCTTTCATTGTGTTACCCAAAGCTTAAGCTGTCGGAAAGGCGCCGTGCTGCTTTCCGTGATCTTCCTGCGTCGGCGAGTTGGGCGCCAATGAGAGCATTGCGCGATTTTGAGTTCGATCCTCGCGCATCGACTCTCGCGGACATTCTCGACCTTATCGTTGCTCATGGCTGGCAAGCAGATTTCGAGATGATTTCGTCGATAGCCTCGTGGCCGCTATCGACGGCAATTTATCTCGGTTATCTCGGCGAAGATTTACCGAGGTTAAGTGCTTGCATTCGATCAGGGGGTTGGGGTGATATAAGTGAATGGCGCGACGCAGAAAGCCGATGGGAAGTTCAGGGCGTGCTTGATGCCGATTTAGTCCATTGCGGTTCCTGTGGATTGATCGATGCAGAAATTGCCAAGGTGGGAGTTGGGCATGGTGCGCTAAGTTTAGTCCACGGCGGTCACGATGTCGCGTGGGTTGGTAGATTGCTGGGCATCGGCATGGCATCGCAAGGAGCTTCTCGCGCCTTAATGCGGCGGATGGTTGCATTCACTCTCTCACTATATTCATTCGAAGAGCTCACACTCTCGCAATCCATTTTTCTGATTGAGTCTGGAGTGGGGCCCAGAGGGAAAGAACTTCTTGAAATTTATATTTTAAATTCCATACCGGACGAAGTCGTGTCTAGCCAAGAAGTTTTGGGAAAAATTAGCACATGGGCGTCCAATGGAAAAAAGATTTATAAAGGACATCAAGAAATAAGGTTTGAGATATTTAAAATATTTAATGACAATCTGGATGTATATCCAGGATTGATTGCATCTCTGGCGGTTATGATTATCTTCGAAAGGTCGGGAAGTTTTTTTAGTACAATCGATAAATGTAAATTGGAATATTTTAAGGTGCTTTGTGGTCAAAAATTTGAGAAATACGCTATTTTACTTTTAATTTTACAGAACATTTGGTCGGGAGATGATTTAGAATGCATTATTGAGGACAATGATCCTTTTTTTGTGAGCCTTCTAGATCAAATTATCTCTCATTCCGAAATAGATACCAAACTCGGATTGGATTTGGCTGGGAAAATTGCAGAATTGGCCAACGCGAAACCGAGGCTCAACGTAACTCGCTTGCATCATTCAATTCAGAGTTTGGCCAGACAGAGGCGTGCAGATCTACATATTGCGGAGCGATGGCAACAATTGGAGCTTGGTGCAACGTTGCTTAAACAGGCATCTCGTCGGCTCGACCGCTAGTTGCGTTGTGACTCTGTGTTTCGTTGTGACCGACTATCTGAGCATTCAAGCGCTATTCGCGTTCTTAAGCCACCGGTTCCATGCTCGTGGTCTACGCTGTTAATACGCCAAATTGCATTGTCGATGTGTGCACGAAAGCCCGACAACTCTGTGCGCGCACCGGGTACGGTGCGCGCATCGCCGTATGCCATAGTTACATCGATCGTGGCTGAAACGCGACCGAGGCATTCAGTTTCGGCTTGCACTGCGGCCGTGGCCGCCAACTCGCTCGGATATATGCGCTTGAGCCTGCGCCGGTTGCTGCCGCCAGCCACGACCGTCTTACGCGCCCCGGCATCCTGATCATGCCACTGCGCCTCGGCGCCATCGTAGGCCTTCTCCCGCGCCACGCGTCTCCAGGTAACGCTGCTGCATTGCTGGCGGGTGATGGTCAGGCTGGGCAGGGCCTTGCCGCCGGGCGTGGTGGTGGCGCCGCGCGGGGCGAAGATCAGGGCGCCGCCTTTGACCGTGGCCACGGCATCGAACTGGCGGCCGAGGTCGCGGATGAACTGCATGTCGCTCTTGTTGTGCTGCTCGGTGGCCGGGATGGTCTGGCCGGCCAGTCTCGGGAGAGACTTGTCACTTTCTAGGTCTCTTTCATGATCGCCAATGTTTGGTGTGCACGCTTGGCTCGGCCGAAGACGGCGTTACAATGCGAAGCAATGCTGGTTAACATTGCTCGGAGGTTGGGTGTACAAGCTGATTTTTCCCGCTGCCTTGGGGCTCGCCGCTATAGACACGGCGGCAGCGCAAAATGCTGCTGTTGCCCAAGGTCACTCCACGATTGATCTCGCTGTCGCGGAAAAGGATCTGGCCGATCCCCGTAAATTCTTCATTTTCCACAAATCCGGTGTGAGCGTTCAGGAGGCCGAAGCAGATCTAGCTTTTTGCTCACGCTTCTTGGCGAATGGAGCCCAAAGAACGCTTCCTGCTTTCGTTCCATGGGGCAACCGTCCTGCACCGCAAGAGAATGCAGCGGCTTCGACGCAATATGGGTTGATGGGCGCGGCGATAGGTGCGGTCATAGATGGCCCGTTGTTGCGTAGCAGGGGGCAGGCCCGCCTTTTTCGCTGCATGGCGCCGCGCGGCTACAGCCGATATCGGACATCGCAGGCGATATGGCAGCAACTCAACCTGGGTGATCCAGTGCAATCGGTAAAATTGAGAGCTCAGGTAGCATCTGGCCCGGTCCCTCCAACGCCGCAGGTGCTGCCATGAACCGGCTCGTAATCATGCTATCGACTTTGTTGGCATTGGCTGCATGGCCTGGGCCATCGACGGCAAAAGCAGATGCGGGCGGCGATTTCCGTTTGATCCGTGCTGGCGGGCCACTGCAATTGCGCGCAGACCGGGCGTATATTCTGCTTCGCATTGATACCAGCAATGAGAGCTTTGCCGCCGACCTTTTGCGCGTGCCTTCCGAACAGGAAATGGCCTCGTATAGTGCTGCAAAGCAGGAAGCCCATGCTAAGGCTGGTGCCAAGGCGCCACCCCTAGCCGACTTCGCATTTGACTACTCAGGCCGGGCAAATCTCTACGAGCTACCGGCAGGAAAGTGGTTTGCGCAAAACGGCAAAACCAACACTGTGTTGGCCGAAGTCCCTCCCGGGGATTACGTTTTCTATGGGCAAGGATTCAACGGGTACCTCTATGAATGCATGTGCCTTGGGTCTGTGGGATTTGCGGCGTCGGCAGGCAAGGTAACGGACATCGGCACCATGTTCGTGGCTTCTGCCGCGAAACCCTCGCCAATACCTGAATTGGCCGGAGAGGTTGATCTTGGACCCACTGCGGCGATGGATAATACGCTTTGGGCCATTGCACTGCGACCGGCACGCCCCGAGGACAATCTGCCGGAGGCAATTTATGGTACTGCCATTGCGCCTGCGCAATTCCACGCTGTCGGAACGTTCGTTGAGCCGAACGTGATTTACGTCAATCGTCTCGCGCCTATCCCCGGCGTTCTGAGTTACAGGTCAGGGCATGTCATCGATGTGGCCACCGGAACCGAAGTGCCTGACCACTAACAAGGAACGGCGGTTAGCCTCATTCCCTGATTTCTAATGCGAGTTTGGTACTGAAACCATTGGCCCCATGGTCGTAATCCGCGCTGGAAATCTTCCAGGCTTCCTTGTCGATGTGCGGCCGGAAGCCTGACAGTGCTACCTTTGTGCCGGGCACTGCCCGCGCGTCGCCATAGGGCAAGGTAACATCTACAGTTGCCGAGACGCGGCCCAGACGGCCGGTTTCTGCTTGGGCAGCGGCATGGGCCGTTGCCTCACTGGGATAGACCCGCTTGAGCCGACGCCGATTGCTACCACCCGCTGCCACCGTCTTCCGCTGTCCCGCATCCTGATCATGCCACTGCGCCTCGGCGCCATCATAGGCCTTTTCCCGCGCTGCGCGGCGCCAGGTTACGCTGCTGCATTGCTGGCGGGTGATGGTCAGGCTGGGCAGTTCCTTGCCGCTTGGCGTGGTGGTGGCGCCACGTGGGGCGAAAATCAGGGCGCCGCCTTTGACCGTGGCCACGGCATCGAACTGGCGGCCGAGGTCGCGGACGAGCTGCATGTCGCTCTTGTTGTGCTGCTCGGTGGCCGGGATGGTCTGGTCGGCCAGGTCGGGGTGGCAGGCGGGGGTGAGGGCGTTGTCGGCAGCGATGCGGGCGATGATCGCGCCCAGGGTCTGGCCCACCCAGCTGCGCGTCTTGCGGGTGCGGTAGCTGCCTTTGAAGTCGGCGCTGTGGGCGGTGATCGTCACGCGGTCAGGCGGGCCGTTCCAAGTGAGCTCGTCCACCACGAAGCTGCCCTTGTCGACCAGGCCGATGGGCACGCCGGTGCCGCGCGACCAGCCCAGCCACACGGCGATGCGCGCGCCCTGGCGCGGCGGGACGAACGCGCCATCGGTATCGTGCACCACAATTTCCAGGCTGTCGGCCTCTTCGCCCAGCTTTTCGGACAGGCGCAGGGAGATCAGGCGCGGGGCAAGGGCGGCGGTCAGGTCTTCCCCGTCGAGCGTGACGCGCCAGGCGGCGCGGGGCTGGCTGTAGGGCGATTGGGCGGTGGTTGGCTGGCTCGCCATCACGCCACCCGCGTCAGTTCGAGAGTGAAGTCGATCTTGCGGGCCTGGCCGGTGTCGATCAGGTTCGATCCGCCGTTGGCCAGGCGATCGATGGTATAAGTGCCCAGGATGCTGCCGGTGCCGTCCATCAGCGGCCAGGCCTCGCCCTCGCTGGCCATTTCCGCCAGGGTTTCGATGGCCGAGGCGCTGCCGGCCAGCTCTGGCACCAGGGTGCCGGTGAGCGTCACCTTGTCATCGCCCACGCCCACGAACTGGCTGGCGGCGGGCGCCAGGAAGCGATCGTCGCGAGCGTGGCGGAAGGCGCGGTCGCGCTCGATGCGATCGGGCAGCATGGTCTGGCTGTCGAACACGAAGAGGCCAAGGGCAAAGAGCATGGGGCGTCTCGATCAGAAGTCGTCGGCGTAGGCGCCCAGGCCGCGCCGCTTGCGCTCGATCAGTTGCAGCACGCGATCGGCCAGGGCCTGGGCATCTTCGCCGGGTTGCTGGAAAATCTGGACGGTGATGGGCGCGGCGGCCAGTGCGGGCCGGGCGGCGGCGGCGCGGGCCTGGGCACCGGTGGCGCCGCCCGACAGCGTCGGGCCATCGAGCGCCAGCGACCCGGCACTGGCCACGCGCGCGGCCATGCGATCCATCGCGCGCAAGGGCTGGCGCGCGTTGCCCTCGATGCCGTGGCCCAGGCCGGTGGCGATGTGCCCGCCCATCTGCATCATCAGGCGCGACGGGGACTTGATGCCGAAGAAGTCCTTGAAGGCGGTGACGCCCGCCTTGGCGACCTGGAGCAGGCGATTGCGCAGGCCGAGCGGATCGATCATCGCCAGCAGCCCCTGCATCATCATGCTGCCGATGTTGCGCATCCACGCGGGCGCGGCGGCCCAGACCGACTTTATCGCCGCCCAGCCCGCAGAGAACGCGGCCTTGATCTTGTCCCAATTGGAATAGACGAGATAGGCCACCGCCGCGATGGCCGCGCCGATCACGATGGGCCAGAGGCCGATCGCGCCGATGATCGGCCCGATCACCATGAAGGCCGCGCGCACCATCATGAAGCCGTTGCGCAAGGTCGCGAAGGTGGAGAGGATCGAACCGAAGCCGAACTGCAGCGCGCCGAGCGCGGCCTTGCCGGCAATGAGGGCCATGACCAGCGTCATGAGGGAGCGCGCGGTTTCCGGGTTGGCCTGCGCCCAGCGCGACACGGCCGAGACGCCTTGGTTCACCCATCCGAAGAATTGCGTCATCGCGGGAAGCAGCGTGGCGCCCAGCGTGATTGCCAGGCTGCTCATGGTGCCCTTGAAGCTTTCCCAGGCAACCGATGCGTCATGTGCCTCGCGTTGGCGGAACGCGGCATCGACGGTGCCGCCGCTCTTGGCCAGGTCACCGCGGATCTTGCGATAGTCCTGCATGTTGAGGATCAGGGTGCGCAGGGCCGATTGCGCCTGCATATCCTCCACCACCAGGCCGAGCTTGGACAAGTCGCCGCCGGTGGCTTTCTGGGTGATTTCGGCGAGGGCCTCCATCGGCGTCTTGCCCTTTGCATAGGCGGCCTTGAGCGCGGCGGGCAGGTCCACGCCGAAGTTCTTCTTGAAGGCGTTCTGCACGGTGGGCGAGTTGACCTTGGCGAGCAGGTTGGCGACGTTGGTGGCCGCTTCCTCGCTGGTGCCCGCGCCGCGCCGGGCGATTTCAAGCGCGGCGGTAAGGTCTGCCACGGCGCCCAGGCCCGACTGGCCCAGTGCCTGCGCCTGCGCGGTCAGGCTCGGGAAATAGCGGGCCATGTCCTTGACTTCGAACGCGCCGACGTTGCCGCCCGCCGCCATGATGTCGAGCGCTTTGCCGGTGTCGCCCAGGCCCACTTTCAGATTCTGCAGGTTGGCCGAGGCGGCGGCGGCGCCATCGGCAATGTCCACTTTCATCGCGGTACCGAGGCGCCCTATCGGGCCGATCATCTGCATGGCCTCGCGCGGATCGATGCCGAAGCCCGAAAGCGCATCGACGCCCGAGCGCATGGCCTCGGGCATCTGATGCGCCGCCTCGGCCGCGCGCAGGATGCCCTGGGCCATGGCATCGGTCTGCGCCTGGGTGAGGTTGGCCTTTTGCGCGATGTCGACCATGCCGGACGAGAAATCCATCGCGGCCTTGCCGGCGAGGACCAGTGGCGTGGCGAGGCCAGCGGCACCGAGCATGTTGTCGGTGCCGGCGCTCTTGAGCTGCTCGCCGCGCTGGCCGATGCGGTTGGTGTTGGCGTTGAAAGTGTTGATCGCCTTTTGCCGGTCGATCTGCGTGTTTACGCGCTCCAGCTGCGCGGCGAGATCGCGTTGCCGGGCCGTCAGGTCTCCGGTGTTGTCCGCACCTTTGGCGATCTGCGCGTCGAGATCCTTCATCTCCTTCTTGAGATCGCGGGCCTGGCGGAACATGCCCTTGAGCGCCTGGTCGCCATTCCTGCCTAGGCCGATAAGGTTCTTGAGCGCGCCCGAGAGCTTGTCGTTGCCGACGAACGACACGATCAGGGACAACTTGTTGCTGGCCACGGGGCTACTCCGTTCGGTTCATGCGATTCCACGCGACCACGGCGCGGCGGTGCCAGTCGAGCAGATCGGCCAGGTCCATTCCGGCCAGATCGGATAGGGGCCAGTGGAACACTGCCGCAATATCGGCGATCAGGGTTTCGACGGTCAGGCCGTCATCGCCGCCATCGCCTCGCGCTGGGCCTTGCTCAGAAAAAAACCGACCACCGTGCCAACCACTTCGGCGAAGTCGTCAGCCTCCAGGCCGTAGAACTCGTGTGCGGCAACGGCGGGCGTGGTGATGCGGGGGATCACTTTGGCGACGGCATCGACATCGGCCGCGACCAGATCGGTCAGCTTGGTGCCGCGCAGATCGCCGCCCTTGGGCTTGCGGATAGTGAGACTGGCAATCGGGCCGCCTTCGCGCTTGATAGGCTGCTCGAGGGTGACGACGACAGAGGTGCTGGCGGCCTGGGCGGGCGCGGGCGTGGTATCGGTCATGGCTGGCGATCCTTGAGGATGTGCGGTCTGGTGAAGGCCCCTGCCGGCAGGACCGCCTTTCTACCGGCAGGGGACCGGGCGCGAGAGGGCCGCCCGGATCTGGTGAAGGGATTAGCGGCCGAGCGCGGCGCGGATCTCGGCGTAGCGATCGACGCCGAAGACGATGAAGACCATGTTGATCAGGTCGATCTCGATCCAGTCGACGCCATCGACGATCAGGCGGTAATAGCTGCAGCCCACCTTGTATTTGTGGGTGCTGTTGTCGCCGGGCTTGCCGTTGCCGAAGTCGATTTCGGTATAGCGGCCCATGCAGACGACTTCGACGCTCTGCACCTGCCCGGTGAGATCGTTCTGATAAGCGCCGACAAAGCGCACCAGGCTGGAAGCCAGCGAGGTGGCGCCGAATTGCCGCAGCGCCGCATCGATCATGCCGCCCATGGAAAACTCGAACTCGAGTTTGTCGAGGCCCATGTCGATTGGCACCGGGCCGATCATGCCGCCGCCACGCCAGTCTTCGGTCTTGATCACCAGCTTGGGGACGGTGACTTCCTCGGTTTCGGCGAGGTGGCCGACGCCATCGAGCAGCATGTCCATCTGCTTCAGCTTGAAAGGGAAACCCATGGCAATGCTCCTTTAGGCGGCCAGCTGGCTGGCAAAGTCGGCGTAATATTTGTCGGTCACGCGCTGGTTGAGGGAGAGGCCCTCGAGCGGGGCCACGCCGGTGAAGTCGTAGTCGATCACGGCCTGGCCATTGGCGAGGTCGGCCGCCTGGTTGAGCGCGGGATCGTACCAGGCCTTGCCGCCGATCAGCCGGCCGGCGGTCACGTAAGAGCGCAGCCTGGCGTTGATCGTGTCGATCGTGTCCTTGACCAGCATGACGGTCATCGGCTTGTCGGCCGCCCAGGCGAGGCCCTGCTCGATCTCGTCGGCGATCACCTGCGAGGTGCGCACCACGCTTTCGAAGGCGTAGAGCGGTTCATCCGAGCATGTGCGATTGCCCCAATAGCGATAGCCGCCACCAAAGCGCACCAGCGTGGTGATGCCGGCGGCATTGAGCAGCGCGGCATCGGTTTCCGTGCTGTTCAGCGCAAAGCTGACGTCCTGGGCAATCCCGGTCACGCCAGTGACGGGCACGTTGGAGATCGTCTTGTGCCAGCCCATGTCGGCATCGATCTGGGCGCGCAGGCCCATGGCGCGGGCCACGGCATCGCCGGCAAAGCTGCTCGACCAGTTGGGCCAGATCATCATCATTTCGCGTTCGCCGAAGTTCTCGCGATAGGTGAGCGCCTCGGCCACCGTGGTGCCTTCGCCAGCGAAGTAGAGGAAGCCGCGCAGCTTCTTGGCGACGCCTGCAAAGTGCGCGGTGACCGCCTCGCTATCGAGCGCAGGGGCGCCCAGGATGCGCGGGCGCACCTGCAATTCGGCTTCGGCCGTGATCAGCTTGTCGATGCCGGCGATGGTCAGCGCGTCCTGCGCCTGGGCATCGGCGCCCACGCCGACACGCACCAGCACGATCACCGGGCTGGAGACGTCGGCAATCGCAGCGAGCGCGGCGGGCAGGGTGCCGGTGGCGCCGATGGTGGCCAGGGCCTTACGCACATCGGTGATCAGCACGCGGCCATTGAGAGGGAAATCGTCGGCCGGGGCATCGGGCGCGGTGCCGACCAGGCCGATCACGGCGGTGGACTGGGAGGCAATCGCGCGACTGCCTGCGGTGAGAAAATTGGTCTTGATGCCGTGCATGGCTGGCTCCTGTTCAGGCGGCGCGGATGGACAAGCGGGTGAG
>Ga0207713_1001761_pt1 | contig 16623 bp, 13 predicted proteins | sample KBSS64metaG_FD_184404 | JGI IMG/M metagenome (GOLD analysis project Ga0207713, IMG submission 184404) | Switchgrass rhizosphere microbial communities from Kellogg Biological Station, Michigan, USA - KBS S6-4 metaG (SPAdes) (version 2) | ecosystem: Host-associated > Plants > Roots > Rhizosphere >...
ACCTCACTGCAAGCCTGGCAGATAGCCCGTACCCTTGCGAATGGTCAGCACCTCACGGCGAGGCGCGGCCGCCGACACCGAAAGGTGAACCCAGCGGTCGAACTCCAGGATCAACTGGTCGAACGCCACGGCACTCTCGCTCACCCGCCGAACCACTTCACGATTGTCTACACCGATAACCGTGAAATCAGCAGCCAGGCCACTGATGTGCTGGCTGTTGCGCCCCCCGCCAACCCGCGCATTGACTGTCGGGCAACGGTATCCGCTGCTGATGATGATGGGGCTGGCGAACAACGCTCGCACTTCCTCAAGCGCCTGGCAAAGCAGGCACAGATTACTCACCACCTCAGGCGGAGGGGTGTTGTCCAGCCCCTCTCTTTCGGCAGTTTGCGAGGTGGTCAGTTCTTTCAGGGTGAAATGAGGTGTGATCTGCATGAAGAGGTTCTCGGTGACAATGTTGGGGAGCCGATGACTGTTCATTGGCTCCCCAACATTGCCTCGGACGACCAGGTCATGCAGTCAGGTAATGCGTACCCCTGCCCCTTAACTGGCGAGAAAGGCGACCACCTGCTCGGCATCGAATGGCCAGTGCAATTCGGCCGAGGTATCGCTGCGGCGCAACACCGGGATGATCAAACCGTAGCGTTCGAACAGCGCCTCGTCATCGGCGATATCGACCAGTTCGATCAGCAAGCCATGATCGACAAAGGGCATGAGCACGGCTTCGGCCACTTCGCACAAGTGGCACCCTACGGTGCCGAAGAGTTGGCATTCAGGCAGCATGGGGCAAGGCTCGATTTGGCTATGGGAAGAAGCCTATTCTAGGTCCGTCCTGCCCCCTGTGCACCTGACCTCGCTCAATCCTGGCTGGTGGCACCGATCCGGTGCAGCGACAGGTCTGCGCCTTGGAATTCCTGCTCATGGCTCAAGCGCAGGCCGTGCAGCTGACGAATCACGCCGTACACGGCAAAACCACCGATCAGTGCGACCAGGACGCCCGCCAGGCTGCCCAGCAGCTGGCTGATCAGGCTGACCCCGCCCATCCCACCCAGGGCCGTCTGGCCAAACACGCCGCAGGCGATGCCCCCCCACACGCCACACAAGCCGTGCAGTGGCCAGACACCGAGCACGTCGTCGATCTTCCAGCGGTTCTGCGCGGCAGTGAAACTCCAGACGAACAGCACCCCCGCCACCAGGCCGGTGGCCAGCGCACCAATGGGGTGCATGAGATCGGAGCCGGCGCAGATCGCCACCAGGCCGGCCAGCGGCCCGTTGTGCAGGAAGCCTGGGTCGTTGCGCCCGGCCAGCAAGGCCGCCAGGGTGCCGCCGACCATGGCCATCAGCGAGTTGATCGCCACCAGCCCGCTGACCCCCTGCAGGGTCTGGGCGCTCATCACGTTGAAGCCGAACCAGCCGATGATCAGGATCCACGAACCCAGCGCCAGGAACGGAATGCTCGACGGTGCGAAGGCCACCAGGCGGCCGTCGCGATAGCGCCCGCGCCGCGCGCCCAGCAGCAGCACCGCCGCCAGCGCCAGCCAGCCGCCCATGGCATGCACCACCACGGAGCCGGCAAAGTCATGGAACGGCGCACCGAAGCGGGCCTGCAGCCAGGCCTGCAGGCCGAAGTTGCCATTCCACACCACACCCTCGAAGAACGGATAGATGAACGCCACGATCAGCGCCGTGGCGCACAGCTGCGGGGCGAACCGCGCACGTTCGGCGATCCCCCCCGAGATGATCGCGGGAATCGCCGCAGCGAAGGTCAGCAGGAAGAAGCACTTGACCAGCGCGTAGCCGTGGTCGGCAGCCAGTTGCGCCGCAGGCTGCAGGAAGTTCACGCCATAGGCGATCCAGTAACCGATGAAGAAGTACACCAGCGCGGAGATGGCGAAGTCGCTGAGGATCTTCGACAAGGCATTGACCTGGTTCTTGTGGCGCACGGTGCCCACTTCGAGAAAGGCAAAGCCGGCGTGCATGGCAAGCACCAGAATGGCGCCCATGAGGATGAACAGGGTATTGGAACCGTGGACCAGAGAGTCCATCGCGCTGTGCATGTTTTCCATTAAAGTGGCAGACCTGCTGAAAAAAGCACCAGGACAGTTCAAGAACCTGCATCCCTGCACCGAATCGGTGCCAGCTTTTGCCCTGTTTTGCCGAAGCGGGCGCAGCCTGCGTGGTTTTTTCTTGGGTTTGTCGTGGATTGGGTTAAGGTTTATCGGTATCCGCCAGGGTTGACGCCCTGGTTCGGCGCAGCGCCCCGGGTGACGCCCCGCGTTGTGGCAAATCTCAGTAGCAAGGCCCATACCAGCGCCGCTAGTGAACCTTCCACGCACCCCGTCACTCGAATGACCTACATACCTGCACACCTACACAGGGAGAGCCCCATGGCCAGCAAATCGGCAAAGACTGCACAAGAGATATTGATGGCTGACTTCCAGGCCTTGGTCCGCGATACCGAGAAACTGCTGGCCGATACCGCCAACCTGGCGGGCGACCAGGCCGACGAACTGCGCGAGCAGATTCACGACCGCCTGACCCAAGCCCGCGAAACCCTGCAGCTGACCCAGGACTCGGTGCGTGATCGTGGCCAGGCCGCCCTCGGCAGCGCCGAGCAGTACGTCCAGGAAAATCCCTGGCAGGCCATTGGTATTGCCGCCGGCGTCGGTTTGTTGATCGGCCTGCTGGCCAATCGGCGCTGAGGAGCCCCCATGGAGAATGACAGCATTGGCACCAGCGCCTCGGGCAAACGCCTGGGCGCGGCGCTGCTAGGGCTGCTGCACAGCCACATCGAGCTGTTCGGGATCGAACTGCAGGAACAGAAAGCACGCACCCTGAGCCTGTTGCTGTTCGCCGGCCTGGCACTGGTGTTCGCGCTGCTGCTGCTCACGGCCTTGTCCGGCTTGCTGCTGGTGCTGCTGTGGGACAGCTATCGGCTGGCGGGCATCATCGGCCTTTGCGTGTTCTATGGCATGGCGGCGCTGTATTGCGGCCTGCGCCTGAAAGCTGCAGTGTTCGATGAGTCCTCACCGTTTGGTGCGACCCTCGAAGAACTGGCCAAGGACCGGGAGCGCCTGTTGCCATGAGCCTGCCTGAACTACCGAATACCCGTAACCCACGGGAACTGCGCAAGGCGCTGCTGCGCCTGCGCATGGAAATGCACCGCCAGGAGATTCGCCATGAGTCCGGGCAGCTGCTGCAACCCTTGCAGCGACTGCGCGGCATGGGCAGTTCGCTGCACGGCGGGTTGGGTATCAAGCATGCGCCGTTATGGGGTATCGGCGCCGTCGTGGCGCTGGGCTTTCTGACCGGCAAAGGGGTGCGCAGCGGTAACGTCAGCCGCCTGGTCCGGCTGGGGACCAGCCTGCTGCCGCTGGTGCGCCTCTTCCTGCAAGGCAACCGGCGCCCCTGAACGCCGTTTCCGGCCCTGTTCCCACAGGGCCGGTCTCGCTCTGCCCCTTGCACGCCTGCTCACGACACCGGAAGCTATACCCTCCGATCGAAAGGAGACCGCGCCTTGGACTGGCACACCCTGCTCACCCGCGAACGCCTCGGCAAAGCCCTCTACAGCGCCGAAGAACTGGGCCGCAGCCCTTTCCACAAAGACCATGACCGGATCATCTTCTCAGGGGCTTTTCGCCGCCTCGGGCGCAAGACCCAGGTTCATCCCGTTTCCAGCAACGACCATATCCACACGCGCCTGACCCATTCCCTGGAGGTCAGCTGCGTTGGCCGCTCACTGGGCATGCGCGTCGGCGAAACACTGCGAGGCAGCCTGCCCGATTGGTGCGAGCCCAGCGATCTGGGCATGATCGTGCAGTCGGCCTGCCTGGCCCACGACATTGGCAACCCGCCGTTCGGCCACTCCGGTGAAGATGCCATTCGCCACTGGTTCCAGCAGGCCGCCGGGCGTGGCTGGCTGGACGACATGAGCGACGACGAGCGCGCCGACTTCCTCAATTTCGAAGGCAACGCCCAGGGCTTTCGCGTACTCACCCAACTCGAATACCACCAGTTCGATGGCGGCACCCGGCTCACCTACGCCACCCTCGGCACCTACCTCAAATACCCATGGACGGCTCGGCATGCCGATGCCCTGGGCTACAAGAAGCACAAGTTCGGCTGCTACCAGAGCGAACTGCCGTTGCTCGAACAGATCGCCCGCAAGCTCGGCCTGCCGCTGCTCGAGGACCAGCGCTGGGCCCGTCACCCGCTGGTCTACCTGATGGAGGCGGCAGATGACATCTGCTACGCCCTGATCGACCTGGAAGACGGCCTGGAGATGGAGTTGCTGCACTACGCCGAGGTCGAGGCGCTGTTGCTCGACCTGGTCGGTGACGACTTGCCGGAAACCTATCGCCAGCTTGGCCCCGCCGACTCCCGGCGACGCAAACTGGCAATACTGCGTGGCAAGGCTATCGAGCACCTGACCAACGCCGCTGCCAGCGCCTTCGTCGAGCAGCAGCAGGCTCTGCTGAGCGGGCGCCTCAGCGGCGACCTGGTCGAGCACATGCACGGCCCGGCCAAGCGCTGCGTACTGCAAGCCAAGGACATGGCGCGCAACAAGATCTTCCAGGACAAACGCAAGACGCTGCATGAGATCGGCGCCTATACCACGCTGGAAATCCTCCTCAACACGTTCTGCGGCGCCGCCCTGGAACAGCACGGCGGGCGAACCCCTTCGTTCAAGAGCCGCCGCGTGCTCGACCTGATCGGTAACAACGCACCCGACCCGCACGACTCGCTGCACAAGGCTTTCCTGCGCATGATCGACTTCATCGCCGGCATGACCGACAGCTACGCCAGCGAAATGGCCCGCGAAATGACCGGGCGCTCAAGCCCAACCTGAAGAAATGGCAGCGTCGTCCGGTGCACTACCGGGCGACGCTCTTTTCTTTCAGAAATTTCCTACAAGAGCCGCCACTTGATTAAACACCAACTAAACAGGCAAACAAAAAGTTGCCAAAACCCTTCTGGCCACGAAGTAAATGCTTACACTTCTTAGCTCAATTTGCACTCAGCTGTAAGCCGTTTCCCATATATAGCGAATCGACCTGCCGCGCATCCCCGATGACTTGCAACTGGGGTAAGGTGCCACCTGCCTCCGTCATCCGCCGCAGGGAACTTGAACATGAATACTGTATTTATTGTCGATGACCATCCTGTCATCCGCCTTGCTGTACGCATGCTGCTGGAAAATCAGAACTACAAGGTCGTGGGCGAATCGGACAACGGCGTGGATGCCATGCAGCTGATTCGTGAAACCCAGCCTGAACTGGTGATTCTGGACATCAGCATCCCCAGGCTTGACGGCCTGGAGGTACTTTCGCGGTTCCAGGCCATGGCGCTACCACTGAAGGTTCTGATCCTCACCGCACAGTCTCCAGCGCTGTTCGCCGTACGCTGCATGCACTCGGGTGCCGCGGGTTATGTGTGCAAACAGGAAGACCTGAACGAACTGCTCAGTGCAATCAAGGCCGTAATCGCCGGATACAATTACTTCCCCAGCCAGGCTATTCACAACAACCACGAAACAGCGGACTCTGATCTGCGACTTTTCCGACTCGTTAACGATCGAGAACTGATGGTACTGCACCTATTTGCCCAAGGCCGCAGCAACCAGGAAATAGCCAAAGGCATGTTCCTCAGCAACAAGACTGTCAGCACCTACAAAAAGCGACTCATGCAGAAACTGCAGGCCGATTCCTTGGTCGACCTGATCGAAATGGCCAAACGCAACGCGCTGGTCTGAGGTCTTGATGTTGCGAATGATTACCTGCCTGGGATTCGTCCTGGCGCTGGCCTGCGGCCTGGCGCAAGCCTCATCCCATGAAGCCGTGCCCTACATGCTGCTGGCCCGCTCTTCACCCACCCCGCTGAGCCCGCAGTTGACGGAACAACAGCGGCAATGGCTGCAAGGCCGACACGCCCTGATCCTGGGCACCTCGGCCCCCGACTACCCGCCCTTCGACATCACCGGTGGCGGCCAGGTCTACCAAGGCCTTACCGCCGAATACGCCAACCTGATCGGCAAGGCGCTGAACCTGCCGATCCAGGTCATGCGCTACCCCCACAGGAACGCGGCGGTTCAGGCGCTCAAGCGGGGGGACATCGACCTGCTCGGCAGTGCCAACGGTTACGAAGCGGCAACCGAGGGACTGACGCTTTCTCACCCCTATGCCATCGACCAACCCGTGCTGGTCACACGGGAAGATGAAGGGCGTCCCCTGAACGCAAGCCTCGCTGGCATGCGCCTGGGCATGCTCTACCACTACCTGCCTCAGGAAAACGTCCATGCCGCCTACCCCAAGGCCGAAGTGCTGGCGTTCGGCTCTTCCACCCAAGCCCTCAACGCCGTGGCATTTGGCCAGGCCGACGTGTTCATCGGCGACACCATTTCCACACACTACCAGCTCACCCGCGGGCACCTGCCACGCCTGAGCATGGCCAGTTTCGGCCAGCACGAAAGCGTCGGTTTCAGTTTTGCCATGCGCGCTGAGGACATGCAGCTCAAGGCACTGGTCAACGGGGCGCTGGACCGCCAGTCCAGCGCCGTGCGGGCCAGCATCTTCAAACGCTGGAGTGCTGGCGGCGACCTGCTGCTGAGCGATCGCAAACTCCAGCTGACCCCCGAGGAAGAAAAGTGGCTGCTAAACCACACGGTCATGCGGGTTGCCATCGACGAAACGGCGGCGCCACTGTCCTATTTCGATGGCAGTGGCCATTTTCGCGGGATAACCGCCGACCTGCTGGACTTGATACGCCTGCGTACCGGCCTGCGCTTCGAGGTGCAGCGGGCCAATGGCATCGCCGACATGCTCGCCCGGCTGGAGAGCGGGCGGGTGAACATGATTGCCGCGATTGCCAGCGACGGTATCTCCGACAAGAGCCTGCACCTGAGCCGGCCCTATCTCGAAAGCCCGCTTGTGCTGGTCACCCGTGCCCGTGATGAGCAGTACGCTTCACTTGAGCAACTGAACGGGCAGCGCGTTGCCATCTCCCGCTACAGCAACCTGGACGACCTGCTGACAACCCGCTTTCCGCAGGTTGGCTGGATCGAGACCGAGAGCCCCTATTACTCCGTGGCGTTGCTCAAAAGTGGCGCCGTCGACGCTGTGATCACCCCCCTGATCGACGCCAACCACGCCTTGGCCGGCAGTACCGACCTGGTCATTCGCAGCACGGTGGGCAGCGAGCCGGCCATATTCGCCATGGCCACCAGCGAACAGGACATGCCGCTTGCCACGATCCTCGACAAGGCCCTGCTGAGTATTTCGCCGGAAGAGCTGGGTGTCATAAACAATCGTTGGCGCGGCTACGATGTCCATGAAGATGCCAGTTGGCCAGCCTTGCGCCGCCTGATCCTGCAGGTGTTGCTGGGCACTGGCCTGTTGCTGTTGCTGGCACTGATCTGGAACGCCCGCCTGCGTGGGCAGATCAAGCATCGCCAACGCGCCGAACGCGCGCTGAACGATCAGCTGGAGTTCATGGGCGCGCTGCTCAACGGCACCCCGCACCCGATGTACGTGCGCGACCGCGAAAGCCGCCTGCAAAGCTGCAACGCCAGCTACCTGGAAGCCGTCCAGGCTCGCCTGGAAGACGTGATTGGCAGGCGCCTGGACGAGAGCCTGTTCACGGGCGCCGAAAACATACGTCAGATCCAGGCCGACTACCAACAGGTGATGGCTGCTGGCGTGCCGCTGATCATCGACCGCCCTTTGCGCTTCAAGGATCGGGAAATCACCATCTACCACTGGATCCTGCCCTATCGTGATTCGCTGGGTGAAGTGCAAGGGATCATCGGCGGCTGGATCGACATCAGTGATCGCCGCAAGCTGGTTCAGGAACTGCGCGAAGCCAAGCGTCTGGCCGACGATGCCAATCGCGCCAAGAGCACCTTCCTTGCCACCATCAGCCACGAGATCCGCACGCCAATGAATGCGGTCATCGGCATGCTCGAACTGGCCCTGAGGCGCGCCCTGCAGGGGCAAGCGGACCCCACCTCGCTGGAGGTCGCCCACCACTCGGCCAGGGATCTGCTTGGCCTGATCGGCGATATCCTGGATATCGTGCGTATCGAGTCCGGCCACTTGTCCCTCAGCCCGGAGGCGGTCGATCCCGCCGCACTGGTCGAGTCGGTTGGTCGCGTGTTCGATGGCCAGGCCCGCCAGAAGGGCCTGGCTCTGCAAATCTGTATCAACCCCAACGCCCGCGGCCATGCCTTGCTCGACCCACTGCGCTTCAAGCAGATCTTGTCCAACCTCGTCAGCAACGCCATCAAGTTCACCGAGCAAGGGCAGATCCACGTCACGCTCGGCGTGCGCGAAGAAGGCCCTGGGGTGCAGCCAACGCTGGAGCTCGAGGTGCGTGACAGTGGCATCGGCATTCATGACGAAGATTTGCAGCGGCTGTTCAACCCGTTCGTTCAGGCCAATCCACATAGCCAAGGTGCCCGTGCGGGCACTGGGCTGGGCCTGGCTATCTGCCGTAGCCTGTGCGAGATGATGGGTGGCAGCCTGAGCATCAAGAGTCTTCCGGGTTTTGGCACACAGGTTCGCCTGCTCGTGCCGCTGCAACGCGTCGATACCCCGCTGCCACCCGTGTTGGAGGTGGAGGAGATCGAAGCACCCGATCCAGACCTCAAGGTGCTGGTGATCGACGATCACTCTGCCAACCTGATGCTGATGGCACAGCAACTGGGCCACCTGGGGCTCAGCCATGCCAGCGCCAGCGATGGTCGCAAAGGCCTCGACCAATGGCGCCAGACGCCGTTCGACGTGCTGGTGCTCGATTGCAACATGCCGCACATGAACGGCTACCAGGTTGCTACCGCCGTTCGCTGCGAAGAGCGCCAGAGCGGGCGCCCGCGTTGCGTCATCCTGGGCTACACCGCGAACGCTCAACCCGAAGTCAGGCAGAAGTGTCTCAGCGCCGGCATGGACGATTGCCTGCTAAAGCCCATCAGCCTGCGTACCCTCAGCCAATGCCTGGCCAGGATCACGCCCCGTCGACGGCAAGTCGTTACCCCGCCGTTCAACCTGGCGGGCCTGGCCGGCATTGTCGGCAACAACGCCGCAAGCCGTAGTCGATTTCTCACTGCCGTGCATGCAAGCCTGCAGGAAGACCTGACGCTGCTCATGGGCCTCGACCCCCTCCACCAGGCAGCCGATATCCGCGAGCAGGCACACAAGATCCTCAGCGCGGCACGGCTGCTGGAAGCAAAGGGCATGATGAAGGCCTGCGCGGCCCTGGAGGAGCAACATTTGCCTGCGGCCTGCATCAGGCTGCAGCGGCAGGTACTGGCACGGCATATGCGCCGGGCGGAGAAAGCGCTGGCCAGGGAACTGACCAGGGCTTGACGGAGCGACGCCCGCGCGGGGCGCCGCTCAAGCACGCATCAGGAAGCCGGGTTGATCGGCTTTTCCGGGTACCAGGCGTCCAGCAACGGGCTGACTTCGATGCTGGTCAGTTCGTTGCGGCCTTTGAGCCAGGCTTCGACAGCGGCGCGCTGCTCTTCGCTGACCGAGCCGCGCTTGACCGAGCACACCAGGCCGAAATCATCGCCGCCGACATAGTCCAGGCCGTTGGCATCCATGGCGTCTGCCAGGAAGGCGTCGAGGAAGGCATCGATGGCTTCGTCGGACAGGTCTTCCTTGAAACCCAGGTTCAGTTCGAAACCCAGCTCCTGGAATTCATCGACGCACAGCTTCTTGCGCAGACGACGGGAACGGTTGGTAGCCATGAAACAATCCTCTTGAGTATTAACGCGCGGCACTTTACCAGTTTCCGCGCTACAAAGGCGCTTTTCCGTCGAACGTGGCGCATGAACGCTGCGCTTGGGGCATAATGCGCTCTATATTTCATCCTGGGGTGATCACCTCTTACAGCCCCATTGTCTTTTTCCCTCGTCCGCAGGGTATTTAATCCATATGATCAAAAAGCTCCGCCCCCTCGTTCTCGCCGGCCTGCTGTTGCCACTCGCTTTGCCCAGCCAGGCTGCCGCCGTCAATACCACCCTGCCGCCGAAAGTCCAGCAGGCGCTCAAGGCCAACAAGCTGCAGGACAGCGCACTTTCGCTGGTCATGCTGCCGCTGAACGGCCCGGGCTCGGCCACCGTGTTCAACGCCGATGTGTCGGTCAACCCGGCTTCGACCATGAAGCTGGTCACCACCTACGCCGCCCTCGAACTGCTCGGCCCGACCTTCCAGTGGAAAACCGAGTTCTACACCGATGGCACCCTGAGCAACGGCGTGCTCAATGGCAACCTGTACCTCAAGGGCGGCGGCGACCCCAAGCTGAACATGGAAAAGCTCTGGCTGCTGATGCGTGACTTGCGCGCCAATGGCGTACGCACCGTTACCGGCGACCTGGTGCTGGACCGCAGCCACTTCGTGCAACCCAACCTGCCCCAGTTCGACGATGACGGCGGCGACGTCAACAAGCCGTTCCTGGTCAAGCCCGACTCGCTGATGATCAACCTCAAGGCCCTGCGCTTCGTTGCCCGCAACGACGGCGGCAAGGTCACCGTCGCCGTCGAGCCACCGATCGCCAGCATCCACATCGATAACCAGGTCAAGGCCGTGGCCTCCAAGCAGTGCAGCGGCGATGTGCGCTACAACCCCGTGCCGCAGCCCGACGGCATCAGCGTGACCGTCACCGGCCAGCTGGGCGATGGCTGCAACTCGCAGACCTACCTGTCGCTGCTTGACCACCCGACCTATGCCGCTGGTGCCGTGCGGGCGATCTGGAACGAGCTGGGTGGCAGCATCCAGGGCCGTGACCGCTTCGAGAACGTGCCGAAGAGTGCACGCCTGCTGGCCCGGGCCTTCTCGCCCGACCTGGTGGAAGTGATCCGCGACATCAACAAGTACAGCAACAACACCATGGCCCAGCAGTTGTTCCTGAGCCTGGGCGCACAGTTCCGCACCGACGCCGATGGCGACGATGCCCGTGCCGCGCAGCGCGTGGTGCGCCAGTGGCTGGCGAAGAAAGGCATCACCGCCCCGCACCTGGTGATGGAGAACGGCTCCGGCCTGTCGCGTGCCGAGCGGGTCAGCACCCGCGAAATGGCGGCACTGCTGCAGGCCGCGTGGAACAGCCCTTACTCGGCCGAGTTCATCAGCTCGATGCCGCTGGTGGGCATGGACGGCACCATGCGCAAACGCCTCAAGCGTACCGCCATGACCGGTGAAGGGCATATCAAGACCGGCACCCTGAACACCGTGCGGGCGATCGCCGGCTTCAGCCGCGACAGCAACGGCAACACCTGGGCGGTGGCGGCGATCCTCAACGATCCGAAGCCGTGGGGTGCCTCGCAGGTGCTCGATCAGGTGTTGCTCGACCTGTATCGCCAACCGAAACTGAACAACAGCGCGACGGCTGCGGCGCCTTGATACGCCTGTAGCTTGCACTGGCCTCTCGCGGGCAAGCCCGCTCCCACAACAGGTACAGCACAAGGCCTGAGATCTGTGCTGTACCTGTGGGAGCGGGCTTGCCCGCGAAGAGGCCTGCACAGACAGTGAAAAAACCTCAGCTCAACTCTGCCTCGACCCTGTCCCGGCCGGCCTGCTTGGCCGCATACACCCCGGCATCCGCGCGCAGCAGCAAGGCATCAGCCCCCTCCCCCAGCCGCCACCCGGCCACACCAAAGCTCGCGGTCACCTTGCCCACCCCTTCGACCGGCACGCTGCGCACCCCTTGCCACAGTTCCATGGCCAGCATCCGCGCCTGCTCGGCATTGCTGCCCGGGCACAGCACCATGAACTCCTCACCACCCAAGCGACAGAACACATCGGTGCGGCGCAAGCGCTGACCGATCCGTTGGCACAAGCTGCGCAATACATGGTCACCCACGGCATGGCCGTACTGATCGTTGATCCGCTTGAAGTGGTCGATGTCGAGCATGATCACCGCCAGGTCCAGGCCATCACGCTGGGCGCGGTCCAGTTCGACCTTGAGTCGCTCCTGGAAATAGCGGCGGTTATGAATACCGGTCAGCGCATCGGTCACTGACAATGCACGCAACTCTTCCTCGACCCCTTTGAGGTCGGAGATATCGGTGAGGTAGCCATGCCACAGCGTGCAACCGTCCTCGCCGGGCTCCGGCGTCGCTTCGCCACGCACCCAGCGCAACCCGGCACGCGGCAGGCGCACCCGGTACTCTTCGCGCCATGGCGAGAGGTGTTCGGCGGAATAGCGCACCGAACGGCGCACGCGCTCCAGGTCATCGGGGTGAATGCGCTCGAACACCGCCGTGGCATCCTCGCGCAGCAACTGCAGGTCGACCTCGTAGATGTCGAACAACCCCTGGCTGGCATAGGGGAAGCAGGAGTGACCATCAGCATCCAGCTGATACTGATAGATCCCGCCAGGCACTTCCGCGCTGAGTTTCTCCAGCAAGCGATCACGCAGGGCCAAAGCCTCGTGCACCCGGCGCCGCTCGGTGACATCGATGCAAATCGCCAGGTAGCCGACCCAGAGACCCTGCTCATCGAGTACGGCGGTCACCAGCATGTTGGCCAGCAACTGACTGCCATCCTTGCGCACCAAGGTCCACTCGCCAGGCTCCCCGCCACTGTCCTGAATGGTCTCGGCGAACATCGCCTGGCCACCGGCGATGTGCCGCCCATAGCGCAGGCTCAAGGCATGAGCGCGCTGGCTGAGCTCTTCAGGCATCACCAGATCTTCCAGCAGCAGGTGCCCGACTGCTTCACTGGCCGAGTAACCCAGCAGGCGTTCGGCACCGGCGTTGAAGGTGCTGACTTCGCCTTTGAGGCTGGTCGCGATGATGGCCACCTGGGTTGCGGCATTGAGCACGCTGCGCAACTGGTTGTGGGTATCGCGCAACGACTGCTCGCTGACCCGCAGCGCCACCGTGCGCTGCTCGACCAAGGTCAGGGCACGCTGGCGCTGGCTGAACAGGCTGTAGAGCAACGCGCTCAGCAACAGGCTCAGCAAGCCGCCGAGCAGCCCCACGGTCAAGGCGGCGGCAGATTGGTTAGCCTGCAGGAATGCCTGGCTCGGGCGAATGTCGAGCTGGTAATGGTGGTCGGCAAGGTGCAGCAACTGCGTGCTGACCAAGGTCAGTGGCGCCACCGGGTTCTGGGAATCGAACAGTACTTCATGGCCATCGCGCCCGCTCGGGTCGATGATGCGCACCACCAGGTTGTCATCCGCAGCGACGGGCAGGCCTTCGGTGATCAACTGGCGCATGTTCAGCAAGGCCATGACATAACCCGCTGGCGGGTCATCCGGCCGTGCATCGGAGAACACCGGTGCGACCATCAGCAGCCCACGGCCAAACTCGGCAGCGACATTGAGCATGTCCAGCGGCTCGGATACCGCCATGCTGCCTGGCTGCAGTGCTCGCGCCAAGGTTTGCTCACGGGCCGGCTGGCTGCGCAGGTCGAGCCCGTAGGGTTGCCCCTGCAAGGTGTCGGCCTGGGTGTAGAGCACCGGGTAGTAATGCTCGCGCGGTGGCGCAGGGTGCAAGTTGCCTGTGCCGTCCGGGTCGCGGATCAGGTAGTCCTGCCCCAGCCAGGCACTGGCCTGGCGCTCGAACGCGCGGCGTTGCCCGGCCTCGACCCGCGGCGCCCAGGAATAGGCCTGGGTCCGCTGCAGCAAGGGCCGCGCGTAGCCATCGAACTCGTTCGGGGTGATTTCGTTGGAGTAGGTGAAGAAGCGCCGCAAGCCGTCCAGGCGTTGCTCCTGGTCGTCGAAACGCTCGGCGATGCGGCTATGGCGTTCGCTGGCCAGCAGCTCGAAGCGCTGGCGCAACTGCTGCTTGTAGAAGGCCTGCGCGGCCAGCGCCAGGGTAGCCGACAGCAGAACGCCGGCCACCAACGCCACCAGCGCCACCGCCCAGGCAGCCATCGCCTCGCTGCACAGGCCCAGCACCTTCGCACGCACGCCAAACTTTGACATAGATCGATCTCATCACGTCAGCGTCCTGCGAATTCTCTGGCCCTGTGCTGAGTTATAGCTATTGGCCATTAGGCGCGCAATGCGCCTCGTCGAATTAACGCAACTGCAGGCGCCAGGCGCGATGGATGCGGTTGTTGCGGGCAAAATCCGGGTCCAGGGTCTGGGCGCTGATTTCTTCGACCGCATAGCGCGTGCTCACGTGCTCATCGAGCTGGAACTTGCGGAAGTTGTTGGAGAAATACAGCACGCCACCGGGTGCCAGGCGGGCCATGGCCAGGTCGAGCAGTTGCACATGGTCACGCTGAACGTCGAACACCCCTTCCATGCGCTTGGAGTTGGAGAACGTCGGCGGGTCGATGAAGATCAGGTCGTAGCTGTCGCGGTTGCCTTCCAGCCAGGCCATGACATCACCCTGCTCCAGGCGGTTACGCTCGGAGAAGCCGTTCAGCGACAGGTTGCGCCGCGCCCAGTCCAGGTAGGTTTTCGACAGGTCGACACTGGTGGTGCTGCGCGCACCGCCCTTGGCCGCGTGCACGGTGGCCGTGGCGGTGTAGCAGAACAGGTTGAGGAAGCGCTTGCCGTTGGCCTCGCGCTGGATGCGCATGCGCATCGGGCGGTGGTCGAGGAACAGCCCGGTGTCGAGGTAGTCGGTGAGGTTGACCAGCAGCTTCACGCCACCTTCATTGACCTCCTGGAAACGCCCTTCGGTCGCCTGGCGCTCGTACTGGCGGGTGCCGCTCTGGCGCTCGCGGCGCTTGAGCACCACACGCTGCGGGTCGATCGACCGGGGAGCGGCGTATTCCTGCACATGCACCCATTCCTGGTAGAGGTCGACCGCCAGGGCATACTCAGGCATGTCGGCATCGTACAGGCGGTAACAATCGACCTGCTCGCGGCGTGCCCACTTGCCAAGTTGCTTGAGGTTCTTCTGCAGGCGGTTGGCGAACATCTGCGCGCCTTCCGACAGGCGTGCCGGCTCGCTGGCAACCGCCGCAGGGCGGCGCACCTCGCCATTGTCGGCCTGGGCCTCGCGGCGCTCGCCGGTCACGAACTGGTCCGGCTGGACCTTGAACAGCAGCAGCTTGCACGGCAGGGCGCCGTTCCAGAAGGCATATTGCTTGTGGCTGCGGATGCCCATGCGCTTGCCCAGCTCCGGCGCGCCGGTGAACACCGCCGCTTCCCAGCCCATGCAAGCCTGGCGCAGGCGCTCGCCAAAGTTCTGGTAGAGGTACAACAGGCTGGCTTCGTCGCCCAGGCGCTCACCGTACGGCGGGTTGCTGATGACCAGGCCTTTCTGGTTCTGGTCCGGGCGCGGCTCGAAGGTGCTGACTTCGCCCTGGTAGATCTTCACCCAGTCGCCCAGGCCCGCGCGCTCGACGTTGTTGCGCCCCGGCTGGATCAGCCGCGGATCAGCTTCATAACCGCGAATCCACAGGGGCGGCTTGGCCAGGCCGGCTTGCGCGCGGGCCTGCCCCTCTTCGTGGACCTTGCGCCAGGTGGCCGGCACATGGCCGAGCCAGGCACTGAAGCCCCAGCGCTCACGCTTGAGGTTGGGTGCGATGTCGGCGGCGATCATCGCCGCCTCCACCAGGAAGGTACCGACACCGCACATCGGGTCGGCCAGGGCGCCACCCTCGGCAGCAATGCGAGGCCAGCCGGCGCGGATCAGCACCGCTGCCGCCAGGTTTTCCTTCAGCGGCGCGGCGCCTTGCTGCAGGCGGTAGCCACGCTGGTGCAGGCTGTGGCCGGACAGGTCGAGGGACAGGATCGCCTCGCCGCGGTCCAGGCGCAGGTGCACGCGCACATCCGGGTCGACCTTTTCCACCGACGGGCGCAGGCCTTCGCGGTTGCGCAGCTTGTCGACGATCGCGTCCTTGACCTTGAGCGCACCGAAATGGGTGTTGTCGATGCCCGAACCATGGCCGCTGAACTCCACGGCCAGGGTGCCGTCGGCAGCCAGGTGGTCGGCCCAGTCGACGGCGTTCACGCCATCGTAAAGGTCGTCGGCGTTCTTCATCGAGAAGCGCTTGAGCACCAGCAACACGCGGTTTGCCAGGCGCGACCAGAGGCACAGGCGGTAGGCGGTTTCCATGTCGGCGGCGCCGCGAATGGCCGAGGTGTGCTCACGCACATCCTCGAGGCCGAGGCCTCGGGCCTCTTCGGCAAGCAGGCCTTCCAGGCCTTTGGGGCAGGTAAGATAGAGTTCGAAACGGTCCGACATGAGTATTCCAGCGCCTTGGGCTATGTAAGTGACGAGGCGACGCATCGCCTTGCCGATGTTTGCCCGAACGCCTTTCCAGCGAGCGTCCGAGTGGCCTACCCCACTGCTTCATGGCAGCCGGGCTGGCCGGGCCGCCTGATCGGTCTGCCGCTCGCCAGGTGGCAAAAACAGCTTAGATCATCAGGCAGTTCAAATAATTTCCGTCGACTTCGGGGCCAGTGTGACCCTTCGTCGCATTACCAAATATTTCTGTCATCCCGTCGCAACGCTGGCGAAATGACGTCAAGGTTCAGCAAACCCTGATCATAGCGGGCTCAACGCCAAACAAGGTTGAGTCGCATTTATTTACTTATCCCCTCACCCTTGGAAAGGTTACGTGCTTATGACAAATCGATCATTCACAGGGTGAGCTGCATTCGTTAGAACTGGTCTCAGGCCGCATCGCAACGAGGCGGCACTTTCAGCTCGCCACGCCGGCA
>Ga0207713_1001771_pt1 | contig 16540 bp, 11 predicted proteins | sample KBSS64metaG_FD_184404 | JGI IMG/M metagenome (GOLD analysis project Ga0207713, IMG submission 184404) | Switchgrass rhizosphere microbial communities from Kellogg Biological Station, Michigan, USA - KBS S6-4 metaG (SPAdes) (version 2) | ecosystem: Host-associated > Plants > Roots > Rhizosphere >...
TCAGGTTATACTCCCGCTCTTTACATCCGCATCCCCAGATACAGGTGAATTTCGTGAGCCAGCCTACGCCAGCCGTGCGTACCTTCCAAGACCTGATCCTCGCCCTGCAAAACTACTGGGCAGCTCAAGGTTGTGTGGTGCTTCAGCCCTACGATATGGAAGTAGGCGCCGGCACTTTCCACACCGCTACATTCCTGCGCGCCGTGGGTCCAGAAACCTGGAACGCCGCCTATGTGCAGCCTAGCCGTCGCCCTGCCGACGGGCGGTATGGCGAAAACCCCAACCGCCTGCAGCACTACTACCAGTTCCAGGTAGTCCTGAAGCCGAACCCGGCCAACTTCCAGGAGCTGTACCTCGGCTCGCTGAAAGCCATCGGCCTGGACCCGCTGGTCCACGACATCCGCTTTGTCGAAGACAACTGGGAGTCGCCGACCCTGGGCGCCTGGGGCCTGGGCTGGGAAATCTGGCTGAACGGCATGGAAGTCACCCAGTTCACCTACTTCCAGCAGGTAGGTGGCATCGAGTGCTACCCGGTTACCGGTGAAATCACCTACGGCCTCGAGCGCCTGGCCATGTACATCCAGGGCGTCGACTCGGTCTACGACCTGGTGTGGGCAGACGGCCCGTTCGGCAAGGTCACCTACGGCGACGTGTTCCACCAGAACGAAGTGGAGCAGTCGACCTACAACTTCGAACACGCCAATGTCGAGAAGCTGTTCGAACTGTTCGACTTCTATGAAAGCGAAGCCAACCGCCTGATCAAGCTGGAGCTGCCGCTGCCGACCTATGAAATGGTCCTGAAGGCCTCGCACACCTTCAACCTGCTGGACGCCCGCCGCGCCATCTCGGTAACCGAGCGCCAGCGTTACATCCTGCGCGTACGTACCCTGGCCCGGGACGTGGCGCAAAGCTATCTGCAAGCCCGCGCACGCCTGGGCTTCCCGATGGCCTCCCCTGAACTGCGTGACGAAGTGTTGGCGAAGCTGGAGGCTGCACAATGAGTGCTCAAGATTTCCTGGTAGAACTGGGCACCGAAGAGCTGCCACCCAAAGCCCTGGCAAGCCTCGGCGACGCCTTTTTGGCCGGCATCGAGAAAGGCCTGCAGGCCGCTGGCCTGAACTACGCCGGCAAGGTGGTTTACGCAGCCCCGCGTCGCCTGGCCGTGCTGATCCGCCAGCTCGACGTGCAGCAGCCTGACCGCAGCATCAACATCGACGGCCCACCCCTGCAGGCGGCTTTCAAAGACGGCGAGCCAACCCAGGCTGCCTTGGGCTTTGCCAAGAAGTGCGGCGTAGAGCTGTCCGAAATCGACCAGAGCGGCGCCAAGCTGCGCTTCTCCCAGCACATCCCGGGCAAGGCCACCGCCAGCCTGCTGCCGACCATCGTCGAAGATTCGCTCAACGACCTGCCGATCCCCAAGCGCATGCGCTGGGCTGCCAGCCGTGAAGAATTCGTGCGTCCGACCCAGTGGCTGGTGATGCTGCTCGGCGACCAGGTGGTCGACTGCACCATCCTGTCGCAGAAGGCTGGCCGTGAATCCCGTGGCCACCGCTTCCACCACCCGGAGAACGTGGTCATCACCACCCCGGCCAACTACGTCGAAGACCTGCGCAAGGCCTACGTGCTGGCCGACTTCGCCGAGCGTCGCGAGCTGATCAGCAAGCGCACCGCAGAGCTGGCCATGCAGCAGGAAGGCAGCGCCATCGTGCCGCCGGCACTGCTGGACGAAGTGACTGCCCTGGTCGAATGGCCGGTGCCGCTGGTGTGCTCGTTCGAGGAGCGTTTCCTCGAGGTGCCGCAGGAAGCCCTGATCACCACCATGCAGGACAACCAGAAGTACTTCTGCCTGCTGGACAGCGAAGGCAAGCTGCTGCCGCGCTTCATCACCGTGGCCAACGTCGAGAGCCGTGACCCCAAGCAGATCGTGCAGGGTAACGAGAAGGTCGTGCGTCCGCGCCTGACCGACGCCGAGTTCTTCTTCAAGCAGGACAAGAAGCAGCCGCTGGAAACCTTCAACGAGCGCCTGAAGAACGTGGTGTTCCAGGCTCAGCTGGGCACTGTCTACGACAAGGCCGAGCGCGTTTCCAAACTGGCGGCGCTGATCGCCCCGCTGATCGGCGGCGACGCCCAGCGCGCCGGCCGTGCCGGCCTGCTGTCGAAGTGCGACCTGGCCACCGAAATGGTGGGCGAATTCCCTGAGATGCAGGGTGTTGCCGGCTACTACTACGCGCTCAACGATGGTGAGCCGGAAGACGTCGCCCTGGCCCTGAACGAGCAGTACATGCCGCGCGGTGCTGGCGCCGAGCTGCCGCAGACCCTCACCGGTGCTGCCGTGGCCATCGCCGACAAGCTCGACACCCTGGTCGGCATCTTCGGCATCGGCATGCTGCCCACCGGCAGCAAGGACCCGTACGCCCTGCGCCGTGCAGCCCTCGGCGTGCTGCGCATCCTGATCGAGAAGCAGCTGGACCTGGACCTGAGCGCTGCGGTCGAGTTCGCGGTCAAGCAGTTCGGTGCCAAGGTCAAAGCTGCAGGCCTGGCCGAGCAGGTGCTGGAGTTCATCTTCGACCGCCTGCGCGCTCGCTACGAAGACGAAGGCATCGACGTTGCCACCTACCTGTCGGTACGTGCCCTGAAGCCGGCTTCCGCCCTGGACTTCGACCAGCGCGTACAGGCCGTGCAGGCCTTCCGCAAGCTGCCGGAAGCCGAAGCCCTGGCCGCGGTGAACAAGCGCGTGTCGAACCTGCTGAGCAAGGCCGAAGGCGCCATCGCCGACCAGGTCGAGCCGAAGTACTTCGACAACGCCAACGAGTTCTCCCTGTACTCGGCCATCCAGCAGGCCGACCAGGCCGTGCAACCGATGGCTGCCGCACGTCAGTACAGCGAATCGCTGGCCCGCCTGGCGGCCCTGCGTGACCCGGTCGACGCCTTCTTCGAGGCGGTGATGGTCAACGCCGAAGACGCCAAGGTCCGTGCCAACCGTTATGCCCTGCTCAGCCGCCTGCGCGGCCTGTTCCTGGGCGTGGCCGACATTTCGCTGCTGGGGTAAGCCTTGAAACTGCTGATTCTCGATCGTGACGGGGTGATCAACCAAGACTCCGACGCCTACATCAAGACGCTGGAAGAATGGATCCCGATCCCTGGCTCGGTCGAGGCCATCGCGCAGTTGAGCAAGGCGGGCTGGACGGTGGCCGTGGCCACCAACCAGTCCGGCATCGCCCGTGGCTACTACTCGCTGGCAACCCTCGAGGCCATGCACGCGCGCTTGCGCGAGCTGGTGGCCGAGCAGGGCGGCGAGGTGGGCCATATCGTGTATTGCCCGCACGGGCCGGATGAAGGCTGCGATTGCCGCAAGCCCAAGCCTGGCATGCTGCGGGCGATCGCCGAGCATTACCAGGTGGGCCTTGAAGGCGTCTGGTTCGTTGGCGACAGCAAAGGTGACCTGGAGGCCGCCCTGGCCGTCGGTGCACAACCCGTGTTGGTGAAAACCGGCAAGGGCGAGCGGACCCTGGAAAAAGGCGTCGCGGAAACTACACTGATTTTCGACGATCTGGCAGCTATCGCCAGAGAACTTATTTAAACATCAATGCGCCTTCGGGCGCATTTTCCCAGGCGGGCACGCCCCGCAACGGTACTTGCCACTATGTCGATCCTGCAGGCGATCAGAATCTTTCTTTTTTACCTGCTGCTGGGCACCAGTTCGCTGCTGTGGTGCTCGCTGAGCTTCTTCGTCGCGCCATTCTTGTCGTTCCCCAAGCGCTACAAGTTCATCAACGTGTACTGGTGCCGTTGCGCCTTGTTCCTGGTGCGCACCATCCTCGGTATCAACTACAAGGTCACTGGTGCCGAGAACGTGCCGGCTGAGCCCTGCGTGATCCTGTCCAACCACCAGAGCACCTGGGAAACCTTCTTCCTTTCCCAGTACTTCTCGCCACTGAGCCAGGTGCTCAAGCGTGAGCTGCTGTATGTGCCGTTCTTTGGTTGGGCCATGGCCATGCTGCGGCCGATCGCGATCAACCGCGACAACCCGAAGGAAGCCCTGCGCCAGGTCGCCAGCAAGGGTGACGAGTTGCTCAAGCAGAAAACCTGGGTGCTGATCTTCCCGGAAGGCACCCGTGTGCCGTTCGGTACTGTGGGCAAGTTCTCCCGAGGCGGTACTGCGCTGGCCGTGAATGCCGGTCTGCCCGTGCTGCCGATTGCCCACAACGCCGGCAAGTTCTGGCCCAAGACGGGCTGGGGCAAGCGCTCGGGCACCATCGAGGTGGTGATTGGCAAGCCGATGTACGCCGAAGGCACCGGGCCACGGGCCATTGCCGAGCTCAATGACCGTGCTGCAGCGTGGAACGAAGCGACCCAGCGGGCCATGGGTTCGCTGCCGCCAGTGGATGAAAAACCGCAGGAGCAGATTGCCTGACCATCTGTGGATAACTTGTGAACAGTTTTTTGATGAAGTGCCACGAGTCGACGCTAAGTGTATGAATTAGCTGTTTATTTCCGTGTGTGACATTTTTCTGAAAAACGTGCATAAGTTTTTTCGAGGCATAAGAAAACCGGCTTTTACAGCCGGTTTTTTTATGCGTGAAACTGGGCAATCGGTGCTGGTCTCTTCGCGGGCAAGCCCGCTCCCACAGGGCTCACCGCTAACCTTGTGGGAGCGGGCATGCCCGCGAAGAGGCCGCCGCAGATCCTTCAGACCTTGTCGATATCGACGTCCTTGGTTTCTTTCAGGCAGAAGATCCCCACCACCAGGCTGATGCCGGTCACCAGCACCGGGTACCAGAGGCCGTAGAAGATGTCCCCGGTATACACCACCAGCGCGAACGACACGGTTGGCAGGAAGCCGCCGAACCAGCCATTGCCGATGTGGTAGGGCAGCGACATCGAGGTGTAGCGGATGCGGGTCGGGAACAGCTCGACCATCACCGCCGCCAGCGGCCCGTAGGTCATGGTCGCGATCAGGATCATCGCCACGATCAGCACCACCACCATCACCTGATTGACCTGCCCTGGGTCGGCCTTGGCCGGGTAACCCGCCTGCTCGATCGCAGTGCGCATGGCCGTTTCGTCAAAACCGCTGATGCTCTTGTCACCGATGTTCACCACAACATCGCTGCCAGCCACGCTCACCGAACTGTACGGCAGGCCCTGTTTGACCAGGAAGGTCTTGACCTTGTCGCACGGGCTGTCGAAACGTGCCTTGCCGACCGGGTCGAACTGGAAGGTGCAGCCCTGCGGGTCAGCGGTGACCACGATGGGCGCCTGGCGGCTGGCTGCGTCGATCTGCGGGTTGGCGTAGTGGCTCAGGGCCTTGAACAGAGGGAAGTACAGCACAGTGGCCAGCAGCAGGCCGAGCATCAGGATCGGCTTGCGCCCGATACGGTCGGACAACCAACCGAAGAACACGAAGAACGGCGCACCGATCACCACGCTGATGATCAGCAGGGTATTGGCCTGGGCTGGGTCCATCTTGAGCATCTGGGTCATGAAGAACAGCACGTAGAACTGTGCTGTATAGAAGGTCACCGCTTGCCCGGCGTTGATGCTGAACAGCGCGGTGAGCACGACTTTCAGGTTGGGCCAGGAGGTGAACGACTCGCGGATCGGCGATTTGCTGACCTTGCCCTGGGCCTTCATTTTCACGAAGGCCGGCGACTCGTGCATGCTCATGCGGATCCAGGTGGAGATCGCCAGCAGGAAGATCGACAGCAGGAACGGCAGGCGCCAGCCCCAGGTTTCGAACTGATCACCACTGATGTAGCGGCTGCCCAGTACCACCAGCAATGACAGCAGCAGGCCGAGGGTCGCGGTGGACTGGATGAAACCGGTGTGGAAACCACGCTTGCCGGGTGGCGCGTGCTCGGCCACGTAGGTGGCGGCGCCGCCGTATTCACCGCCCAGCGCCAGCCCCTGAAGCATGCGCAGGATCACCAGGATGATCGGTGCCGCGATGCCGATGCTGGCGTAGGTGGGCAGCAGGCCGACGGCGAAAGTCGACAGGCCCATCAGCACGATGGTCACCAGGAAGGTGTACTTGCGCCCGATCATGTCGCCCAGGCGGCCGAACACCAGCGCGCCGAACGGCCGCACCAGGAAGCCGGCGGCAAAGGCCATGAGGGCGAAGATGAAAGCGGTGGTGTCGTTCACCCCGGCGAAGAACTGCTTGCTGATGACGGCCGCCAGCGCCCCATAGAGAAAAAAGTCATACCACTCGAACACCGTCCCGAGGGATGACGCGAAAATGATCTTGCGTTCTTCACGACGGCTGGAGGCGCTCGCCGTTGCACCCTGCTCTTGGATGTAATCCGACATTGTTGCTGTCCTCGGCCCGCAGGCCACAGTGATTATTCTTGTTGTTCCACTGTCGGCAGCTGGAGACCGCGAGCTGCCGGTACTGCACGCTCCCGGGTCAGGGGGTCGGTACCGCGTCTTCGTTCAGGTAGGTCTGGGTTGCCGCTCCTTTGAGAATCAGTTGCGCCGCCTTCTCGGCGATCATCAGGGTGGGGGAACAGGTATTGCCGGAGGTGATCTGCGGCATGATCGAGGCGTCGGCCACGCGCAGGCCAGGGATGCCGTGCACACGCAACTGGTTATCCACAACATCCATTGCACTGCTGCCCATACGGCAGGTGCCCACCGGATGGAAGATGGTGGTGCCGATCTTGCCCGCCGCGTCGAACAGTTCTTCCTCGGTTTGCAGGGACGGCCCTGGCAAATATTCCTTGGGATCGAAAGCGGCGAGGGCAGGGGCCTGCACGATGCGCCGGGTCAGGCGGATGGCCTCGGCGGCGACGCGCAGGTCCTGGGGGTCGCTCAAGTAGTTGGGATCGATCCGCGGCGTGCCGTTCATGTCCGCGCTGCGGATATCGATGCGCCCACGACTCGCCGGGCGCAGGTTGCACACCGAAGCGGTAAAGGCCGGGAACGGATGCAGCGGCTCGCCGAAGCGCTCCAGTGACAGCGGCTGCACGTGATACTGCAGGTTGGGCGTGGCCTGCTCCGGGCTTGAGCGCACAAAGGCACCTAGCTGGCTCGGCGCCATGGCCAGCGGACCACTGCGGTCGTAAAGATAGCGCAGGCCCATGCCCAGCTTGCCCCACACGCTGTTGGCCATCTGGTTGAGGGTACGGGTGTTGCGGATCTGGTAGATCAGCCGCAGTTGCAGGTGATCCTGCAGGTTGCCGCCGACGCCAGGCATATCGTGGCGAACACCGATGCCCAGGCTCTCGAGCAGCTTGCTTGGGCCAATGCCCGAACGCTGGAGAATGCCGGGCGAACCGACAGCCCCCGCGCAGAGGATGATCTCGCGGCGCGCCGCAAACTCATGCCAGGCGCCTTGCCACAGCGCTTTAACCGCACGGGCTCGGGTGTTGTTCAACAGCACCTGGTCAACCTGCACGCCAGTCAGCACGGTGAGATTGGGGCGGTCCTTGATCGGCCGCAAAAAAGCCTTTGAGGCGTTCCACCGCACACCGCTGCGCTGATTGACCTGAAAGTATCCACAACCCTGATTGTCGCCGGTGTTGAAGTCGTCGACCTTGCCAATGCCACTCTGCTCGGCGGCATTGCGGAAGGCATCGAGAATCGGCCAGCTGTAGCGCTGGCGCTCGACTCGCCATTCACCCTCGCTGCCATGGTGCTCGCTGGCACCGGCAAAGTGGTTCTCACTGGCCTTGAACAACGGCAGCACATCCTTCCAGGCCCACCCGTCGTTGCCTTGCTCGGCCCAGTGGTCGTAGTCAGCGGCCTGGCCACGCATGTAGATCATGCCGTTGATCGAAGAACATCCGCCGAGCACCTTGCCCCGTGGATAACCCAGCGCGCGACCGCCCAGGCCGGGCTGTGCTTTGGTCTTGAAGCACCAGTCGGTGCGGGGGTTGCCAATGCAATAGAGGTAACCGACCGGGATGTGAATCCAGGGATAGTTGTCGCGGCCACCGGCTTCGAGCAGCAGGACGCGGCAGGAAGGGTCGGCGGACAAACGATTGGCCAGCAGGCAGCCGGCGGGACCGGCGCCTACGACCACGTAGTCGAAGACAGAATCGGCTGATGGCATGTGCAACCTCGCGCCTGATTATTATTCTTGTCCCGATCCATCTTAGTGAGTAATTTCGACAAGGAAACACGAGATTTCGCGCAGCCGTTGTGCGTTTTAGCACAGGGGTAAGTCTGTACTGGCCTCTTCGCGGGTAAACCCGCTCCCACAGGAATCGCGCAGGTTTCAGTAGCAGCGCCGAACCTGTGGGAGCGGGTTTACCCGCGAAAGGGCCAGAACGAACAGCCACAAGGATCAGCATGTTCGACTGGAACGATCTGCGGTTTTTCCTCGAGTTACAGCGCAGTGGCCGCCTGCTCAGCGCGGCCAAGCGCCTCAATACCACCCACAGCACGGTCGCCCGGCATATCGAAAGCATCGAGAAGAGCCTGGGTACGCCACTGTTCGTGCAACACGCCCAAGGCTATGAGCTGACACCTTCGGGCCAGGCATTGCTCAAGCATGCCGAAGCCATGGAGAACGTCGCCCTGCTGGCGCAGGAAGAAATCACCCAGGCCATCACCCCGCTGGGCAAGATCCGCCTGGGGGTCACCGAAGGCATCGGCATCCTGTTCTTCACCCCGCGCATGGGCGAGCTGTTCGCCCGCTATCCGGGGCTGGAAGTGGAGCTGGTGGCGGTACCGCGCTTCGTCAGCATCCTCAACCGCGAGGCCGAGATCAGCATCCACCTGGAGCGGCCCAACGCCGACCTGCTGATCACCCGCAAGCTCACTGACTACCGCCTGGCGCTGTACGCCAGCCAGGACTACCTGGACCGGGCGCCCCCCCTGCGCAACCGCGAGGACCTGGCCCGGCACAGCTGGATCGGCTACGTCGATGACCTGCTGTTCAGCCAGGAACTGCTGTTTCTCAACAGCTTCTGTCGCTCACCGAACGTGGCCTTCCGCAGCACCAGTGTGATCGCCCAGCAAACTGCCGCCCGCGCAGGGCTGGGCATTGCCGTGCTGCCCAACTACATGGCCCGCCACGACCCGACACTGGTGCGCGTGCTGCCCAGCGAGACCATCCAGCGCAGCTACTGGATCTGTACCCGCCGCGAGTTGCACAAGTCGGTGCGCCTGCGGGTGGTGTGGGACTACCTGCTGGCGCTGTGCGCCGCCGAGCAGCATGAGCTGCTAGCCGAATAGCGCCTTGCCAGCCAGCAACAGCGCCGCCAGCCAACCGGCCACGGCAAACAGCTGCTGCAGGCGTGGGCCGGCGATCCGGGTGGCCAATGGCCTGGCCAGCAGCAGGCCGATCACTGCACCAATGGCGAACGGTGCACCAATACGCCAGTGCATCACACCGGCCAGGCTGGCGCTGACCACGCTCCCCGTGGAAACCAGCGCGATGACTGCCAGGGATGTCGAGACGATGCTCTTCATCCGCAGGTTGGTGTAGCGATTCAACGCAGGGATGATCACAAAGCCGCCACCCACACCCAGCAGGCCGGAGAGCAAGCCGGACATCGCCCCGGTAAACGCCAAGGCGCGTGCGCAGGGTAACGTCCAGCGCAAGCGCCCTTGCAACGGGTTCAGCACGCAGGGTTCGATGTAACGATGGGCATCATTGCCTTCGCCGCGCAGCGCTTGGCTCGCCTTGCGCCAGATGCGCAGGCAGGCGTAGATCAGCACGGCAGCGAACACCAGCGCCAAGGGTGTATTGGGCAAGCGATGAGCCAGCATCAAACCGAACGGTGCCGCCGCGATGCCGACCAGGGCGATGAACAGTGCCGCGCGATAGCGCACCAGCCCCTCGCGTAAACCGAGCACCGCGCCCACCGCCGCCGCAAGCCCAACGGCGAGCAGGCCGATGGGGGCCGCTTCGACCATCGACAGGCCAAGCCCGAACACCAGCAGCGGCACTGCCAGGATGCCACCACCGGCGCCGGTCAGCGCCAGCACCGCACCGATGATCGCGCCCAGGCCCGCGCCCAGCAGTTGATGTTCGATCACTGTGCGGCCCCGGCATCCAGCGGTTGCGGGCCTGCCAGCCACTCACGGCCTTTGAGCATCCCCTGCCAATACAACGGCGGCAGCACCCGTGCCTTGAGCAACCAGGCCAGGCGTGTCGGCTGGCGCCCATCGAGCAGCCAGCGCGGGAAGCTCGGTGCGACCTTGCCACCATAGGTGAACTCGGCCAGGACGATCTTGCCGCGTTCGACGGTCAGCGGGCAGGAGCCATAGCCGTCGTACTGGGCCAGGGTAGGGAGACGGCCCAGGGCCACCAGCACGTTGTTGGCGACCACTGGCGCCTGCTTGCGCGCTGCGGCCGCAGTCTTGGCATTGCTGGTGTTGGCCACATCACCCAGTGCGTGGACGTTGCCGAACTGGCGATGGCGCAAGGTATGCGGATCGACATCGACCCAGCCGGCGGCATCGGCCAAGGGGCTCTGGCGGATGAAGTCCGGGGCAACCTGCGGCGGCACCACATGCAACATGTCGAAGGCTTCGCTGCGGGTTTCACTGCTACCGTCGGCCAGGGTGCGCACGAAGGTGGCACGCTGGTTGGGCCCATCCACGGCCACCAGGCGATGGCTGTAGTTGAGGTCCACGCCGTACTTGTCGATGTAGGCCATCAATGCCGGCACATAGTCGGGGACGCCGAACAGCACGGCACCGGCATTGAAGAAACTGGCTTTCACATCGCCCAGCCGCCCGCTGCGCAGCCAGTGGTCACAGGACAGGTACAGCGCCTTTTGCGGCGCACCTGCGCACTTGATCGGCATCGGCGGCTGGGTGAACAGGGCGCGCCCTTGCTTGAGCTTTTGCACCAGCTCCCAGGTATAGGGCGCCAGGTCGTAGCGGTAATTGGAGGTGACACCGTTGCGACCGAGGGTTTCGCTGAGTCCGTCAATGGCGTCCCAGTCGAGCTTGAGGCCAGGGCAGACCACCAGTTGTTCATAACTGATGGCGCGGCCTCCTTCGAGAGTGACCAGCTGGCCCAAAGGGTCGAACCCCTGCACCCGCGCCTTGATCCAGCACACGCCCCGCGGCATGGCCGAGGCCATGGTGCGAGCAGTGCTCGGTGCCTTGAACACACCCGCGCCGACCATGGTCCAGCCTGGCTGGTAGTAGTGCACGTCGGCAGGGTCGATCAGGGCGATGTCCAGTGACGGGTCACGGGCGATGAGGCTTGAGGCAGTGGCGATACCGGCGGCACCGGCACCGACGATGACCACCTTATGGTGGTCGGCATTGGCAGGCATGGCAGTCAATCCTGGAATTTCTGGTAATGGGGCAGGGCAGTCAAAGCTTGTTCAGCGGGATCTTCAGGTAGCTCACACCGTTCGCTTCAGGCTCCGGGAGCTGGCCGCTGCGCATGTTCACCTGCACCGATGGCAGGATCAGCACGGGCATGTCGAGGGTCTTGTCGCGGGCTTCGCGCATGGCCACGAAGCTGTCCTCGTCGATGCCTTGGTGGATGTGGATATTACTGGCGCGCTGCTCGGCCACCGTGGTGACGTACTGCATCTCGCGCCCGCCTGGCAGGTAGTCGTGGCACATGAACAACTGGGTCTGGTCGGGGAAGGCCAGCAACCGGCGGATCGAGCGGTACAGCGTGCGCGCGTCGGCGCCGGGGAAGTCGCAGCGGGCGGTACCGTAGTCAGGCATGAACAACGTATCGCCAACGAACACCGCCGTCTCGCCAGCGTCCACAACCATGTAGCTGATACACGCCGGCGTATGCCCAGGCGTATGCAGCGCACGGGCATGCAGGTTGCCGATACTGAAGCCTTCCTCATCCTCGAACAGCACATCGAACTGGCTGCCATCCCGGGCGAAGCCAGGCTCGGCATTGAACAACGTGCCGAAGACTTTCTGCACCTGGGTGATGTGCGCACCGATGGCCGTGTGGCCACCGAGCTTGGCCTTCAGGTAGGCCGCCGCCGAAAGGTGGTCGGCGTGCACGTGGGTTTCCAAGATCCACTGTACCGTGGCCTTGAGTTCGGCCACACGTTCGATCAGGCGGTCCGCCGATGCGCTGCTGGTGCGTCCGGATTTGGGGTCGTAGTCCAGCACGCTGTCGATCAGTGCGCACTTGAGGGTTTCACGGTCCATGACCAGGTAGCTGATGGTCGAGGTCGCCTCGTCGTAGAAAGCGTCCACGTGAAGGTTGTTGCCGATGATCATCACGTTCTCCAATTGATCCACCTCGCCCTGTAAGGCGTAGGCAGTGACAGGAGGTTTATCAAGATACATGCCAGGCTTTTTTAATGGCCACGGCCAATGAATCCGGTAGGTCACTGGCAGCTGTCAGGCATTCTGGCAGCGTGATTGGCAGTCGACTGTCTGCCAATGGCAGTGTTTGGCAGTCCTTGTTACCCTGCGCCGGGTCATCCCATGGTGCTGTCATGTCTGAATCCCATCCCCTCATCCTAGCTCTGGTTTCCTACCTTGAGCACGATGCCCTGCCTACTATCGTGCTGGACACCGATTACAACATCCTCGCGGCCAATGCGGCTTATCGCCGGCAGTTCGGCCGTGACGAACAGGCGCCGCTGGGGGAGAAGTGCCACCGGGTTTCCCATCACTACGCCGTACCCTGCGACCAGGCTGGCGAGCACTGCCCGATGCGCAAGGCGTGGGACAGCAAGGTGCCGGAGCGGGTGTTGCACATTCATCACACACCGCGCGGGCCCGAGCATGTGGATGTCGAGCTGCGGCCGATCCTCGATGAACAGGGCAGGGTGGTCGCCTTCGTAGAGCGGCTTGCCAGCATTACCTTGGCCTCGGCACAACCTCAGCAACAGGGGCTGGTCGGGCGAGCGCCGGCGTTCAAGACGGCATTGGCCAGCCTGCAACGTGCAGCACCCGCACAGATTCCAGTGTTGCTCCAGGGAGAGTCGGGTACCGGCAAGGAGCTGTTTGCCCGGGCCATCCACATGGGCAGCCCACGGGCGAACGGCCCGTTGGTCGTGGTGGACTGCACCGGCCTGACCGAGTCGCTGTTCGAGAGCGAGCTGTTCGGGTACGAGAAAGGTGCCTTCACTGGCGCCACCCAGCGCAAGATCGGCCTGGCCGAAGCGGCCCATGGCGGCACGCTGTTCCTCGACGAGATCGGCGAGGTGCCGCTGGCGATGCAGGTCAAGTTGCTGCGCCTGATCGAGTCCGGCAGCTTCCGGCCGGTGGGCAGCCTGCGTACTGTGCATTCGGATTTCCGCCTGGTGTCAGCAACCCATAAACCGCTAAAGCAGATGGTGGCGGACGGGACGTTCCGTGAAGACTTGTACTACCGCATCAGTGGCTTCCCGATCCGTTTGCCGGCGTTGCGTGAGCGCGTGGAGGATTTGCCCTTGCTGGCCGAGAGCCTGTTGCAGCGCATGACCGGTACGCCAACCACGAAGCTGACCGAGCAGGCGTTGACGCAACTGGAGCTGCATCCATTCCCCGGCAATATTCGCGAACTGCGCAATATCCTGGAGAGGGCGCGGCTGTTTGCCGATGAAGGGTTGATCCGGCCAGAGCATTTGCCGGAAGACGTCGGGCCACAATTGGCCGTTGCCGCCAGCAGGGGGCGAGGGCGAAACGATCTGAGTGACCTGGCCCAGGCGCTTGAACAGTTCCAGGGATCACGCAGCGAGCTGGCGCGCCATCTTGGCCTGAGTGAGCGCACCTTGTATCGCCGCCTGAAAGCCCTTGGCCTTAATTGACGGAGTGACAGTCTTTACCGGACCTTTACCTCTGCCCTTACATGATTCGACAAATCGCGTTGTCTGATCAGTTAACCGCACCAGGCACCAGCAGCACCCGCCGGGCGTTAACTAGCAGAGGATCACCCCATGAAGAAAACCCTGACCGTACTCTGCGCCGCGCTTGTGCTCAGCACACCCTTGGCCAGCTTCGCTCAACCAGGTCCTGACCATTACGACGATGGCCACGGCCCGTCCCACCAGGGCTATCAACCCCATGGCCAACCCGATCGACATGACCGCCATGACAACGGTCGCTACCCGGCCTACCACAACCCGAACTTCCGCCCCGAAGCGGGCATGCCGATGCCGCACCAGCAATGGCACCGTGGCTATGTGGTCGAGCCGCGCTATCGCGCCGACCGCTACTGGGTGACCGACTGGCGCTCACGTCACCTGTACGCACCGCCGCGTGACCATCGCTGGTTGTATGTGAACGGTGACTATGTGCTGGTGGCGATCGCCAGCGGTGTGGTTGTCAGCGTCCTTACCGGCTACTGATTTTCACAGACAAAAAAACGCCCGCATCAGCGGGCGTTTTTTTATCTTGCGATCTACACCTGATCAGAAGTCCAGGTTCGACACCGACAGCGCATTGCTTTCAATGAACTCACGGCGTGGTTCGACCGCGTCGCCCATCAGGGTGTTGAAGATCTGGTCGGCGGCAATCGCGTCTTCGATGGTGACCTTGAGCATGCGGCGGACGGTAGGGTCCATGGTGGTTTCCCACAGCTGCTCCGGGTTCATCTCGCCCAGACCTTTGTATCGCTGAATGGTGTGGCGCTTGGTGCTCTCGTTCATCAGCCAGTCGAGGGCTTCCTTGAACTCGACAATCGCCTTGCGGCGTTCACCGCGCTGAACGTAGGCACCTTCACCCAGCAGGCTGGAAAGCTTGGCACCGATGTTGACCACAGTACGGTAGTCGTTGCTGCCGAAGAAGTCGCGGTTGAAGGTGACGTAGCTGGCCAGACCGTGGGAGGTCACTTCCACTTCCGGCAGCCAGACATTGCGCTCCTTGTCTTCGCGCAGGCTGGCCTGATAGACCAGGCCCGACTTCTGGCTGTTGCTCAGGCGCTCCTGGAACTTCACCAGCCAGGCTTGCATCACGGCGTGGTCGCCCAGTTGCTCCAGGGTGACTTCCGGCAGGTAGATGAAGTGCTCGGTGATGTCTTCCGGGTACAGGCGCGACAAGCGCTTGAGGGTCTTCATCACGGAGCGGAATTCGTTCACCAGGGTTTCCAGCTGTACGCCGGAAACGGCTGGCGCCGATTCGTCCAGGTGCAGACTGGCATCTTCGAGGGCCGATTGGGTCATGTACTCTTCCATGGCCTCGTCGTCCTTGATGTACTGCTCCTGCTTGCCTTTCTTGACCTTGTACAGCGGCGGCTGAGCGATGTAGATGTAGCCGCGCTCGACCAGTTCCGGCAGCTGACGGAAGAAGAAGGTCAGCAGCAGGGTACGGATGTGCGAACCGTCGACGTCAGCATCGGTCATGATGATGATGTTGTGATAACGCAGCTTGTCGATGTTGTACTCTTCGCGGCCAATACCACAGCCCAGCGCGGTGATCAGCGTGCCCACTTCCTGGGACGAGATCATCTTGTCGAAGCGCGCTTTCTCGACGTTCAGGATCTTGCCCTTCAGCGGCAGGATAGCCTGGGTGCGACGGTTACGGCCTTGCTTGGCCGAGCCACCCGCGGAGTCACCCTCCACCAGGTACAGTTCGGAGAGGGCAGGGTCCTTCTCCTGGCAGTCCGCCAGTTTTCCCGGCAGGCCGGCGATATCCAGCGCGCCTTTGCGGCGGGTCATTTCACGGGCTTTACGCGCCGCTTCACGGGCACGGGCAGCATCGATCATCTTGCCGACCACAGCCTTGGCTTCGTTCGGGTTTTCCAGCAGGAAGTCGGAGAAGTACTTGTTCATCTCTTGTTCCACGGCGGTTTTCACCTCCGAGGAGACCAACTTGTCCTTGGTCTGCGAGCTGAACTTCGGATCCGGCACCTTCACCGAAATGATCGCGGTCAAACCTTCACGGGCATCATCACCGGTGGTGGCGACCTTGTTCTTCTTGGCCAGGCCTTCCTGCTCGATGTAGCTGTTCAGGCTACGGGTGAGCGAGGAGCGGAAACCGACCAGGTGAGTACCGCCGTCACGCTGCGGAATGTTGTTGGTGAAGCACAGCAGGTTTTCGTTGAAGCTGTCGTTCCACTGCAGGGCAATCTCGACACCCACGCCATCGTCACGCTGGACGTTGAAGTGGAAGACCTGCGAGTTGATCGGGGTCTTGTTGGTGTTGAGGTATTCAACGAATGCACTCAAGCCACCTTCGTACTTGAAGAACTCTTCCTTGCCCGAACGCTCGTCCTTCAACAGGATGCCGACACCCGAGTTGAGGAACGACAGTTCGCGAATCCGCTTGGCCAGGATGTCCCAGCTGAAGTGGATGTTCTTGAAGGTTTCAGCCGAAGGCTTGAAGTGGATGTGGGTACCCGTGGTTTCGCTTTCACCGACAACGGCCATCGGCGCCTGTGGAACACCGTGAACGTAAGTCTGCTCCCAGATCTTGCCGCTACGGCGAACGGTCAGCACCAGCTTCTCGGACAATGCGTTTACCACCGACACACCTACACCGTGCAGACCGCCGGATACCTTGTAGGAGTTGTCGTCGAACTTACCGCCGGCGTGCAGCACGGTCATGATGACCTCGGCTGCGGAAACGCCTTCTTCTTTATGCACGTCGACCGGAATGCCGCGACCGTTGTCGCGCACACTGATGGATTCGTCCGTGTGGATGATGACGGTGATGTCATCGCAGT
>Ga0207713_1001780_pt1 | contig 16481 bp, 18 predicted proteins | sample KBSS64metaG_FD_184404 | JGI IMG/M metagenome (GOLD analysis project Ga0207713, IMG submission 184404) | Switchgrass rhizosphere microbial communities from Kellogg Biological Station, Michigan, USA - KBS S6-4 metaG (SPAdes) (version 2) | ecosystem: Host-associated > Plants > Roots > Rhizosphere >...
TGAGCAGGCGATCTTGTTCAAGAAGATTTTCGTTCTCTGCCCTGAGATTTTTTATATAGGAAATCCCTTCTTCGTCGGATTTCGCTTTGCGGGCAAGAGAAAATTGCTCAGTTATAAAAGTCTTAATGTCTTCCATAAACTGAATTCTGGTGAGTCCATCCTTGAGATGGTTAGCCGCTACCATGTTTGCAGTGTTAATGAGTTTACGAGCTTCCAGATTAATCATGGTCGCTGACCATGCGTTAGTCTGTTGTCCTGTAAGCAGCGAAATATCCATATATACCCCCATCAACGCGTTATGACAGCTCCGGCCAAAAGCATATAACAATGTTTACTCGTTTGCATATGTTCTTGCAGCGCAAGAGCTACGCAGAGGGCCGTGTCATAATCTCATAAAGACTGCTTTATTGCCTTTACTGGTACGACTATGTCAGTCAGCTATCGGAGTAATCGACAATGGCCAGAAATTTCTCCGAATTTACAGGGCAATATAACGCATCGGGAGAACCCTCTTAGAACATTATTGTTCCTGCAAAAAATATCTAGCCTACCTATACACGGCGCGATATTCTGTAATGCTTTGTCTTTTTTGTGAACAGGAAAAAGTATGCTTAGTACGTTACCCGATTTACACAGAAGTTTTGCAGAGCAACTCAAGCTTAAATTTCAGGCTGACTCGCGGATTCACTCCCTTCTCGCTGGCGGCTCGCTTGTTCATGGCGGGTTCGATAAATACTCCGACCTCGATTTTGTCGTTGTGGTAGACCCTCTCTACTATGACGAAATCCTGGCACAGCGTATTGTGCTCGCCGGAACACTGGGCCATCTGCTCCATGCTTTCACCGGAGAACATGTGGGAGAGCCTCGTCTGCTTATCTGCCTGTATGGCCCCGAACTCCTTCACGTCGATCTGAAATTTGTCACCCTGGAAATGCTCACTCAACGCGTTGAAGAGCCAGCAGTGCTGTTTACCCGTGATAACCTTGCTCTGGAGCGTCAACTGGCAAAATTTAGTGCTCACTGGCCAAATATGACGCCGGAGTGGTTTGAGTCCCGAGCCTGGATCTGGCTTCATTATGCGGTGGTGAAGCTGGGAAGGGGCGAACTCTTTGAAGCGATTGGTATGCTGTCATTCTTCCGGGAACAAGTGCTGGGACCTATGCTGTTCCGTCGTGCAAATCTTCCGCAACGTGGGGTTCGCCGCATTGAATTCCTCAGCATTGATCCTGATGGTCTGCTGATTTCCACGTTGGCAACGCACGATCGTGACTCCGTCGGCATGGCCATCAGAAAGGCTGTTGACGCTTATATCACTCTGCGGACTGATGCGCTGCCGGAAAATATCGCAGACGATGCGGCACATTGTGCGCTCCTTGCCATGCTGAAAGGTGGAACCCGACCCTGAAAGGTTTTGGTCTGCTCCGCCCCCGCGTTCAGACGACCTTTGCTAAAAAATGGTCGTCTGAATTTCGGTTGTGAGGTTCTTGCTCAATGCTTAGATTCATTTTCAATCTATCGAGAGGATATGAATATGAAATTTGCAGAACTCCATTATCAGCATGAGCCTCTTCTTATCGCCAACGTCTGGGATGCCGCCAGTGCTGTCGCAGCGCAAAAAGCAGGCTATCAGGTATTGGGAACATCCAGTGCAGCTATAGCGTCCACACTGGGATATGAAGACGGGCAGGGAGTGCCGTTTGATGCGTTATTTTATATGGTCACTCGGATTCGGGCTGTCAGCAACCTGCCATTGAGCGTTGACATGGAAGCAGGATATGGTGATTCAGCCGAAGAGATAACAGCCAATTTGAGGCGCCTTGCTCAGACAGGCGTCGCAGGCGTTAACCTCGAAGACAGCAGATCCATTCACGGGGTGCGTCAGCTCGACGATGTTTCTGATTTTTCCCGTAACCTGAGAACAGTATGCGATACGCTGAGAATCGAAAATTACCGCCTGTTTCTGAATATCCGGACTGACACGTATCTTCTTGGGCATGAAGATGCGTTGCAGGAGACGATATTACGGGGGCAAAGATATAAAGCTGCAGGTGCTGACGGCCTTTTTGTTCCCTGCCTGACGTCAGAGAGAGACATCAGCCTCATTGCAGAGGCAACGGGTCTGCCTCTGAATGTCATGTGTATGCCTAATCTTCCGTCATTCAGCAGGCTGAAATTGGCCGGGGCAAGCCGCATTTCAATGGGCAATTTTGTTCATTCAGCCATGCAGTCAACGCTGACTGATGTCATGCATGCGATCCGATCTCGTCAGACGTTTGAAGGACTTTTTGGTGATGAAAATAACCGATAAGAATTTGTGTGATATCTGGTATCAGGCATTACTTGAACGTGCTTCAGAATATACTGGCGTGTTTTTTGTAGGCGTCAAAACCACTGGCGTATTCTGCATTTCGGTATGCCGGGCGCGAAAGCCCAAACGCGAAAATGTAGAATTTTATAAAGATGCCAAATCTGCCCTGGCGGATGGCTTTCGTCCCTGTAAGGTCTGCAGACCTGCGGAAAATGCGCACAGCGCGCCATTATTCGTAGAGCAGGCGCTTGCGCTTGTCAGGCGCGATATCAAATCCCGTGTTGCAGACGCGGAGCTTCGTCAGCATGGAATCAGCCCGGAGCGGGTAAGACGCTGGTTTCTGCAACATCATGGCATCACTTTTCAGGCTTTCCAACGAATGCAGCGGGTGAACGTTGCCCTGCAGGAGTTGAAAAGCGGACGAGCGGCGACTGACGTTGCGCTGGACAATGGCTATGAATCCCTGAGCGGATTTGGTTACACCTACAAGCGACTTACTGGCGCAGCGCCGACTCAGGCAACGCAGGTGATAGTCATTCACCGGTTTACCACGACGCTTGGGCCTATGTTTGTCTGCGCGACAGAGCGGGGAGTCTGCCTGCTGGAGTTTACCGATCGCCGGATGTTAGAAACAGAATTTCGCGATATTCAGCGTTTATTTAACGCCAGAATTGTCACCGGAGAAAACAGCCATACCCGGCAGACAGTAAAAGAGATCGGCGAGTATTTTGCCGGAGCACGCCGACAGTTTGATCTCTCTTTAGATGCTCCTGGCAGTGATTTTCAACATTCCGTCTGGCACGAGCTGCGTGCTGTTCCCTATGGACAGACTTCACACTATCAGGCCATTTCACTACGGATTAATAAGCCAAATGCTGTACGCGCCGTCGCTGCTGCTAATGGTGCAAACCGGATTGCGATTGTGATCCCCTGTCACAGGATAATTGGAAAAGATGGCGCGATGACAGGTTATGGAGGGGGGATTTCTCGAAAAGAATGGCTCATTGAGTATGAGAGAAATAACGTTTTATAGCGTGATACTCCAGTATGGCTGGGAATTTTATGGGCTTCGCAGGACAAATTGAAGGCACAAAAAAGCCCGCAGGGCTTGCGCCGTGCGGGCTCTTAGGACTTCATCGGATGACTCTGGTAATCACTGATGGAGAATTTTGGGCTGGCGGAGTCTGTCTTTGTTTTTTAATCTATTGATTTTATTTTCGTTGTTAGGTGTATACCTAAGCGTATACCAATTGCTGATGTTAATCCCCAAAAATTAGAGCATGAATTTCACAATAACTGTCCAAGTTATCTCTTAAAGCCCAGAAAATACTTTTTATCTGGATTATGGTTCACAGTGTTCACTCACAGTTTTTGTCTAATGAAATCAGTCTCTTGTTTAGTTACCTCTTTGAGAAGAGTGAATAGTAAATAGTAAAGTCTACATTGCTGTACTAAATGAATAAAAAAGCCCTGCGAAGGCCGGGCTGATTGCTTCTACTTATCTCCAATATCCCCACATTTGGCAAGCCAGTCAGAATTGCTTTCCTCCCTAAGGGCCAGGTTAGTCTGCATTCCCTGATTGGTCCGCCGCTTCTCGTACTGCATGCGGGTGGGGCTGCGCGCAGAATAGCTAGAAACAAAGATTGCAAAAGATGTAGACAGGTATTAATAATGAGAAAAGTCCTGTTGAGTTTTAGTAGGTATTAAATTGGATTGATTTTTCTGTATATAAATACAGTGCCCTGTATGCAAATACAGTATTATAAGGAATGGTTATGAGTGCATTGGATACTATGGAACAGAGTGATAGCGGTGGAGTTGGGGCTAAGAAAGGCTTTTTCTATCAAGACCTCGCAGCAGCATTCTATTTAACACACATGTTAATTGATAAAACACTTAAATATGTTAGGTGTGAAGTCACCGATGACATTGATTTGGTTTACGAAGAACATATAGAATATATTCAGGTTAAAACAACTGATAGTGACTCGAAATGGACTGTTACCGAGCTATGTAAAACGAAGAACGCTGCTAAAAATGACTCAATAATTCATAAATCACTATCCTGTGACAACAATTCTGCTTATATAGCGAAATTTAAAATACTCTCACCAAGAGAAGTGAATTCATATCTTCAATACTTAAGAATTCCTTTAAACAAAAGAGATAATAAAGATGGTCGCGTTGGTTTGTTGAAAACATTATCATCAAAGGTTAAAAGTAAAAGCCCGCTAGGAAATGACATTGCTTATTGGATAGATAATACTTGGTGGGAAGTGATTCCGTCTAAAAATGAGCTTGAGTTAATGATTCTCAGGAATATTCGAGTCGCGGCACAAGAGAAGGATATTTTTTTAAAGGATAGGCATGAAAGGGCAATTTTGCAGTCAATAGTATATGTGTTGACAGATAAAAGTGCTCTATCAAGAAAGATAAATGTTAGTGAAGATAAATCCTATTTAAGAAAAGACTTCATATCATGGTTTTGGGATGAGGTTGAGTATGCATCAAAAGATGATACACATTCCCTAAAAGTATACCCACGAAAACTAGATAAAGTTGATTATATACTTCAAGAATATAATCCATGTTTTGAAAATGATAATTACAAGAATCTCATTGGGAAGTTGTTTTATCAAGATTACGAATTATTTCGGTATCGGTTTGGATATATTGTTGAGGGAGTTTATAATTGGTTGCCAGAAGTATTACTTTCACCTGAGGAGCTTAGTAATATCAATGGCACAAACTTCCAAGAAAAAATTGATCTACTAAAAAAAAGAATGGCCTTAAAGGAAAAGGAAGTGCCAAGTCTACTTCCAAGAGTTACGCTTCATTCTATCATTAGAAAAAATAATTTAAGTCAACCTATCTATTCTGCAAATTTATACGTAGATAACAACAAGGACCGTGTTACTATATATGATAACGTGCACATTGTAATTAATAATGATGACCCCGATGAACTATGGATTGGTTTTAGTGAAATATTAGATGGTGATAATTTTTCAACAACAGTATCAAAATTAAAATGTGATTTTATAGACAATTTCCTGAATAATTTTCAGAATCATAAAAAAGTCATATTGGATGTTAAAAAAGATAATTTTCTGTTAAAACATGATGTTGACCCATACTTAAAAGGAACATCCTCAATAGATAATTTGTTTAATATGATTCATTTTGTGGTTTTTATCGGTTATAAAACTAAAAACCAACCCTTAGAGTATGATGAAAGTGAAGATGAAGCATACTTACCTCAATTACTAGCTGAAGTAAGGGGGTATTTTGAAATGTTAGCGTCTGAGATAGTAACTGAAAAAATATACAAAAAGATAAATTTACATTTTTACTTATATCCAATCCCATGTGTTGAAACTTTAGTTAAAGAGTTTGAAAAGAGAATTAACCAATGAATGATCAAAGTGAACGTTTGTTCTCCGAATCAGATTTTAATCCTTTTGAATTTCTTAAGATAGCTAATGAAAAAATGGATAACAAACTCACCGAAGTCGATGGTAGGGAAATGGTTATTCGAGCCTTGAATGACATGGATATGTTTGCTAAGTATAGGGATATATTAAAGAGGCTTGTCAGGAAGTCTGGGCTCTTACCCTATCTTCGAAGTGAGTTTCAGGATCTCAACTATGAAGAGAGAATGGCTATCGATTTGTTTACGCCAGTAAAGGATAGTGATTTCACCCTTCATTCAATGCAATTGAAAATATATAATATATTAATTGAAGGAACAAATGTTGTCCTTAGCGCTCCGACTAGCATGGGGAAAAGTGCTGTAGTTGATACTTTAATCGAAAGTGGTAAATATGATGTTATAGTGATAATTGTCCCAACAATTGCATTAATTGATGAAACAAGGAAAAGACTTCATACAAAGTTTAGCTCTGATTATGATATTATCCATCACAGTATTCAAACGGCAAAAAAAAAGCAAAAGCATATTTGTATTAACACAAGAACGATTTAATGAAAGAAATGACATTGAATTTGTTGATTTATTCGTTATGGATGAATTTTATAAGTTGTCATTTAAAAAAGACTTAGAGGATGAAAGAGTTATATCATTGAATATTGCCTTAAGTAAGTTACTTTCAATATCCAAGCAATTTTATTTGATCGGCCCATTCATCGAAGATATTAGAGGGCTATCAGATGTGGCTCCTGATTTTTATTATATAAATACGAATTTCAACACAGTAGCAGTAAATATATATGAGTTCAACTTAGCAGCTAATGATGTCAGTGCTAAAGGAGATAAAACGATAGAAATATTAAAAAAATATGATGGGCAAACTATTATATATTGTCGCTCTCCTAACTCGGCATCCGAAATCGTTAAAGTATTAATTTCTGAAGAAGTTACGGATATATTCTCCAATGAATATGTATCTTGGGTAAAGGATAATTTCACTCCTGAATGGGATTATGCCCAAGCAATTGAGCATGGGATTGGTATTCATCATGGCAATCTACCGAGGGCTTTGCAACAAACTACAGTAGATCTTTTCAATAACGCACTTATCAAAATACTAATTTGTACATCAACAATTATAGAGGGTGTGAATACCTCTGCAGAAAATATAATCATTTTTGATAATAGAAATGGTGTTGGATCAATTGACAGATTCACACATAGTAATATTAAAGGACGTGCAGGTAGAATGGGCAAACATTTCGTAGGAAATGTATTTTGCCTAGAAGCCCCACCTTTATCTGATTACTCATCATCTATAGTTGATATTCCTCTGGGGACGCAAGAAAATTCTACGCCTATAAATTTATTGGCAGGGGTTCAAGAAGTGCACTTAAAGGACGAGTCATATAAAAGGCTTGATGAGTATTTTGATACCTGCAAGGCTCCTATTGATTTACTAAAATCTCATCCCGAATATAGTTTTGATAAAATCCAGTATTTATATGAATCTTTGGGTGAGTGTGAATACGATGCATTAAAAGAATTGAGTTTTAAACATTTACCGACTTCAAAAGCAATGTGGTTGCTAAGTTCTCTTTTTTTGTACATGGAACAGGGTGCTGTTAGAAATGCTGGCTTTAAAATTGATGAAGAAGTTATATCAGCTAAATTTTTCTCATATGTAAATGCTAATACTTTTCAGGAATATCTAAAGAGTGAAATAAAGTGGATAAAAGAAAATAGAGATGATATGTCTAAAGCATTAAATTCTGAGTTGAAATTTATTAAAAATATTTACGGGTACTCTTTGCCGAAATTTTTAAATCTTGCACAGGACATTGTCAATACAATAAACTACGAGAATAAATATGACTTTAGTGCGGATTATGGCTTCTTAGTATCTCGAATAGAAAACTATCATCTAAATCCGAGTTTTGCAGTACTCGAAGAGATGGGTATTCCGGTTCAATTACTAGAAAAACTAAGTTTCGATATTAAGGAAGAATTGGAGTTGGAAGATTTGATCGAAACGGTAAAGGTGTTTTATCGCAAGGGAACATATTTTTCTGAACTCGAATCTTACTTTGTAAAAAGGGCTTTAATTGATTGAGTTTATTTATAAAGGAGGTTTACCATCCTCCTTTATAATTCTAATTGTTTTTTGATTTGACGAAATAGCCTCACCAATCCATCAAATCAAAACGTTGCGTTAAATATATGGAGCGGTTATATGCTCTTCGGACTTCATTTTTATCAGAATGGGCCAATGCTGCTTCAATAACATTTGCATTGAATCCCTGCTTATTGAGTGCTGTACTTGCTATGGAACGTAGACCATGAGCAACCAACTTTCCTCCATAGCCAATCCGTTTTAAAGCGACATTAGCAGTTTGGCTATTCATGGACCGTTTTGGAGCATTTCTGCTTGGAAAATATGTTCACGAGGAGCGCTAATTGGCTTCATCACTTCCAGAATATCTAATGCCTGCGGCGATAGGGGAACAATATGCTCACGCTTGGCCTTCATCCGCTCGGCTGGAATAGTCCAGAGCTTTGCATCGAGACCTCAGCCCAACGTGCACCGGAGGCCTCAGAGGGGCGCACGAGGGTCAAAGTTGTCATTCAATCAGGCAGCGAGTCGAAACAGAGAGATTCGACATCACTAGAGAACGCATGAGTTTTGGCAATTCTTAGGGGCGTAGGGTTGGTATGTTTTATTTCTTGGGTTTCTCAAATGCCATACCAATACCAGATGCAGGATTGGCATCAATCAAACCAGTGTTTACGGCATAGATAATGATTTCGTTAATGCACTGCACCAGTCTACGTACAGTCTCAAGTGCCCTACGTGCTTTTATTGGCTCAAGGGCTTCAACCAAAGTTCGGGCTTTGATTTGCTGAACGGGGATCACACCGATGACAGGGAATACATCTTTCTCCAATGAGCGTCAAATGTCTTTTGCGTAATCAGGACTAACGCTTTTACTTTTGAGCTGGAACCAGTTAGCGGCGACCGTTGAAAAAATACTGTCCAGTGCGATTTGCTGCTGTTCCTCAGCAGCTTCGGCCTGAATTTGTGGGTCGATTCCGTTGGCTAATAAAGTAAGGCAGTCCGCTCTTAACCCTCGGGCATCAGCAAGCGAGAGGGCGAGGAAAGCTCCGAGCCTCATCATTGTCCGCTGCTTTGTTGCCGGACGTCGATAACGGAAACGCCAAAGATTTTTCCCGCTGGTTTTCACTGTCAGGAAAAGCCCATCGCCATCATGTAGCGTTAGATCCTTCTCTAACGCTTTGGCGCGCAGAACTTAAGTGTTGGTCAGGGGAGGGCCGTGCCACAGTGGACGCACCTTCATGAATCGGTATACGCTTTTAGGTTATACCTAAATGTATACCGATAATCACTGGGTTTAGCCGGATATCCTCGGACAATTACAGGCACAAAAAAGCCCGCAGGGCTTGCGCCGTGCGGGCTTTCAGGACTTCATCGGATGACTCTGGTAATCACCGATGGAGAATTTTGGTGGAGCTGGATGAAAGCGACACCAAATACTAACTGTCTGATTCTTTGAGCAATGTAGCGGGAATCAATGTCACACCACTATGTCACATGCCCAATACAAAAATCAAGACATCGGTTTAATTACGTGGGTGCAATGGGGATGATCAGGAATTTTAGGCGTTTTGTCCCAGTTGCCATCCTCATAAGAGGTAACTAATAATTTGAGTAGATGACTGACATCATGAGTACGGCCTGCAAGAACTTGTGAGCACTGTGATGATGCTTGCTCCTGCGACGATGGGGGAACAAAGCATTCGTTGTGTCCTTTTGCTGTCTCTATTTCTAATACTGCTTGGTTGTAGAACCGACTAAACTGTGTTCTGGTTAAACGTTCTGCCCAGCCACTAGCAAAGACTCTGTTATCCCCTGAATGGATTGATGTATAACGTGGAATACGAGCTTCAACAGCTCTAATTGCTTCGTCTAAGCGCAATTCACCTTTTGTGAGCTGAGATAAAATTGCTCTGAACTCTTCTACCCTGCCTGCTCCTTCGGTCGCTTTGCCCGCAATCTTTTTACTGGCAATAAGAGATAACATTTTATTTTGGAGTTCTTGGTTGTTGCCTAAAGCACTAGGTATTTCATTAAAATCAGAAGCATAAGTGATCATGTAGGATTCCTTGCTAAATTAATGAAAGTTACAGAGTGTGGATGGTTATCCACGAGGGTTTTGCAGGTAATACTCGTTCAGACCATCGGTGTAACCTTGGTAATAGGCTACTCTTGGGCTTCTATGACGAACTTCAGCCGCTTGGCTTTTTAAGATGGAGTCAATAGCCGTAGCAGCGCTTGGCTCTTGGTTTGATACCCCTGCCTGAAATCCCAGTTCGTATGCACATCCGGCACATTTATGACGGAAGGGATAGCTCTGATCCTCTGGAAGGGCGGCAAACATTGTGTCGTAGCGGTGTGGTGCTTGGCAGGTTGGCATGAAAAACCTCATAGGTTAAAAACAGTACTCTTGATATGAGTATGGTTTCTTTTTCATTCAAGATGCTGCAGTTGTATCTATCCACTTCTTTTGCAAACTGTGAGGCTAGTCACTTTTAACAAGTGATACCAACGCTGTTAGTTAATCATTTATTTTGCAAGCAACTTACTGATGCTTGAGGTGAAAGGAACTGAGTAATACATCACTGGTGATGGACTCTTGAAGCTCTGTTTCACTTTGTTTTTATGAGACAATATATGTAGCGTTTATACACACATTATTCCAGAATGTTGCTTTCTTAGGGAGAATGAGTTGAGTAGGACTGACGAGGAAATAAAGCAAGCAACTGCGATTTTCGCGGTTTACAAAGCGGAGATTGATAAGCGTGAGCTATCAAATACCGACAATTATGATAAAAATATTCTCACTTTGTCTTCAGCCGGGCTAGCTATATCGCTGACCTTACTAAAAGATATTGTAAGTAAGGAAGGGCCTACACTTGTGGCTTTTCTTTACCTGTCGTGGACTTTTTTTGGGCTTGCTATCCTTTCAACTATTGCTAGTTTTCTCATTAGTAACAAGGCATTAACCAAACAGTTATCTATAGCTGAACGATATTATATTGATGGCGATCAAAATGCGTTCAGTGAAAAAAACAGATGGGGAAATTTCACTTCGCTGTTGAACTGGCTTTCAGGTAGTTTCTTCATATTGGCTATCATTTCGGTGATTGTATTCGGTTTAAGTAATTTTTCTAAGAGGTCGCAAGTGGACACTGATAATTCCAAAAAATGCGTGGTAAGCAACCTTAATGAAGGGCAAGTAGTACCCAGAATGCAACAACTTCCTATTGATAAGGGGGCTGTAATTCCTGCTATGCCAAAAGTTCCAGCACCCAATCCTTCTCCGGTTAATCCCGTAGTGTTACCAAACTCCCCAGCAGCCCCCACGACGACGAAGCCGTGACAATCAACACTAAACCTCTGGAGTTAAGTTATGAGTGATAAAGACAACACTAGTTTGAACCTTGGAACTGGCATGGAAGGACACAACGTCCCAACAATGCAGCGTGTATTTGTTGGCAATGGCGCTAATGTTCCTGCTATGCAAGCTATTCCTTCGACTGGGCAACAGGTTTCGTCATCAACTGGTCAAAATGTCCCTCAAAACGGTAATAGCTCTCAAAAGAATTCTACTTCTTCGTAATATCAATGTGTTAGAAGGAAAAGTATGAGCCAGAAAATTAGTAATCCAATTCGCATGGTTGTTGGAGATGGCGCTATTATGCCTAAGATGGTGAAAACACAGCCAGCAAACACTGAAAAACATGGTGCAACAATACCCAAGATGCAGCCAACCCCAGCACAGAGTACGGGTACTTCGTCAAACGCTCAAAAGTCGTCAGGTGACGCTAAAAAATAGCCATGCCATTTGGCTATATGAATTACAGCAAGTTTTATCGGACGTGAATTCAACTCCAAAATGGAAGCTGAATTCGCGTCTTGTTATTGCTACTGCCAGTCGCAAGACTTCCAGCCGCCCTGATCCCACAGATAGAAGTGGATGACGTTATCCTTGACCCATGTCTGAATTTTGGCTCTCACATCGCCATTACTGAACGTGAGTACTGCTTGTTCCCGGTTTTGTTGTTCAAAGGTTCTTAAGGCCAGAACCCCAAAGCCCCGAACAGAGAAATAGCCATCCTCCCAAGAATTATTCATGTGAAGTGTGCCTCTGACATTGCTTGGACAACTCAGCTCAATGACTTGGTCTTCCAAAGATGATGCCGTGGCTAGATTGGATGCTGAGAGCAATAGTGCAATTGTCAAAGCCCGTGTCGGTGTTCGCATAGTATTTTCCTTAAAGTGGGGCAGTTAGGGTATTTTTGTCGCTATACATGGAGCCCATCTACCATCCATGTCTCTGAGATAGAATGCTGGTCCTCTATACCTGATCTGTACTTTTGCTTCAGTATGAGCGTCGGAGAAGACCAACGTTATCTGTTGGTCGGTTTCGTCTTCCGTGTGCTCAAATGGCAGTGTCATCACTCCCTCGGCAGTTAGTACGTCATCTTTAATCGTTGCATGAATGCCATTTGCACAACGGAGCCAGACATTGATGGTAGGTTCTGCGAAGGCATTCACGTTATAAAGTAAGGCCATCAGTAAGCATCCCTTTAGTTGTTGCAATGCTTGTTCTCCAGTAAGTCGGGTCTATTAGCCCGGACGATGCGATAAATGCTAGTAATGCCTATTCCTAACTGATGGGATATTTCCGGCTTACTCAGCCCCTTTTCTAGAAGCTCAATAACTTCCAGTGCTTTACTGCGAGCAGTTGCTTTGCGGCCTTTGTACTTGCCCTTGAGCTTTGCCAGAGCTATACCCTCAGCCTGACGTTCCAACATCATTTCACGCTCGAATGTGGCAATAGCCCCGATCATCGTCAGCATCAGCTTTCCTGTAGGTGTGGCTGTGTTGATGCCAATATTGAGGATATTCAGGGCCACTCCTTTACCCTGAAGGTATTCGGAGACTTCCAGTAGATGGCGGGTATTACGGGCAAGGCGATCCAGTTTTGTTACCTGTACCACATCGCCCTCACGAACAAACTCCAGCATTGCCTGTAGTTCTGGACGGTCATCTTTTGCCCCGCTGATTTTCTCCCTGAATATCTTTTCGCAGCCGGATAGCGCTTCGAGCTGTGTATCCAGACTTTGCCCGGTAGTAGACACACGGGCGTAGCCAACTGTAGCCATATAAGCTCCTTATCCTGCCAATAGGCCATGCTATGCTGCAAAGGCCTGCCAAAATGCCAAAACCACCCTGTGGCATGTCCTTATCGGGCATTCCATTGTTATGCTGGTGGCAGATCTTTAGGGCATGGTTATTGGCAGGGGGGAAGTGGTTGGTTAAATTGCGGAAACGTCCGGTGGTGAGAACATTTTGATGATTGATTCAAGTAATACTGTGGCAAAGGCAACCAAGCCAGTTATCAGTGCCGGGATGATTACATCACGTATAAACATAGTGTCTCCTGTGGGTTGTTAACACGATGCTTATACCGGCTAAATAAAGGAGTGCTGAACATGCAGGGTGACACTTTTTCGATGGTGTTAGATCTGTCAAAAAGGTTGATGTGGTCGGCCATTACTTTGAAATTAATCACCTCTGACAACTGAATCCCTATACATTTATAGAGGCTATAGGGCTGTGTTGCGGTAGGTTTTGGGGGTTACGGCGTTTGGACATACCGTAATCCCCGTCGTATCAGCGTTTCGATGTAATTTTTCTGAAACGTCAGTCTGGTTTCAGGTTTTGAAGGACGTATTCGGCGGAGCCATCAGGTAACCAACGGTAGAGTTTAGAGCTGAATGACCTGAGAGATAATCTCAACTGCCTGCTTGTTTTTGAGCGTGCTTTTTCATATTGGATTCCACATCGTTTAATAGCTTCCTCGATCCCTCTCAACGGCTGTTTCTCATAGTTTAGCAACCAAGCACTCCGGTTTTGGAGGTCATCATAAGCATCTCTGGCGGACTTTGAATCAATGATGATTCTGTCGCCATCAGCACCACGGCTTGCAGCAGAAATACCTGATAAAAGAGCTGCTTCAAAGCTAATTAGCCCATTGTTGTTACGTACTAGTTCAAACCAGTCATCACTCTCATCATGTTTTACCCTGATGATGGTAGCTTGTGGCTCTTGCCTTTTGATCTCAGAGTCCCTGATTGAATCAGCTACCTGATTTGGAGCCAATGCGTGCTCTTCTTCGTCAAATTCAATGAGATAAAGGTAATATTTTGAGCTATCATCGTTACCGTTCCAGTAATGCTTAACTGCAAAGTCGACGTAGAACTTCCCATTGCACATTCGCTGCTGAGTTTTTAGTTCATAGTCTCCATAGGTGATGTCTACGAGTTCTTTATCAATGAATTCACTCAGTTTGCGACCAAAAACCACTTCTCTTCGGCTCAGACCCTTATTACGAGGAAGGATCTTACCTGTGTATCGTTCAACCCATTGAGTGACTTCCAGATGTTTGTGATTTAGGGAGCCATAAGTAAGTAAAACAAGTGCTGAACGGGCCGAAATCCATGTGTTCTTATCAATTTGATCATGGAGAACAGCGCCAATCTCACGAATTTCCCTTCCGAAAAAATCTCTCGGTAGTTTTTGAACCATATTTTGACTGGTTTTATACCAATTGGCCCTCGAACCTCGTGGCTTTGGTAGTTTTTTAAACAGCATATAGAGATTGATTTGCCAGTTATCATCCTCTGTTTGACGAAACATTCCATGGCGAGGCAGGGTACAGTCAACTGGCTTAGATGGGCGAAGCTGGCTAATGTTCTGAGACATGTTTACGCCCTCCCTTTGAGCTGATGGAACATGCTCAATGATGTGTAGGGCCGAACATTAGAAGTGATCCCACTAAAATCGATTGAATTTACTAATCCCTGCATTACTTGCTGATCCGCCAGCAAGGAATTGCCATAGCTGTTGGTTTGATGTCCCATTAAACGACAAATCCTTTCATCGGAGTCTGTCAGATTCACCAGCTTATCTCTGAACATGTGTCGAAATCCGTGCAAAGTGACATGTGATGGTTGATCCAAGGCATCACGGAAATTACGAATAAACCACTCGCTGGGTTTGGCAGAGTAGCTATCTTGAATTAAAGGAATGTTGTTAAATAACCGAGCGTCTCCTTGAGTGATATCTTTCAAGTCATTAATAAATAATAAGAATCCTAGTCTGATTAGTTCTTTATGTACAGGAACAAAGCGTTTGGCATTAGGGGTCTTTAGCCATTGATCATCACGGCGTTTATCAACAAGAAAACAGTGCACCCCATTGACCTCAACAATATCGTCAATGTAAAGCTGTGATACTTCGCCAGCCCGCATTCCTGTGAACAAGCAGATTAAGGGCAAGAAAAAGTGATGTGGGTGCTGAACCAATTTGGTTTTGATACCAATGTGATGACTGAATAAGGCATGGCTAAAAACTAGCTTGGCTTCAGTATCACTAATGGCCGCTCTATCATCTTTATGATTTTTCTTGGGCATTGGAATACCAACGCTTGGAAATGGGCTTGAAGCAATGTGTTTTTTGTCCACGACCCACTCAAAGAAATGATTAATCTTCCCATGATGGCCGTTTGCTGTTACTACATTGATTGTTTTTCCGTTGTTGTTATCGATCAACTGACTTAACTTTGAGGCTAATAAAACTTCCTTTTGCAGCCCGACCGGTAACTTTGTGATGTTGTCGTAAAATTCTCTACCCATCGCTCCGGTAATAGTGTGGACTGGAACATCCCCAAAAGAACTGAGAAGTAGAGCTCCATACCATTCGTACTTTTTTTTAGTGCGCTTGGAATGACCTTTCGCTTTGTTATGTTCTGTATACAGATCAAGCAGCTTGGAGATAGTCAGGGTATCTATCGGCTCCTCTGTAACGCTTGGCTCGGTTGTTTGCGACGATGAAAGCCAGCCAGCATCTCCACCAAGAATGATTGAGCGAGTATCTTGCAACGATTTGACCTTAGCTTGTGCCACCATACGAGCAATGATCTGATAATCGTATTCACTGAGAGTGGCTTTAAGGTGTGGCAGTTCGTCCAGAACTGTATCTGCTTCGGCCCGGTGCAGGGATGGCTTATCATCGTAAGCGATGCGTTCTTTCAAATCAGAGACAACCATATCTAATGTCTCAAGATAATCGTTCAGATCGCCTTCATTACGTGTAGAGCCGCAGAACCAATGTTCCGTTTCCTCGGCGGTCCATTCGGCAATTTTGGCTCGAAGTTTTGCTCTGATTTGCTCTTGTGCTGATTTGTCCATCACGCCATTCTTCAGTTTCTTGGGGGCCCCCAAAGAAGCAACCATCTGTTGGCAAAGTGTCTGTAAACGCAGGGCAAGAAGACGAGCACGCTGAAAGCTTGCTGTTTGCAGGCTCAGTCTGTATTCGATTGCATTGCCCTCAGATACGAAACGCTTCCTGAACCACCAGGTGTGGTTACGCTTATAGAGGTAATGGGGGATGTTGTTTGATGGCATATGGTACACTCCTGAGTCACAGTTGTGCCACACGCCCAAAGAAAAACGGCCTGAAACTCTAAGAGAATCAGGCCGTTATATTTGGTGGAGCTGGCGGGAGTTGAACCCGCGTCCGAAATTTCTACATCCTCGGTACTACATGCTTAGTTTGTCTTTACATTCGCACGCCAGCTGCGGACAGACACGCCA
>Ga0207713_1001783_pt1 | contig 16474 bp, 12 predicted proteins | sample KBSS64metaG_FD_184404 | JGI IMG/M metagenome (GOLD analysis project Ga0207713, IMG submission 184404) | Switchgrass rhizosphere microbial communities from Kellogg Biological Station, Michigan, USA - KBS S6-4 metaG (SPAdes) (version 2) | ecosystem: Host-associated > Plants > Roots > Rhizosphere >...
ATCAAACTCTTCAGTTCAAACATCTTTGGGTTTTGAGAAAACCCTAAACTTGGCTCAGCAATCGTTGGTTACATCTTTGATTTCTCGCGGAGTAACTTGTGATGCTGATAATCTTTCTGACTATCAGCCTGACTCCACAAGCACCCACACGAATTGCTTGATTCAGTTGTTAAAGAGCGGTTGGTTAAGATCTTTCGTCTCAACCGAGGCGCGCATTCTACAGCAGCCTCATTTGCTGTCAAGTGATTATTTTCATTTAAATTCAATCACTTGCGTTAGGAGCAACTCAAGTTGCTCGCTAGCGGGAGGCGAATAATACAGGATCAAAACAGATGGTCAACCCCCCGAGTAAAAATTCCTTTCCATACCCGACAGGCCAGGTCGTACCTGCGAAAACTACCAAGCTCCGTACCGACTATATAAAGAAGCAATCATCCAATCACCCCCGCATAAATCGTTCGATCAACATTCCCCCCGGACAGAATCACACCGACCGTTTTCCCCTCCCGCCTTTCATGCTCCTGCATCAAGGCCGCCAACGCGGACGCGCCCGCCCCTTCAGCAAGGTTATGGGTATCGGTGTAATACACGCGCATGGCCTCGGCTATTTCCTCTTCGTTCACCGAGACGATCCGCGCCGCCCCCTTCCTATAGATGTCGAACGCCTCGGCAATAGGCCTGCGCACAGCAAGGCCGTCGGCAAAGGTGTTGGCCGACGCGGTTTCACAGATCGTTTTCGCTTCGAAAGACAGTTTGGCGGCCATTGCTTCCGTCGACACCACCCCTACTACCTCGGTACTCAGGCCCAACACATCCCGGGCAGCAATCACACCGCAGATTCCCGAACCACAGCCGATGGGCACATAGACGGTGTCCAGCTCTGGCGCTGCACTGAACAGCTCAAGCGCATACGTCGCAACGCCCTTGACCAGTTCGGCATGAAATGGCGGCACCAGGTACAAGTCATGTTTCTGCGCCAGGCGAGCAGCCTCTTCGCGAGCTTCATCGAAGTCACGCCCGTACTCGACCACCTCACCGCCGAACCCGCGCATGGCGTTGTTCTTTTCCATTGAGTTGCCCTTTGGCACAACGATCAATGCCCTCAGCCCCACGGCACTGGCTGCCAGCGCAAGACTTTGGCCATGATTGCCACGCGTCGCAGAAACGATGCCTTTGACGCTCGGGTGCTCACGGCGCAGCCAGTTCATGAAGGTAATGCCACCGCGCACCTTGAAGGCACCGGTCGGTGTGTGATTTTCGTGTTTGACCCAAACCGTGCATCCCAACCGCTCGGCCAGCAAAGGCCAGCGATACTGGGCGGTAGCCGGCATCACCTGGTAAACCTGGCGGGCAGCGTGTTCGAGGTCATCGCGCGTGATTGTATGCATGAGCGTCTCCTTGGCTTTGCCCCAGTCTAGGCACGCAGGCGTCGCGTCGGCTTTCAAAAAACGAACCTGACTTTTATGCCATCCCTTCACTACTATGACGCTCATGAGTCATCGAAACCGTCAGAACACTCCAACCATTGCAGAACCGGTCCGTCGCATCGAGGCAGGTTCGTGGACGATCGAATTGCTGCCCGGCGCAGCCTACTCGGTACGCTACGTGGCGACCCAGTCAGCGATTGGCTTTGCCTTCGACAGCCAACGCGGCCTGCATGCCATCGGTACTGACCGGGTACGTCCCTTCGACGCGATGCCCAATGGCCTGGCGTTTGTCCCGGTCGGCTGTGATGTGTTGTCCGAGTCCCCCATGGGCGGTGAATACCTGCGGGTCATCCGCACCAAAGGGGGTGCGTTGGCCGGAGATCGGCCATTCAACAACCGCATCGACCCGCAGGCCATTCTCCTCGCCCAGCGAATGCGCAGCGCGCTGTTGCAGCCCAAATGGGACGATGACTGGGAAACCTGGGCGCTTGCGCTGGCTGAGCGCGCCGCAGTTCAGGACGTGCCAGTGCACCGCGGCTCGATCACCGACAGCCGAATGCGAAGGCTGGATGAGTTCATTGACGCAGGTCTCAATGGCCCGCTCGATGTACTGTCGATGGCACACCTGCTCGAATTGTCCGAAGGCTATTTCACTCGCGCCTTCAAACAAGCCACGGGCAAAAGCCCCCATAGCTATTTGATCGACCGGCGCCTGGCCAGGGCTCGGGCGATGATATGCGACGGGAAAACGGCCTTGTCGCAGGTCGCCCTGGCCTGTGGATTTAATTCCCAGGCGCACCTGGCAAGCGCCTTCAAACAACGACTTGGCGTGAGTCCGGCACAATTACGCAAAAGTACTTGCCACAGCGCCAGCACCGGTAAACAACATCCGTCGTGATCGCTGTCTTCTGATCCGAAAAATCACGCCCACAACCCTTCGGGTCGTGTTCTGCAATGCCGATTGCACGTCGTTCATGCAGGCTGCACGAACCCCCTCAGCCCTGCTATCACACAACCCCTGATCCAGACGCCTTTGGCCGAGACGCGCGACTGGCATGGCAAATGCGTTGTTCTTCAGGAATCCACGGCGCCGAGAGACATCGGACTGTGTTCTAACCCTGAATAGCAGAGGCAACCAACATGAACGCGATCGACCTTCTGAAAGCCGACCACGAGAAAGTCAAAGGGATCCTGAGCCAACTCAGCGAATCGACGGACCGGGCCCTGAAAAAACGTGTCGAGCTACTGGGCAAACTGGAAATGGAGATCTCGATCCACACCCGACTCGAAGAGGAAATCCTTTATCCGGCCTTCAAGGAAGCCGGCACCAAGGAACAGGACATCATGTACTTCGAAGCCAAGGAAGAGCACCGCACCGTGGATTCGCTGGTGCTGCCAGACCTCAAACTGACTGATCCGGGGACGCCCGAGTTCGCTGGTCGGGTCAAAGTGGTCAAGGAGCTTCTGGAGCATCACATCGAAGAGGAAGAAACCGAGATGTTTCCGCAGGCAAAAAAACTCCTCGGCAAAGCGAAGCTCGATGAACTGGGCGAACAAATGGAAGCGATGAAAGCCAGCTACAAAAAGGAAATGATGGCCGGCAACGTGGCGGCGTGATGTTCCCGAAACCCAGAAAGCCCGGCATCTGCCGGGCTTTTCTTTGGGTTGATATCACGCTCGATTCCCGCGAATTTTCATCCGCCCGCCGGTGGCATTCAAACGCCGTTGTGTGGTGTCCTGTCGGTCATGAGCCCGCTGTTCCCATACGGGCTCACAACATTCCGGCCATTAACCGATGAGGTCCGTTTCATGAGCAAGACGTCTTACGTGCCACCCAAGGTCTGGAAACACAGCGCGCCTTCCGGCGGCCAATTCGCCAATATCAATCGCCCGATTGCCGGGCCGACGCATGAAAAAACGCTGCCGATCGGCAAGCACCCGCTGCAGCTCTACTCGCTGGCCACGCCCAATGGCGTGAAGGTAACCATTCTGCTCGAAGAATTACTGGCGCTCGGCTGCACCGACGCTGAATACGATGCCTGGCTGATCCGCATCAACGAAGGAGACCAGTTCTCCAGCGGATTTGTCGAGATCAACCCCAACTCGAAAATTCCGGCTTTATTGGACCGCAGTGTGGAGCCGGCCATTCGCGTATTCGAATCCGGGTCGATCCTGTTGTATCTGGCGGAGAAATTCGGCGCCTTCCTGCCCTCCGATCCGGCGGGTCGCACCGAAACCCTGAACTGGCTGTTCTGGCAAATGGGTGCTGCGCCGTATCTGGGCGGCGGCTTCGGGCATTTCTATGCGTATGCGCCGGAAAAACTCGAATACCCGATCAATCGATTCACCATGGAAGCCAAGCGTCAGCTGGATGTACTCGATCGCCGCCTGAGCGAAAGCCCTTACCTTGCCGGCAACGACTACACCATCGCCGACATCGCGGTCTGGCCGTGGTACGGACAACTGGTGCGCAACAATGTGTACTCCGCCGCCGAGTTTCTGAGCGCCCATGAATACACCCACGTGCAGCGCTGGGCGCAAGAGATTGCCGAACGACCTGCGGTGATTCGCGGCCAGCGCGTCAACCGGACGTGGGGCGATGAAGCGAGCCAGGTCCCGGAGCGACATCAGGCGAGCGATCTGGATTGACATTGGCCTTATCCGATACAGCGCCTGTAGCCTCCGGCATCAGGCGTTGTGTCTGATAAATCGCTCCCACCGCCCCACGGACCGCTACGCTTTATTTCCAGGTGTCAGCGGCCCAGCGATGAAAGTGCGACACCCGACCTCGAACAACAACGGAGGGTCGTCCACCCGCATGAACATTCTCTACGACGAACAGGTCGACGGCGCCTTGCCCGACGTCGACAAAGCCGCGCTTCTGCAAGCCCTGCGGCACCAATGGCCAGACCTGGACGTGCTGCATCAGCGCGAGGAACTGAAACCGTACGAGTGCGATGGCCTCTCGGCCTACCGCACCACGCCGCTGCTGGTGGTACTGCCACGGCATATCGATGAAGTTCAGGGCGTGTTGCAGATCTGCCATGAACGACGGGTGCCGGTGGTGGCCAGGGGCGCGGGGACCGGTTTGTCCGGCGGTGCATTGCCGCTGGAAAAAGGCGTGCTGCTGGTGATGGCGCGCTTCAACAACATCCTGCAGATCGACCCAAAGGCCCGCACTGCGCGGGTTCAACCCGGCGTGCGCAACCTGGCGATTTCCCAGGCCGCCGCGCCGTTCGGGCTGTATTACGCACCTGACCCTTCCTCGCAAATCGCCTGCTCGATCGGCGGCAACGTGGCGGAAAACGCCGGTGGTGTGCATTGCCTCAAGTACGGCTTGACCGTGCACAACCTGCTCAAGGTCGAGATCCTCACCGTCGATGGCGAACGCCTGACGCTGGGTTCGGACGCACTGGATTCCCCCGGTTTCGACCTGTTGGCGCTGTTCACCGGTTCCGAAGGCCTGCTCGGGGTCATCACCGAAGTCACGGTCAAACTCTTGCCCAAACCGCAGACGGCCAAAGTGCTGCTGGCGGCGTACGACTCCGTGGAAAAGGCTGGCCGCGCCGTGGCGGATATCATCGCGGCCGGCATCATTCCCGGTGGCCTGGAGATGATGGACAATCTGGCAATCCGCGCCGCCGAAGACTTCATCCACGCCGGTTATCCGGTGGATGCCGAGGCGATTCTGCTCTGCGAACTCGATGGCGTTGAGGCCGATGTTCACGATGACTGCGCGCGGGTCCGACAAGTGCTCGAGCACGCCGGCGCCACCGAACTGCGTCAGGCCCGGGACGAAGCCGAACGCGTGCGATTCTGGGCCGGACGCAAAAACGCCTTCCCCGCCGTGGGCCGGTTGTCGCCGGACTATTACTGCATGGATGGCACCATCCCGCGCCGCGAGTTGCCCGGCGTACTGCATGCGATTGCACAGCTTTCAGCCGAATACGGCCTGCGAGTCGCCAACGTATTCCATGCCGGCGACGGCAACATGCATCCACTGATTCTGTTCGACGCCAACCAGCCCGGGGAGCTGGAGCGTGCTGAAACGCTGGGCGGCAAGATCCTCGAACTGTGCGTCAAGGTCGGCGGCAGCATCACCGGTGAACACGGCGTGGGCCGGGAAAAAATCAACCAGATGTGCGCGCAGTTCAACAGCGATGAGCTGACCCTGTTCCACGCCGTCAAAGCCGCGTTCGATCCCGGCGGCCTGCTCAACCCCGGCAAAAACATTCCGACCCTGCACCGCTGCGCCGAATTCGGTGCCCTGCACGTGCATCACGGGCAGTTGCCCTTCCCCGAACTGGAGCGGTTCTGATGCGCGACGCGATGGATTTCGATGACAGCGCCGCGCTGCTCGAACAGGTCAATCGGGCACTGGAAAACGCTACCCCGCTGCGCATCCAGGGCGCCAACAGCAAGGCGTTTCTCGGGCGCATCGTCGGTGGCGAGATTCTCGACACTCGCGCCCATCGCGGCATCGTCAGCTACGACCCGACCGAACTGGTGATCACCGCACGCTGCGGCACTCCACTAGTGGAACTGCTGGCCGTGCTGGACGCTTCGCAACAGATGCTGGCGTGCGAACCACCGGCCTTCGCCGACGACGCCACGGTCGGCGGCATGGTCGCCAGTGGCCTGTCCGGGCCGCGTCGGCCCTGGTCGGGATCGGTGCGCGATTTCGTGCTGGGCACGCGAATCATCACCGGTCATGGCAAACACCTGCGGTTCGGCGGCGAAGTCATGAAGAACGTCGCCGGTTATGACCTGTCGCGCCTGATAGCCGGCAGTTACGGCTCGCTCGGGGTGATCACCGAAGTCTCGCTCAAGGTGCTGCCCAAACCGCGAGCGTGCCTGAGCCTCAGTCTGGAAATGCCCAGCGAACAGGCGTTGCTGCGTCTGGCCGAATGGGGCCAGCAACCGTTGCCGATCAGCGCCGCGTGTCACGATGGCCGGCAACTGCATTTGCGTCTTGAGGGTGGCGAAGGTTCGGTGGCGGCCGCCCATGATCGCCTGGGTGGCGAGCTGATCGACAGTTCGTTCTGGGCCGATCTCAACGAACAACACCTGGGCTTCTTCGACGAAGACCAACCGCTCTGGCGCCTGTCCGTGCCGCTGAACACGCCGCCGCTGAACCTGCCCGGCCAGCAGTGGCTCGACTGGGGCGGCGCGCAACGCTGGCTCAAATCGACGGCCGAAGCTGCGGTCATTCGCAAAGTGGTCGACGAAGTCGGCGGGCATGCGACCTGTTATAGCCACGGTCTGATCGACGAGCCGTTCCATCCTCTGGCGCCCGCTCTGCTGCACTATCACCGCCAACTCAAACGACAACTCGACCCCCGGGGCATTTTCAATCCCGGGCGTCTGTACGCGGAGCTTTGAGCCATGCAGACCACCCTCAGCCCGCAAGCCCGGCAACTGCCCCGCGCCGAAGAGGCCGAAAGCATCCTGCGCACGTGCGTTCATTGCGGATTCTGCAACGCGACCTGCCCGACTTATCAATTGCTCGGCGATGAACTGGACGGCCCGCGCGGACGTATCTACTTGATCAAGCAAGTGCTCGAAGGCAACGAAGTCACGGCGAAAACCCAGCAACACCTGGATCGTTGCCTGTCATGCCGCAACTGTGAAACCACCTGCCCTTCCGGCGTGGACTATCACAACCTGCTCGACATCGGCAGGGCGGTGGTGGACGCCGCCGTCCCGCGGCCGCTCGGGCAGCGTCTGTTGCGTGAAGGACTTCGACGCGTCGTGCCCGATCCACGGTTGTTCAAAGGGCTGATCAACGCCGGCCAGATGTTTCGGGCGCTATTGCCCCATACCCTGCAAGACAAACTGCCACGCAACGTGGCACTGCCTGCCCCACGACCCGCCATCCGTCATGCGCGGCAAGTGCTGATGCTCGAGGGTTGCGTGCAGCCGGGTTTGTCACCCAACACCAATGCAGCAGCGGCACGGGTGCTGGATCGTCTGGGCATCAGCGTGATCCCGGCCCGCGAGGCTGGTTGTTGTGGCGCGGTGGATTATCACCTTGACGCCCAGGCCACCGGCCTTGAGCGCGCCCGCCACAACATTGATGCGTGGTGGCCGGCCATCGAACAGGGTGCCGAGGCGATCGTGCAGACCGCCAGCGGTTGTGGTGCGTTCATCAAGGATTACGGGCATTTGCTTCGCGCCGACCCGGCCTATGCCGAAAAGGCCAAAGCCGTCAGCGCGCTGGCAAAAGATCTGGTTGAGGTGCTGCGCGAAGAGCCGCTCGAATCCTCAGGCATCCACGCCAATCAACGTGTGGCTTTCCATTGCCCCTGCACCTTGCAGCACGCGCAGAAACTTGGCGGTGTGGTGGAGTCGGTGCTGGTCCGACTGGGCTTCGACCTGACTGCCGTCCCCGACGCCCATCTGTGCTGCGGCTCGGCAGGTACTTACTCGATCACCCAACCGGCGCTGGCCAGGTCACTGCGCGACAACAAACTCGCTGCGCTGGAGAGTGGTCATCCCGAGATCATCGCCACCGCCAACATCGGCTGCCAGATACACCTCGACGGCGCCGGCCGCACGCCCGTCAGGCACTGGATCGAGCTGGTGGACGCGCATTGCCGATGAAAGTCCGAGGTGCCTGCTAACCTTCAAGCGGTGGCGCAGACAAGACTGAACATTGCGTCGATCCACGTGTTCTAGATGCCGTAATAACGGATCAAGGATGAGCGAATGGACTATTCAACTCATGCGGCCCCGCTCCCCTCGCCGCAACGTACCGCCACCCGGCGTCTGGCGTTTGCCGTAGGCGCGCTGTTCATAGCCGGTGTCATCACGGCCGTCGGCGCCCTGTTAAGTATTGCGACGCAGCTTGATGACGACGATGTGAACGACAACCTGTTCTATACGACCCGAGCACTGGAAAACCGCATCCTCGCATCAAAAAACTACATCACCAGTTACGCCTACTGGACGACGGCCTATGAGCACCTGAGCGATCAGGTCGACACAAACTGGGCCTACGTTGAACAGAACCTGGGCAAAACCCTGTTCACCAGCGATGGCTATGACGGCGTATTTGTCCTGAACCGGGAACAGACCAAATATGCGGTGGTGCGCGGCCAGTTGATCGAAGCAAATATCTCCAGTTTTCTCCAGGCGTCCGCCACTGCGCTGGTCGACCAGGTACAACTGCAAAGCGACCTCACCAGGCCCGTCAATACCTATTCATTGTTTGAAGACTGGCCGGCACTGGTGACGGCGGCGGCCATCATTCCCAATGACGAGCGCCCCACCGAAGAACCCCGTAACACCTCTGTGCTGGTATTCGTCGACAAGCTGACGCCTGCCAAACTGCGAAAGATCGGCAGCGGCTTCGGCCTGAACAACCTGACCCTTGCCCCGGACGAAACCATCGAAGCAGGCCAGCCCAGAGTGCCGCTGGACAGTACCGGTTACAGCCTGGTCGCTGACCTTGAACGGCCGGGGCAACGGTTGTTGTGGTCATTGCTGCCCACGCTTGGCAGCATTTTGCTCATCCTCATGCTGTTGACCGGTTACTTTTTCCGGCATGCCTTGCGTTCGTCGAAGTACGTGGACAACAGCTTCGAAGCGATGCAGACCTCACACCGGGCAATGCAAGCGGCCAATCAGGCGCTCGAGGCCAGCGAAGAGCGTTTTCGCGCCGTGGCTGAAGCGGCCTCCGACTGGATCTGGGAAGTCGACCGGCATCTGTCTCTCACGTATCTCTCGGCGCGCTTCAGTACCGTGACCGGCTATTCACGTGAGCAGTGGCTGGGACAGGACATCATGCAGTTACTGTTTTGCGATACCACGCCGCTGGAGCTGTGGCTCAAGAAACTGAACGAAGAGGTCAACGCCAGTGACCTGCGCTGTACCTACCGCGATGAGACGGGGCAGCAACGCTATTGCCGGCTGTCCGCCCGGCCGATCGTCGAAAACCATTGCATCGTCGGTTATCGCGGCACCGCCAGCGACATCACCGATGAAGTCGCCGCCCATGCACAGATCCAGCACCTGTCCATGCACGACGCGCTGACGGGGTTGCCCAACCGCAACAAGCTGGCGCGCTACCTGGAAGAAGCCCTGCAACTCAAGGAGCACGCCGCGCCCCTGTCACTGCTGATGATCGATCTGGACAACTTCAAGCCGATCAATGACTCACTGGGCCATCCTGCCGGTGATGCGGTCCTGCAGGAAGTCGCCAGACGCCTGCGCGAATGCACACGGGATCACGACATTGTTGCGCGGCTCGGAGGCGACGAGTTCGTCGTCGTACTCAGTGGCATGGACTCGCATCAGGAAATCGACAGGTTCTGCACACGCCTGATCGGCAGTCTGCATGAGCCGGTGATGTTCGAGCATCATCCGTTGCACATCGGTGTCAGCATCGGCATCACCCTGAGCCGGCGCCACGGCTTCGAAGCCGCAGAGCTGATTCGCTGCGCCGACATCGCGCTCTACCAGGCCAAGTCGGAAGGCAAGAACACCTGGTGCTATTTCGAAGCGCACATGAGCGACCAGATCCAGACGCGCCGGCAACTGGAAGACGACTTGCGCAAGGCGCTGAAAGACAACGAGCTGGTGCTGCACTATCAGCCGCGTTACAAGGTGGACGGCAAGGAAATCGTTTCGGTTGAAGCCCTGGTGCGCTGGCAGCATCCGACGAAAGGGCTGCTCGGTCCCGATCTGTTCATTCCCTTGGCGGAGCAGACAGACCTGATCGTCCCCCTCGGTCGCTGGGTACTGCGCGAAGCCTGCCGGACCGCCCTGACATGGCCTGAAGAAATCCTCTTGTCGGTGAACCTCTCCCCTGCCCAGTTTGCACTGAGCGACGTCGTCCAGGACGTGCGCGAAGTGCTGGTCGAAACCCGTTTTCCAGCCAGCCGCCTGGAACTGGAGATCACCGAAAACGTCATGCTCAACGACACCGACGGTGCGCTGACGACCATGAACGCACTCAAAGAACTGGGCGTGCGGTTGAACATGGATGATTTCGGCACCGGCTACTCCTCGCTGGGCTACTTGCGTGCCTATCCGTTCGATGGCATCAAGATCGACAAGCGCTTCATCGCGTCCATCAGCACCGGCAGCAATGATCGTGCGGTGGTGCAAGCCATCATCGGGCTGGGCAAGGCCATGGGCCTGAACGTCACGGCCGAAGGTGTCGAGACCGAAGAGCAACTGGCCATTCTCGGCAAGGATCAATGCAACGAAGTGCAGGGATATTTCATGAGCCGGCCCATCGACAAGACGGCGTTCGCGCGTCTCTTGCAGGCCACGGGGCGTCTTTGACTCGTCGGCCGGCACCTGGTTTGCGCTTCATCCGCTGGCCCCCGCCTCGTTGCGGGTAAACACGTTGCCCGCATCGCGCACCAACTGACGCCATTCGGCGTTGCTGATGAGCCCCTGTTCCAGCATGTCGTCGGCCCCCTTGAGCAAGTCGTCATATTGGTCCTGCGGATCGAACGGCTCTTGCGATTGTGTCGCCAGCTTGCGCCATGCCGACAGTGACTCTTTCTTGCGCTGATCGTACATTTCGAATGTCTCGCTAAGATGACACGCGGTAGAGCCGTGCTGCTTCTGCGTCGTTCTACGCATTCGACGAATGGAAGCCGACCGGGTGGCGGCCACTGAATGTTGGTTATGAGCTAATAACCCCTTCATTAAACGGTCGCTCAAACGTTGTACTAGGATAGGATCCAAATTTCCCGATTTGTGGTCGCCGGCCAAGGACATCCGCCGGAGACTCGGGAAAGCGCAATTCCCCCATTGCTACTCATGGATGAAACACATGAACTCACACCTGTTCCCTCACATCGGCAAAGTCATCGCCAGCACCGGCAGCCGGCATTTTCCGCGAATGCTGCACGACCTGATCCTCACCCAACTGGCCGTGGACGCCACGCATATCCGGCAGATGCGCGTGGAGCCGGTCGCACGTACGCAACCGCGCACCGAGCCGGAATGCCCCAAAGAGGCGGCACTGACGGCCGAGACGGTGTACTCCGAACTGAGCACCGATCCCGGCAACAGTGACGTGCCCGCCCCCGAACCCTCCACGGTCACCGATGCTTCGCAGTTGCACCTGACCCGGCGCAAGGACGGTTACCGTTATGTGATTTCCGTGTACCGCTGCGGCCCGTCGAAGCGCTTCTCCGCGCGAGAGCGCAGTCTGTTGCAGGACATCTCCCCGGTGTTGCTGCCAATGGTGGAAAAGCACATCCACGCGCTGCAACCGGCGAGTGCGGATCCCGAGGCGCAGGCCGCAGCGACCGAAGCCTCGCTTCAAGGCCTTGAAACCCTGCGCCTGCGTTTTTGCGAGCGCGTGCAGCAACTGGGCCTGAGCCTGTCCAACCGTGAACTGGAAGTGTGCGTCGGTCTGCTGGCCGGGCGCACCGCGCCTGAACTGGCCGAGCAATTGCGACTGAAGGTCAATACCGTCGAGAGCTACCTCAAGCGCGCCGCCATCAAACTGGGAATCAGCGGCCGCCATTCGCTGATGCGCTGGATGTATTCGCCTGAGGACTGCCCGGCCGCCTGCGACCCGTCCAACGCTGCCTGATCGATCACGCGCCTGTAAAAAAACCGCTGTCCTGCCAGGGACGGCGGTTTTTTTTCATGTCCGGCCCCTCAGTCCCGCGCCAAGGCCTCAATCGGGTCGAGCCGCGATGCATTGCGCGCGGGCACAAAGCCGAACACGATGCCGATCAGCGTCGAGCAGATCACCGCCGTCAACACCGAGCTCAACGAGAACACCATTTCCCATTCCTTGATGAACAGCGAAAACAGGTGGCCGATGGCATAACTCAACGAGATTCCAATCGCCCCGCCCAGCAGACAGACCATCACCGCCTCCACCAGAAACTGCTGACGAATGTCCGACTGCCGCGCCCCGACCGCCATTCGGATACCGATCTCGCGGGTCCGTTCGGTGACCGACACCAGCATGATGTTCATCACCCCGATGCCGCCGACTACCAGCGAAATCACCGCAATCAGCGACAGCAACAGCGCCAGAGAGCGGCTGGTTTTCTGCACCGTCTGCATGACGCTGTCGAGGTTGTTGGTGAAGAAATCCTTGGTGCCGTGGCGCTGCAGCATCAGTTTGTTGACGTTGTCTTCCACGACCTTGCTCGGTTGGCCGTCCTTGATCCGCACGCTGATGCTGTCCAGGTAGCGCTGGCCCAACAGCCGGCCGGCTGCGGTTTCGTAAGGCACCCAGACGTTGAGCGACTTGCTCGACGAGAAGATGTTCTTCTTTTCTGCCGCCACACCGATCACGGTGCACGGCAGGTTGCCGATCAGGATCACCTGTCCCAGCGGATCGACTCCCTCGCCGAATAACCGTTGGCGGGTGTTGTGATCGATCACCACCACCTGAGCCTGGCGTCGGGCATCGTTTTCGCTGAACGCAATGCCCGACTCCATCTTGATTCCGCGCACCTGAAAGTACAGATCGCTGACGCCGTTGACCTGGGCATCGAGATCGATGTTGCGATAGCGCAGCAACAGATTGCGCCCGACCACCGGCGTGGCGCTGTCGACGTAATACAGCTGGTTGAGCGCCGTCACATCCGCCGGCACCAGGGTTTCGATGGCCGCCGAACGGCTGTCGCCGAAACTGGTGCCGGAATAGATATCGATGGTGTTGCTGCCGATGGCCTGAATGTCCTTGAGCACATAGCGCTTGGCCCCTTCGCCGATGGCCGAAATCGACACCACCGAGGTGATGCCGATGACGATCCCGAGCATCGTCAGCAAGGTGCGCATGCGATGCGAGATCAGCGCGACCCAGGCCATGTTGAAGGCCTCCTTGAACAACCCGAGGCTGGCCACCAGACGCCGCGCCCCCGTGGATTTGGGGACCGCGTCCTCATTGCTCAATGCTGTGGCGTCGCGCTCGTTGCGGCGGTCGCTGAGAATTTCGCCGTCACTGACCTCAATGATGCGCTCGGCATTGGCCGCGACCTTGGGGTCATGGGTCACCAGAATCACCGTGTGCCCGGCCGCGTGCAGCTCCAGCAGGATGCGCATCACCTCCTTGCCGCTGGTGGTATCGAGGGCGCCGGTGGGCTCGTCCGCGAGGATCACTTCGCCGCCATTCATCAGCGCCCGGGCGATACTGACCCGCTGCTGCTGACCGCCCGAGAGTTGGCTCGGGCGATGGGTCAGGTGCCCCTCCAGCCCAAGGCGCGCCAACAATTCACGGGCTCGCGCATGGCGTTGTGGTTCCGGCGTGCCGGCGTAGATTGCCGGCATCTCGACGTTGTGCATCGCGCTCAAGTGCGGCAGCAAGTGGTAGCGCTGGAAGATGAAGCCGAAATAGTCGCGACGCAGTTCGGCCAGCGCCTGGCTGTCCAGATCGCGGGTTTCCCGGCCGTTGATCCTGTAGCTGCCGGCTGTGGCGTAATCGAGGCAGCCGAGGATGTTCATCAGGGTCGATTTGCCGGAGCCCGAGGCGCCGATGATCGCGACCATTTCCCCGGCATGGATCGTCAGGTTGATGTTCTTCAGCGCGAGGAATTCGCGATCGCCAGCCGTGAAGCTGCGGCTGATGCCGGTCAGTTGCAGCAGAGGTTCGCTCATGCTCATGCCCCTGCCACTTTCGTCACCGGATCACCGATCACCACCCGGTCGCCTTCGGCCAGGCCTTCGTTGACCTGCACCTTGACGTTGTTGTTGATCCCGGTCTGCACATTGCGCGACTGCGCCTGGCCCTTGGCGTCCAGCACCCGCACCGGGAAGCTGCCATCGCTGTTGCGTGGGCCCAGCGCGGCGACCGGAATCGTCAGCACCGATTTGGCGGTGTCGAGCACCACCCGCACCTGAGCGGTCATGGAAATACGCAAACGGTGATCGGGATTCGGCACCTCGAACAGCGCGTTATAGAACACCGCGGTGTTCTGCTTCGGCGTGCCGGCGGGCGGCGTTTCGAGGAAATTCTGCGGTGCAGGCTCGGTGCCGCGCAGTTTGCCGTAATAACGTTTGTCCTCACCAAGAATGGTGAAGTACACCTCCTGCCCCGGTGCGATGTGGATGACATCGGCCTCCGACACCTGCGCCTTGACGGTCATGGTGTCCAGGTCCGCCAGTTTGAGCAGGATCGGCGCCAGCTGGTTGGCGATCACGGTCTGGCCTTCCTGGGTCACGATGCCCACCACATCGCCGTCGATGGGCGCGACGATTCGTGTGTAGGCCAGATTGACCTTGGCCGTGTCGATCTGGATATGCGCACTCTTGATCTGCGCGTCCAGCGACAACAGATTGGCCTGCTGCACTTCGTAGTTCGATTGCGCGGTTTCGAAATCCTGCCGCGAGATCGAGGCGTCCTCCTGCAGGTTCTGATAGCGCTCGTAGATGGCCTTGGTCTGGCGCAGTTGAGCCTGAGTCGCCCGGCGCTGGGCTTGCAGATTCTCCTCATCGACCTGTGCCTGACGCAGGGTGTTCTGCAGTACCAACGGATCGATTTCCGCCAGCCACTGGCCCTTCTTGACCTTGTCGCCGACCTTGACCTTCAGCGACTTCAACTGCCCCGAAACCTGGGCGCCGACGTCCACCTGCTTGATGCCCTCCAGCAAACCGGTGGCCAGCACTGCGTTTTCAATGTCAGCGCGTTCGACCGTGGCGGTCAGGTATTGCGGCGCCTCGGCCGGCGCCTGCACCGTGTAGAACACCAACCCGGCCACCAGCGTCAACGCGATTCCCAGACCGACTTTGCGCACCTTCGACTGTTCCATAAATGACCACAATTCCGTTCAGGGTTGAGCCCGGCCAGCGGCCGGGTTCCAGGATAAAAACTTCAATCAAGACAACACTTGCCCCGTCGCCACCGTCAGCCCGTCATGCCACCACGCTGCAAGACTGAAGACGTTGGGCGCCTTGAGGATCGTGAAGTGGTTGCCCGGGCCGTACCACACCGCCAGATCCCTGGCCTCACGCTGCCAGCCTTCGAGCATCGCCGCCTGTTCGCGCTGGTTGCCCGAGGCGTCCAGCGTCGGGTCGTCCACCAGCGCCAGACGCACCGGACCGGTGTAGGCCAGCGCCGGCCGATAGACCGTACGCAGTGCGGTGGCGAACGTGCGCACCGGGCCCTGCATCGCATCGAGTGACGCGCGTTCCGACAGCACACCCGCGCGCACCATTCCCTCGTGCAGCAGGCGCATTTGCGTGCTGTCGTCGGCTTCGGCGAAGGTCAGCGCATCGATGCCCAGGGACTTGCCGCTGGACAGTTGCAGCGACTCGATCAGCCGCAACAGCGCCGCCGTCGTGGTGTAAGGCTTGCCCACCACACTGTTGCCGCCCGGCGATTCACTGTCGATCAGCGTCAGGGATGCCACTTCACGCCCCGCCGCCTGCAACTGCGCCGCCATGGCGTAAGCCACCCAACCACCGAACGAATGCCCGATCAAATGCACCGGCCCTTGCGGATACAACTGCTCAAGGGCCCGCAGGTAGAAGGTGGCGGCGCTTTCGACCCGGCTGTGCGGCACCGTCGCGCCGTCGAGGCCTCGGGGTTGCAGCCCATGAATCGGCCACTCCGGCCCCAGCGCCTCGGTTAGATGGAGGAACCCGGTAACACTGTCGCCGGCACCCGGCACGCAGAAAATCGGTGCATGTCCGGTGTGACCGGTCTGGATGGTCAGGATCGGCTGATAGGCCGCTGGCGCTGGCGCAGTTGCCGTTTCCAGCGCCTGAGTCAGGGCCTGCCCCAGAGCCTGAACGTGCGGTGCTTTCATCATGCTCTGGTGATCGCCCGGTACGTTGATGCAGTGCAATTGCGCACCTGGCAATTCTTCAGCCCAACCGCGCGTGGCGCTGAGTCGTGACATTTGCGCCGAACGCTCCGTGGCACGCAGCAGATGCAACGGCAGGCCGATCGGGTTGATCCGGTAATGCGCCAACGCATGCCCGTGGGCCACTTCCCGGTCGAGGTAATGCCAGGCATCCGCCGACGAGACAGCCGCCAGCTCGGGTCTGAGCAACTGCTGTTCGTGACAATGGTTGAACAAATCGGCGAACGCCCACTGCTCAAGTTCGGTCTGCAACAC
>Ga0207713_1001785_pt1 | contig 16465 bp, 14 predicted proteins | sample KBSS64metaG_FD_184404 | JGI IMG/M metagenome (GOLD analysis project Ga0207713, IMG submission 184404) | Switchgrass rhizosphere microbial communities from Kellogg Biological Station, Michigan, USA - KBS S6-4 metaG (SPAdes) (version 2) | ecosystem: Host-associated > Plants > Roots > Rhizosphere >...
GCAAAAATTTCAATAAATTTATTTATCTGTTTCCATTTACGGGCCATGCTTGGAATGATTTGGCCTTTTTCATCGGTAATACCAAGCTCTTTTAGAAATGCATTGCCCTGCTGTACATAGCGTTGCTTTTCACGATCATGCGTCTGAACCGTTTGTGTCGCATTTACAGCCTGCTTTTTACCTATATTTAATAGGGCTTTTTTCTTATTTTTTTTAAGTTGGATTTCTTGAGTAGTTGAAAATAAGTTCGCTTGCTTACACTGTATGATTAACTGCTCAATCTGCTCCAAACCCTCTTCAAAAGAATAGTTTTTGGTCACATCTTGGGTCGTATAGTGATATAAAGCCGAAAGCTGTTTTTGCCCATGTAACTCTACAATACGGAAAGTGATTTTTTCCAGTTGTTCCAACTCTCCTTTATATTGACTCAAAATCAAACGCTCAAAAGTCTGCTCATCAAGCATTTGTTTGATTTCATAAAAGAATTGCTGTTCTTGCTCAAAGGAGAAAACCGACACGGATATACCTAAAAAATGAAGACTCATATAAAATAGAAGTTTAAAGGGTCTAGGATTAAAAATAAAATAACTTTACGACTGTTTTGTATTTCTATACATTTGTATTTTTAATCAAAAAAATTAAACTCATGAGTAAATCTGTGCTGGAAACTTACGATCCTAAAGAAGAACTACTTAACGCCTACAGCCATGGAGCTGGTGTCGTTATGGCAGTTATTGCTTCTATCTTTTTAATTATGAAGGGATCTTATCTTCCAACTGCTCAGTGGGTGGGTTTATGGGTATACTCATTTAGTCTAATTCTGGTTTTCACGAGTTCAACACTCTATCACTTTGCTCAAACACAAAATCTACGTTACTGGTATAAGAAACTAGACCACACTGCTATTTATTATTTAATTGCTGGGACTTATACCCCTTTCCTAAGCATCGCTATACCTACACAAAAAGCCCATATTCTGCTGATTGCACTCTGGAGCATTGCTGCAATTGGTACACTTTTCAAGTTAGTTTTTATTCATCGTTTTCAAAAAATTTCTTTACTTGCCTATATTGTAATGGGATGGCTTGCTGTTTTTGTAATGGATGATATGCGTACTTATTTAAGTAAAGACGCATTGATTTTCTTGATTATTGGCGGGTTAGCTTATACGGTTGGAGCATTGTTTTACGCGTTAAAAAAGGTAAGATATACCCATGCGATCTGGCACATTTTTGTGCTTTTAGGTGCAGGAGCACACTTTCTTGCGATCTATTGGTACATTGTTTAGTTCATTTTTCACTCTTATTCAGTGATCCTGAAAGAGTCATGGATGATGTTCTTTCACGCTATTCTTTTAGAAAAATATGTCTTTAAAAAGAATAGTAAATTAAAAATAAATTTTAACTGATATAAGGTCTTATATGGAGTCAACCTCTGCGACTGCTGCTCCGGCAGTAGCCACTAATTCAAAAACGCGGGTTTTGTTTGCAAGTTTAGTCGGTACAACCATTGAGTTCTTCGACTTTTATATCTATGCAACCGCCGCAGTACTTATCTTTCCTCACCTGTTTTTCCCTGCTAGTAGTGGCAGTGCCGCAGTCTTACAATCTTTAGCAACCTTCGCCATTGCCTTTATTGCCCGCCCTATCGGTGCAGCATTATTCGGTCATTTAGGAGACCGTATTGGTCGTAAAGCCACTCTAGTTGCAGCTTTGCTCACCATGGGTATTTCAACAGTATGTATTGGTTTACTTCCAACGTATGCACAAATTGGTCTTGCTGCGCCTTTACTATTGGCTGTATGTCGTCTAGGGCAAGGCTTAGGTTTAGGTGGTGAATGGAGTGGTGCTGTATTACTTGCAACAGAGAATGCACCTGAGGGTAAACGCGCATGGTATGGCATGTTCCCACAACTAGGGGCTCCAATTGGCTTTATTTTGGCAACAGGTTCATTTTTATTATTGGGTGCAGCCATTCCTGAGCAGGCATTCATGCAATGGGGCTGGCGTATTCCCTTTATTGCAAGTGCAGTATTAGTGATTGTTGGCTTATATATCCGTTTAAAGCTCCATGAAACTCCAGCATTCCAAAAAGTTTTGGATAAGCAAAAAGAAGTCAATATTCCATTTAAAGAAGTCTTAACCAAACATACAGGTAAACTTGTACTTGGTACGATTGCAGCAATCTGTACATTTGTGGTGTTCTATCTTACAACCGTATTTGCCTTAAACTGGGGAACCACTAAACTTGGCTATGCGCGTGGTGAGTTCTTAGAACTTCAACTCTTTGCCACACTGTGCTTTGCTGCATTCATTCCTTTATCTGCTATTTTTGCAGAAAAATTTGGTCGTAAAGCTACTTCTATTGGTGTTTGTATTGCTGCTGCGATTTTCGGCTTGTTCTTCTCTAGCATGTTAGAGTCTGGAAATACGTTAATTGTCTTTCTCTTCTTATGTACAGGCTTGTCGATTATGGGCTTGACCTATGGTCCGATTGGTACTGTTCTTTCTGAACTTTTCCCAACTTCAGTTCGTTATACGGGTTCAGCATTAACGTTTAACTTGGCAGGTATTTTTGGTGCATCTTTTGCTCCACTTATTGCCACTAAACTTGCTGAAACTTATGGTTTATATGCAGTTGGTTATTATCTTACTGCAGCATCACTTTTATCACTCATCGCTTTCTTATTCATTCGTGAAACAAAAAATGATGATGTGAATAATCAGATTTAAAAACTAGAAATTCTTATATAAAAAAAGCCGGTTCATCATTGACCGGCTTTTTTATAAATATGTGACTTAATTTATTGATGCTGGATTTGCTGGTGCAACACTATTTGATACAGCTGGGGCTGTCACACTGCTTGCTGCAACTGCCGCTGGTCCAGCAACAGCAGCTTCACCAATGAGTGCAACTTTTGCTTTTTCTTGGCTTTTCACAGATAAAGCTGGGTTAGTTGCTACAATACGATTAATGTTTGCTGAGTTTGCCGGAGCAATCGCAGTCGTTTGTAAAATAATTGGGCGATTACCTGTGTTACCCAACGTATAGCGAATGCCTGTACGCGGGCTAATCACTGTTGTATTTTCTTGCTTCACTACAGCTTGAGCCGAAGTTGGCCCTTTTGCTGCAAGTACTTTATCAACCGTTGTCGTTTGAGGGGCTGAAGCTGCTTCTGCTGCGAAAACAAAACTAGGCACAGCAAGAACAGTTAAAAATAAAGGTTGTAATACTTTTTTCATTGTCTTTCCAACATACACTCTGGATGAGAAGTAAATAGCATTTAATGCTTAAAACTGCAAACATTATTCACAGGCTTACTACAAACGTAAAAAAAGCAGAACAATTGTTCTGCTTTTTTCGTTAAGGCAGATTAAATCTTACCGTGACATTGCTTATATTTTAGTCCAGACCCACATGGGCATGGTGCATTACGACTTTCTGGAACAGGGAAAGCTTGCTGATCGGCAGACTCGTTCATGGTTTCTTGAGAAAGTGTAACTTCACCTGTTAAACCATCTACATCGTCATGTTCAAAAGAAAGCTTCATCGATTCAGCTTGCTGCTGCTGTTGAGCTTCCATTTCTGCAAGTTCTTCTGGTGTTGGGATATGTACACGAGACAAATCAGTCACAACATCAGTTTTAATAATACTGAGCATATTCACAAACAGGTTGAAAGCTTCTTTCTTGTATTCCTGTTCAGGATTTTTTTGCGCATAGCCACGTAAGTGAATACCTTGACGCAAGTAATCCATTGCAGCTAAATGATCTTTCCAATGACGATCAAGAGAGTTTAAAACGAAGTGACGTTCAAGCATTGCTGCTGATTCATCACCCATTTGAGCACGGCGTTGACGATAACGTTCAATCACTTCATCACTGATTCGCTCAACTAAACCTTCTTCATCTAGACGACGATCTTGATCTAACCATTCCTGAATTGGTAGCTCAATGCCCAAATCAATACGTAAAGCATTCTCTAAACCTTCAACATCCCACTGGTCATGAATTGACTCAGGTGGAATAAAGTTCGCAATCACGCCTTTCATCACTTCATGATGCATTTCTTCGACGTATTCTTTTAAGGTATTTTCAGCTAACACTTCATCACGTTGTGAATAAATGATCTTACGTTGTTCATTATTCACATCATCGTATTTCAATAAGTTTTTACGAATATCAAAGTTACGAGCTTCAACTTTACGCTGAGCGTTCTCAATTGAACGACTCACCATTTTGTGTTCAATCGCTTCATTTTCTTGTAAACCCATCGCGCGCATCATTCCGACTACGCGGTCACCTGCGAAAATACGCATAAGGTCATCTTCAAGAGACAAATAGAAACGAGAAACACCAGGGTCACCCTGACGGCCCGCACGACCACGTAACTGGTTATCAATACGACGTGATTCATGGCGTTCAGAACCAATGATGTGCAAACCACCTGATTGCAATACATCTTCATGGTCTTGTTCCCATTGTGCTTTCAGACGTGCTTCATCTTCAGCAGTAGGGTTTTCAAGTTTGGCAAGTTTCGCTTTCCAGTTACCACCCAAGATAATGTCAGTACCACGACCCGCCATGTTCGTTGCAATCGTTACTGCATTCGGGCTACCCGCTTGAGCAATAATGTCAGCTTCACGCTCATGTTGTTTTGCATTCAACACTTCGTGATGAATACCAGCTTGCATTAACTTAGAAGATAAAATTTCACTAGCTTCAATGGTCGCTGTACCAATAAGAATCGGTGCCACACCTTGCTCACGAATATTCGTAATTTCTTGAATAATCGCGTCATATTTACCGTTACGGTTTAAATAAATTAAATCGTTTTGGTCATTACGTACCATTGGGCGGTGAGTTGGAATAATCACAACATCAAGGCCATAAATTTCTTTCATTTCCGCAGCTTCAGTATCAGCAGTACCTGTCATACCTGAAAGCTTTTTATATAAACGGAAATAGTTCTGGAATGTTGTGGTCGCTAAAGTCTGGTTTTCAGGCTGAATTTCCAAACCTTCTTTCGCTTCAACTGCTTGATGCAAACCTTCTGACCAACGACGACCTGGCATTGTACGACCAGTATGTTCGTCAACAATCACGACTTCACCATCATGAATAATATAGTGAACATCGCGTTGGAATAAGAAATGTGCACGGATAGCAGCAGACACATGATGAACAAGGCTTAGATTCGTTGCTGAATATAAGCTCTCACCTTCAGCCAACAAGCCCATCTGAATAAGTTCTTGCTCAACAGTTTCATAACCAATTTCGGTCATTTCAACTGAACGCTGCTTTTCATCAATCCAGAAATGTCCACCATCTGCAACTTTTTCTTCTTTTTGCGGACGTAATCTAGGGGGAATCGTGTTGATTGCAGCATAAAGATGCGAAGAATCTTCACTTTGACCAGAAATAATTAATGGTGTACGTGCTTCATCAATCAAGATTGAGTCAACTTCATCGATAATGGCATAGTGCAAGCCACGTTGTTTCTTTTCTGCTAAAGAAAACACCATGTTGTCACGTAAGTAGTCAAAACCGAATTCGTTATTGGTACCGTAAGTAATATCAGCAAGATAAGCTTCCGCTTTTTCAGAAGGTCCTTGCATTGAATAGATCGTACCAATAGATAAACCCAAAAATTCAAATAATGGGCGGTTCAACTCAGCATCACGCTGTGCCAAATAATCGTTCACAGTAATGACATGAACGCCTTCGCCACTTAATGCGTTTAAATAACACGCCAAAGTACCCATAAGGGTTTTACCTTCACCGGTACGCATTTCGGCAATCTTACCTTCATGTAAGGTAATACCACCAATAAGCTGAACGTCATAGTGACGCATGCCCATTACACGTTTGGCAGCTTCACGACACACTGCAAACGCTTCTGGAAGTAATTTATCTAAACTTTCGCCATTATTATAACGTTGTTTGAATTCTGGAGTTTTTGCAGATAAGTCTGCATCGCTTAAAGCTGATATCGTCGGCTCGAGCGCATTGATTTGCTCAACAATTTTGCGCATGCGTTTGAGTTCGCGCTCATTTTTTGTACCGAAGATACCTCCGATCAGACTTGCCAACATGGATAAACTCTCTAAATCTTGCTTGGTCAAATGAATAAACTTTTTCTCAGTCGTTTATTATGGTGCCAGAAATTTGAAGTACAAGGGTTTTGCACAAAACCCCTAAAAAAAATCTGATAGTTAGACGAATGGTTTTATCATTCGCCTAGTCCCCCGTAATGCGCTCTGCCCCTAAAAACGTAACATTAACGCTCATCTATTAAGCATAACTTCCGAGAAATCTAATTTAGCAAATTTACCTTAAAGTTACATTGATTAAGCACATAAAATAGTGAGTTTTAGTCATATATATTTACACTTATATAAAAAACTCATAATAAAATACAAAAACAATAATTTTAATCATAAAGATAATGCTGCATATTCATTGGATCGAATAACAAATTATGACCAATTGAGGAACGATCATGACACTACGATTAGGAGATACAGCCCCCGATTTTCAACAAGAATCGAGTGAAGGCACAATTAATTTTTATGATTTTCTAGGGGATAGTTGGGGAATTTTATTTTCACATCCAGCCGACTATACGCCAGTATGTACAACAGAGTTAGGTTACACAGCAAAATTAAAAGATGAATTTACGAAGCGTAATGTTAAAGCGCTTGCTTTGTCAGTAGATGATGTAGAGTCTCATAAGGGATGGATCAATGACATTAACGAAACACAAAATACGACTGTAAATTTTCCAATCATTGCAGATAAAGATCGTAAAGTCTCTGAGCTATATGGTTTCATTCATCCAAATGCCAGTGAAACACTGACAGTACGTTCATTAGTGATTATTGATCCAAATAAAAAAGTTCGCTTAATTATTACCTACCCTGCTTCAACAGGCCGAAATTTTAATGAAGTCTTACGTGTAGTTGACTCATTACAATTAACTGACAAGCATAAAGTAGCGACGCCAGCGAACTGGCAACAAGGCGAAGATGTCGTTATTGTGCCATCACTTAAAGATGAAGAAGAAATTAAACAGCGCTTCCCTAAAGGCTATACAGCGGTTAAACCTTATTTACGCTTAACACCACAGCCTGAAAGTAATAAAGCCGACTAAAGGCTTTATTACTTTCAAGACAAACGAAGTGCGTAGGCAAGTATTTGAAAAGTTCGCTAGAAGACAAACGAAGCGCGTAGGCAAACATTCGAAATTTTCCTAATAAAAACTGTCAGCGACACGTACGCAACCAGTTAAAAAATTCATAACAGGACATGCGAAGCAAGTACCAAATTTTTAGAAAGTCTTAAGTAAATATCACCCCCTAAAAAGTCATCCAACGTGATGGCTTTTTATTTATGTATTGAATACACATGGTTTTTACTGCCCAGATCAGTTATAACTCGAAGCGATTCGGTATAAAAAATAAAAATCATGATCTATAAAATTCATCATTTAAAGTGCGGCAGCATGTGCCCAGTTTGTGCCCCACTCTTTGGACAAAAAGGCTTCCGGGCTGAAGTTGTCTGCCATTGCCTGTTGGTTGAAACCGATCGAGGTCTAGTGCTTATTGATACAGGCTTCGGGCTGCAAGATTATCTACATATGAAGCAGCGACTAGGTTTATTAGTCCAACGTTTAGGCAAAATTGAGACTAACCTTGAGTTTAGTGCCATCCAGCAAATCCAAAAGCTCGGGTTTAATCCTAAGGATGTACAACATATTTTTGTCACTCATCTTGATTTTGATCATGCAGGTGGAATTTCAGATTTTCCCCATGCCACTGTCCATATTTTAGCTGCAGAATATAACGCAGCCCAACTTCCAAATTTTAAGGGCAAACTTCGCTACAGAAACAATCAATATAAAGACCATCGCTACTGGAACTTTGTTGAATATCAGCAAGGTGAAGCATGGTTTAATCTGGAAAAAGTAAAAGGCTTTCCTCTTTTTCAAGATGAAATTTTAATGGTGCCTTTATTGGGTCACTCAGCTGGTCATTGTGGCATTGCGATAAAGCAACAAAATCAATGGTTATTATTTTGTGGAGATGCGTACTACTCACACCTAGAGTTAAACCCTAAAAATAAATTAAGATCACTTAGTTTGCTGGAAAAAACATTTGCAGAAGATAATGAGAAACGTCTTGTTAATCTCAAACGCTTGCAGCATTTAGCTCAACATGAGCCAACGATTGAAATAATTTGTGCTCATGATCCTTATGAGCTTAACCGGTATCAAACATGAAAAAATTATCACTCATCACACTTGCCATCTGTATAAATTTACAGGGATGTATGCAACATGAAAGTATTGCCCATGAGCATCGCCCCCAAGACTGGGGGACATTAGTCTCTGAGGCCCATAACTTTTATCAGATTAGTGGTGATGTTTTTCGCAGTGAACAACCCGATGTAACGATGGTTCCCGAGTTAAAACGCCATCAAATTGGAACTATTATTAACCTAAGAGCCAAAGCAGCAGACGATTTAGTTTTTAAAAATGAAAATTTTAATCTTGTGCATATTCCTATCAATACATGGGCAATTGACCGACAAGATCTATTAGAAGTCATGCAACAAATTAAAATTGCCAAACAGAATAATCAACGTGTTTTATTACACTGCTACCATGGTTCAGACCGTACAGGAGCCAGTGTTGCCATGTATCGAATTATTTTTGAGAATTGGGCGATTGATGATGCGGTCAAAGAAATGAAACAAGGTGGTTATGGCTACCATATTATCTGGAAAAACATTGACCGCCTATTTACACCTGAAAATGTAAAATGGACTCAACAGCAACTGTCGAATTCCAGCAGCTAAAGACTGGATTGCTTTTGTATACAAACGCGATTTTTAGGCAAATAAGTTGGCTCAATCACCAACTTATTTATTGTTTTCATTCTTATCAATTACATCGAAAAACATACATTTAAAGATAGATGACCATCAAAAATATGATTAACTTTATGATTTTCCCAAAGCGGCGTTGCTAAGAAATACCTTCAAAATTTCAGAATCACCACCATCACTGTCTGTCACTAATAAAAATACTTCGCCATCGGATCTCGACTCAAACCAAGTAATCCCTTCAACCTTGATTGGCAGCGTCTGTCCTTTTGCATCTCGAATCAAATGAGCTGCTAAAGCTTTACCATCAGGCGAAAACACCAAAATAAAACTTCCCAAGACAGCACCGTCATCATAGGTATTGAGTGTTTGTTCGACCGCAGCTGTAGCAACAATTAAATTTTTATCCGCTAAAAAACAAGCATCTGAAATGCCACTTGCTGAACCATTAAGCTCAGCTAAGCTCAGTTTGAGCGAATGTATAAGTGCATTTTCTAAGGATTTTCCTACTTGAATTTTGATTAAATCAAAGACTAAAACCCCATGATGGAGATTTATGTTACCACGTTGAAAAATATAGAGATAACGATGGTCTGAACATATGGCTTCTATATTGAGATCAGCCCCGCCTGTTAATTCAACCTGATGCTGCAAAAAATCATAATCAACCGCATCAAAGAAAGTTCTGACCTGATCATTGGCAGGGTTATAAAGTAATGCTCGTTTTCGATTTTCTGTAGAACCTGAGCCCATCACCAAAAGCTGTGATTGTCCGTTCCAACTTATGGAGGTTAAAGCTTCAAAATCAGGCTTCTGTTCTTTGCTTAATGCACTTAGCGGTATTTGCTCTGAAGGATCAAATAACGGAATTTTTTCAAAGACCGTTGCATCGGCCATGTTCTGGGTTCGATTGATTCTTAATAAATAAGGGAGATTATCACCAACAAAATAAACATCATCCCCCACACAAGCAACTCCAGACAGCGCGCTAATCACTGAATCTTGTGCAAAAACAAATCGTTCTAATATTTTGATCGCTGTATTCATCTTCAAGATCCCCTATTGAATGGAACACTCCTCACAAGAATAAAGCCTTTGAAGTGTTCCTGATTTGATTTAGGGGATGATCAGCCGTTATCGCTGATCAAGCGGCACCCAGTCAATTACCCAAGCCGATTTCATGTTTAAACTTGAATCAGAAGTAATTTTCTTACGGGCTGCATCTGCTGTATCACGGTCTTTCGCTGGTCCAACCATAATACGGATTCCCTTGCTGGTTTGGCTCGTAGTTACCTTGTAGCCTTTAGCTCGTAATTTAGAAACAACTGAATCTGCATTTGCTTGGTTAGCAGCCAATGCAACTTGCACCATCCACTTTTTATCACCATTTTCAAGTAGTTCACGCGCTTTTTCAGCATCAGCTTTTTTATCAGCATCAGCTTTGCGTTTAGCATCTGATGCTTTCTTATCTGCTTCTGCTTTGTGTTTTGCTTCAGCTGCTTTTTTGTCAGCTTCTGCCTGACGTTTTGCTTCAGTTGCTTTCTTATCTGCTTCTGCCTGACGTTTTGCTTCAGCTGCTTTCTTATCAGCTTCTGCTTGGCGTTTAGCATCTGATGCTTTCTTATCAGCTTCTGCTTGGCGTTTCGCTTCAGCTGCTTTCTTGTCAGCTTCTACTTGTCGCTTGGCATCAGCCGCTTTTTTATCTGCTTCTGCTTTTGCACTATCTACAGATTTTTTATTCACATCAGTTTGTGGATTTTTTACTTTACCATCTCTGCCGACAACTTCCGGCGGAATATTGTCTGAACTTTCTTGAGCAGCTGTACGACGTGCATTAATCGCAGCATATTCGGCAGCTGCTTTACGAGCAGCATCGGCTTCAGCTTGCTGCTGCATTGCTAAAAACTCAGCTGCACGTGCTTCCTGTTCTGCAACAGCCTTTTCACGCGAACGGCGCTGTTCTTCTAGCAACCGCTTTTCTGTTGCAACATCAACCGCTAGAGGTTGTAGTTGTACCATTTGTCCTTCGGTTGCTTGCTTTGGCTTAGTTTGAGTTTTTGGTGATGTGGATGGTTGAACTTCAACCTGCTTTATTTCTTCATTTCCTTTTAGAAGTAATGCTGCCAATAAAACACCACCACCCAGTAAAACAACACCACCCATCCAGCGTTGTTTGTTATTCATTGACATTCTTCCAAATACTCCCAAATCGCTTCTAAAGTATGAAACGAACCACAGGCCAAAATCAGCTGATTGTTATTTGTTTGCTCAAGCGCTGATTTAAATGCCTCTTTGATATTGCCATATTGTTGTACTGTCTGACCTTGCAAGGCATCATTGAGTTGCTGAATCGATGCAGCACGCGGCACATTCAACTCAGCAATTTTCCAATGTAAAACAGTAGGTTTCAATAAATCGACTACTGATTTTATATCTTTATCTGCCAGCATTGAAAATACTGCGACAACTTCTGTGTACTGTTTATTGTATTCTAAGAAATTTCGCAATTGCTTTAACAAAAATTCAACACCATGTGGATTGTGTCCGGCATCAAAAATTACCGTTTTCCCTTCCACTTGACGCTGTTCAAAACGCCCTGCTAAGCGTGCAGATTGAATACCTTTTTCTAAAGCAGACTGAGAAATTTCAAGTCCGCTATTTAAAATGGCTGCAACCGCTCCCGCAATATTTTCGATAGCTAAATGGCCTAAAGGAAGCTTTAAAGTGGTTCCTTCTGAAGCAAAGTACCAGTTTTGCCCATCATCAGCGAGTTTATAAAAATAATCACGATTAACGGTATATAAAATTGCTTGTGTGCTTTCTGCTTTATCTTGAATTGCTTGAGGTAGAAGTTGTTCGCCAGCAAAGACAACCGGAATTTGTGGACGAATAATGCCTGCTTTTTCAAAAGCAATTTTTTCAATGGTATCGCCTAACCAATCGGTATGATCTAGGCCAATATTAGTAATAATCGCAACATTGGGATCAATTACATTAACAACATCTAAGCGCCCGCCCAAACCGACTTCGAGCACCCATACATCGCATTGTTGTTGCTTAAAAATGACAAAAGCAGCCAAAGTGGTTGCTTCAAAAAAAGATAAGCTTAAATCACAATCGCGACGAGCCTGATCGACTTGAACAAAAGCATCAATCAGACTTTGATCATCGACTTCGACTCCACCTAATTTGACTCGTTCATTAAAGCGATAGATATGGGGTGACTGATATAACCCAACTTTATAACCCTGCTCATTTAATATAGCAGCTAGTGTAGTTGTCGTTGAGCCTTTACCATTCGTTCCGGCTACTGTAAAAACTTTAGCAGTAGGCTGAGTTACGCCCAGCTTTTCTGCCACAGGAATTACACGTTCCAGACCAAGATCTATCCCTGTAACGTGAACATGGCTCCAATAATTGAGCCATGTATCTAAAGAGTCTATTGAAAGTGGAGCTTGTTGATTCAAGGTAAGTTCATCAATTTCGATACAAGTCGAGATACAGTATCACGTAAAGCATGACGATGAACAATCTGATCGATTACGCCATGATCAAGCAAATATTCAGCACGTTGGAATGGCTCTTCCAATGTTTCACGTACAGTTTGTTCAATTACACGTTTACCTGCAAAGCCAATCATCGCTTTCGGTTCAGCAATATGAATATCACCTAACATTGCTAAAGAAGCTGTTACACCGCCATATACCGGATGTGTTAACACCACGATGTAAGGTAAACCTGCATCTTTTAATTTTTGGATCGCCGCTGAAGTACGTGCCATTTGCATAAGTGACAACATGCCTTCTTGCATACGTGCGCCACCAGAAGCTGCGAAACAGATCAATGGTTGACGTTTTGCAATAGCAAGTTCAGCAGCTTGAACAAAACGGTCACCCACTACAGTACCCATAGAGCCGCCCATAAAGTCGAACTCAAAAGCGCATGCAATCATATCCACGCCATTTAAATTGCCTTGCATTGCAATTAAAGCTTCTGTTTCACCAGTTTTGCTTTGCGCTTCACGCATACGGTCTGGATATGGTTTAGTGTCGACAAACTTTAATGGATCTTTCGCGCTAAACTCTTGACCCAATTCAGTCACTACATTATCGAAGAACCAATTTAAACGATCACGAGCTTTCATTCGTAAGTGTTCATCACACTGCGGACAAACATACGCATTGAAAGAGATTGCTGTACGTGTCACTAGAGCATGACATTCAGGGCATTCAATCGTTGGCTCAGTAAATGTTGCTTTGAGAATTTGTTGCTCATTTGCGACTTCAATACCTGGAACCGGACGTTTTGTCCATGGTGTCGAAGGGCTTAGAACTTTCCCTGATTTCACTTCTTGATTCATACTAACTCATCGAGCGCTGCTCGAAGCTCCTTGACTTTATTCACCGTCTGTTCAACAGCGTCATCCGCTGCCAACGTTGCAAAATTTTTAACGAAAGCACTACCTACAATCACAGCATCAGCAACGCTACCCATTGCTTTTGCTGAAGCGGCATCACTAATACCAAAACCAACACCAACTGGAATATCAGTGGCATTTTTGATTTTCTGAATACGTGCAGCAGCTTCTGCCGTATCTAGTGTTGCTGCTCCTGTTACACCCTTGAGTGAAACATAGTAGATAAATCCACTTGCCTGATTTGCCACATGTTGAATGCGTTGGTCTGTAGATGTTGGCGCGAGCAAGAAGATTTGATCCATGTCATGTTGCTTCAACACAGCACCAAACTCTTTTGACTCTTCCGGCGGTAAATCCACCAGCAATAAGCCATCTACACCACACTGTTTCGCATGAGAAATAAACTTCTCGTAACCGATCACTTCAACCGGATTCAAATAACCCATTAAAACAACAGGTGTATCATGATCCTGTTCACGAAACTCCTTTACCATATTAAGAGCATCTAATGTGTTAGTCCCTGCTGCAAGCGCACGTTCAGCTGCAAGCGCAATTACCGGACCATCAGCCATTGGATCTGAAAATGGTAAACCAAGCTCAATGACATCTACTCCTGCCGCAACCATTTTATGCAGTAACGGAACTGTTACTTGCGGTTGTGGATCACCCGCCATAACATAAGATACAAGCGCTTTACGTTGTTGGGACTTAAGCTTTTCAAAACGGGTGGCAAGACGTGACATAGGGTTGTGCTTTCCTTGAATTATTTAAAATTGAGGAGTTGTTTGTAGAAATACAAGAACATCGCATTTTAACGCTATTTTTTGTCCATTGAACAGGTCTAACGTTATGGCGATATTCGATTGTATGATTCATACAACCCATGGCGTACATTTATCAATATTTTGAAACTTTTCTCAATGATCAAAGCTTCCTATTTTTGAGCCATTATTAGATCGTCATCTGAATAGAAAATCGCCCAAAAAAGATTATTTCACTGCATTTTTATTGGTTAGCTGTAATTGTCTTTTTCTTGTTAGCAAGGTTTGTCCTGTCAAATTTTTATGAGCCCGTGCAAGTGCTGACTGATCCGAATATCCCAATTGTTCAGCAATTAAAGTGAGGCTTGCATTTTGGTTGAGTAATATCTCACAACGTTTCATACGCTCTGCATCTAAAATTAATTTAAATGAAGTGTTTAATGACTGTAGCTGGCGTTGTAAGCTTCGTACTGAAATATTCAACTCGATGGCAATATCTTCTATTTTAGGCGCTTGCTGTCTTTGCTTAAAATATTCATGCACGATCCAATGTATTTGCTGAGCTAAATCTGTTTGTATTTTACGCTGAGCTAACGCCTCTTCTGCCTGTTTCACCAAAAGTTGCATTAAGGTCGGGTCTGCATGTTGAGGGCGAATACTTAGCCCCTCACTTGCAAAAGTTAATGCATAGTAAGGTTTTCCAAATGATAATTTGCATTGAAAGAAACGCTGATAATGCACTAACGGACCACGTGCGCTGTGCACAAACTCAACTTGTTGCAAGAGAAAATCATGCAGTGGGGCTATTTGTTTAGCAAGTTGTACCATAGCTGCCAAGGTCAATTCACAAAGTATGATATTACTGTCATCCACCAACGGCCAATACAAACGAATTTTAGAAGCATCTTGCTCGATTTGCATAGGCACGACTTGCTCACCGTCAATCACCAGACGGTGAAACTTCATGATATATTCAAGAACCTCTGCAAAGCTACCACTTCGGGATGCCATATATCCCAATACACCAAAATTGGCAGGTGTAATACAAGTCGCCATTTCCAAAGCTAAATTGGAAACTTGTAATCGAGATTCGGTCAGCTCTAAAAGCTCAAGAAAAAAAGTTAAAGGTGATTGAGCATCGATAGATGCAGATAAAATGTTTTGAACTTGGCGAACTTGAACATCTGTTAGATTTAATGCCTGCCAGTCCATCCCCTTTTCTTTTAAGTAAGTATTCCAAAGGTAAAAATAACCATTTGAAATCGTAAACTCCTGCATGGCGCATCCTTTTTTACTGCCATCTTGTCGTAAACTGTATAAAAATTGGCAATAACTGTCAAAACAAAGCCGACCAGTCGCGACATACTAGTGAACAAGTTAGATGCGAGAAATAAAAATATGAACGCACATGTTTCTTATCAGGTCGATCCAGTGGTTCGTAAAGATCTAGATTTTCATTTAAACGAAGCACCTCGCTTTTGGTTTAATAATGATCCTTTTTTGACTCGTATGTTCGATGCACTCAGCTTAACCTTTCCAGATGGAGAGCGTTATTTTATTGAATGTGTTCGTATGTTCCGTGACAAAATTGATGATCCAGAACTACAAAGACGAGTTGTGGACTTTATTAAACAAGAAGCCCAACACGGTATTGCTCATGACAAAATGAATCAGATCATGAAAGAGCAAGGCATGCCCGTTGACCAGTTCACAACCACACTGAAAAGGATTTTCCGTTTTGAACTGACAAAACGCTCACCTCAATACAACATTGCCATGACTGCTGCTGCCGAACATTTAACAGCCTTAATGGCAGAGACGTTTTATAGCAACAAAAAAACATTGGAAAATGCACATCCGTATGTTCGAGCACTGTTTGCGTGGCATGCCATTGAAGAGATGGAGCATCGGGATGTTGCATTTGACGTAATGAAACAAGTCGGTGAAGTGCCTGAGTCAACACGTCGCTTTGTATTAGTTGCTACAACAGTATTGATGTTTAGTTTTACGCTTTATCGCACCAATGTCATGTTGAAATGTGATGGTTTTAGTTCTAGAGAAAGACTGTTGATGACACTTAAAGGTTTGCCTTGGTTTTTCGGTAAAAATGGCACATTAACAGCCATGAAAAGCCAATATCTAGACTGGTTTAAAAAAGATTTTCATCCAAGTCAGCATCCGGTAATTCGTCAATATCCTGTTTGGATTGAAACACTCGAAAAGACAAATGACCCAATTGCAGCTGGCGAAGCATTCTGGCAAGCAGGTTTATAACCTGCTTGTTACCATTTTGCGTAATGTTGTTCTAATAAACCATATTGCTCATTGCAAGTGATGACATCATTCGTCTCATGCTCAATCGTGCCACTAATTTTAGCTTGCCACTGATTGAACTGGCTTCC
>Ga0207713_1001787_pt1 | contig 16457 bp, 14 predicted proteins | sample KBSS64metaG_FD_184404 | JGI IMG/M metagenome (GOLD analysis project Ga0207713, IMG submission 184404) | Switchgrass rhizosphere microbial communities from Kellogg Biological Station, Michigan, USA - KBS S6-4 metaG (SPAdes) (version 2) | ecosystem: Host-associated > Plants > Roots > Rhizosphere >...
GATGTGGAGAGGCCACCGCCCAAAACCATCACAGGCACAGCGCGCTGATGACGCAGCCCTCCAAAGTGCGATCAAGAAGCAACACGGCAAAGGGCCTGGCCATCTGGAGCAGTCGATTCCGCTTGCAGTCGATACGGCGCAGGTGGCCTCCATTGCGCCTTCCCCAATTGATCCTGGTGCTACAACATCGCCCTCGCAGCGCAGGCCAAGGAAGCTGACGGGCGCGAACCTTGGTCTGGGCGTGCAAGCAGCTCAGGAGGAATAGAGAGGTCACAAACAACAAAGCCCGCGTAAGCGGGCTTTGTTTTTGGTGCGACTGCCATCACGGTTGGCGGGGAGCACTTGGAGCGTCGATCCCGCTGCCCTCCCCTTCCTTACCATCCGAGATCACAACCTGCTGGTAATCCACTCCCCTGTCCAGGGCGACCTCTTCGATCACCTGAGCGGACACCTGGTCTCCGACCATCTCCACCATTCTTGAGCGGCTTACCTTGCGGCCTATACGCAGCATCAGAAACCTAGCGCGCTGAGACTGCAGGACGTAACTGGTGAAATCCTGACTTCGATTCACCATCAGATCGGGTGCGCCACCCTCGGCGATCTCGCCAGAGCGCCACTGTCTCAGAATAACTTGTCCGCTCAGGCGTAGGCTCAACCCGCGCCATCCTGTAGTGCACAAGACAGTCTCGGTGGGCTCGACCTTGCGGGTGAAGGTAACCATTTCAATACCGAAGCTCTGAAAGCGGAAACCGCGCCGCCTGGCTGTAGCGCCATGCTGTAGCACATCGAGGTCTTGAGGTTGAGTCATGCTGCGCCTTCTGATTGGATCGGTAAATTGGGGTACGTCATAGACGATTCATTTTACAACGTGTCGTATCACGATACCTTACATAGGAAATCGCGAGCACTGTATAAATGAACAGTATTGGATAAATGAAGTTGTGCGCTATCCTGCCCCGACTTGTACCACGCAGGACGCAAGATCGTACCACGCTGGTACGCAACCCAAGAGGGCTAAAGCCCCAGGTTGCAAGCTTCAAGCGCTTTTAGCGGAGCGCTGAAAGTTCCAATCTGGAACTTTTCACATGGTGACCAAGAGGTCTCATGCAAAGGATGCTGCCGATTATGAATGTCGGCATAAGGGGGATGTAGGGGCAAAAAAAAACCGGCAGAACATTCAGGACCTCAAAGACGCTTGCAGGCGGGTTTAGGGGGTCGAGATGCAAAGCCGGATTACGCGATTCCCAGGGTTTTTAGCGAAACCCTGTAGGACGCATATTCCGCTATCGTGGAACTCTGGTCAATACCAATTCCACGAAAAATTGTCATTTCCCTCCAAAAATTTGCACTCCATCGCTCTCTAGGTCACTGGTCGTTCAGCCTGGCGCTTATGAACCCCGTGCACCATGGCCTCTTCCCATCCTAAATCACCGCAAATGAGCGTCCTCGCCTTCAAGCAGACACTCAAAGACCGTATCAGCCAGTTTGCCACTGATCCGACCATTTTCACCGAGCTGGCGTTCTTGCGCACAGTTCGGCGCTCCCGTTGGGACGCTTCGCTCGATTACTACGGCAATCGAAAGCACGCCTCTGAGTATCGAAAGATGCGGGAAGCGAAAGAGGCTGGGTTGCCAGTTCCACGCGGGAACTCTAAGTACACCGACACCAGCTGCTACCCCCTACCCTCCCGAATCAAGCTTGAGCGGGAAAGCTTCGGCAACCACCAGATGCACGCCCAGCTGCGGCGCAGCATCGTCTCGGTACTCAACTACCTGGTCGACAAGTTGGACCTGGTGAGCGGCGTATGCGTTAACGTCAAGAAGAAGCGATACCGCGAGATCTATGTTCGTGAGATTGCAGTCGGGACTGGGCTTGGCAAACGGACTGTACAGCGGGCGCTTTCAAACCTATCCAGGCATCGCCTTCTCAATCGTGGTGTAGCGCTGATCGGCATCACGCCTACATTCTATAAGGCGCTCGGACTCTATTCGCTGGCGCGAGCTATGGCAGCGTCCCTCAAGGCCTTAATGCAGCACAGTGGATATCGCGGCGCCAAGATCAACCCGGAGCAGATCAAGCCGCACCGGAGCTTCCATCGCTTCAGTGTCAGGTCACCTGCTACCCCGTCGCTGAGAAAGCTGCTTGCGAGCGTCAACCTAGCTACGGACGCGACAGTTGCTGCAGTCTCTGCGAAGCCAAAAGTTCCAAGCTGGAACAATTACAACGAGCAATCCGCCCCGCCCCCCACTACGGGTCCACCGCCACCCACCGAAGGCGCCACTGGAGCCGAGCGCAGCAAGGTTGGTCTCGACGCCCTCAGAATGCTAAAGGCTAACCTCCTAAAATAGACGGGTCGCAATGACCAGGTACACCCGTGCCCTGATTTCAGCATACTTCCACTGATCTAAGGTGTGAGCCCGCTTCCAAGGCTTTAACTGCCCCCACTACCCTCAACCTTCCAGCCTCATCCATCCATTTGCCCTTCCCACTAGGCAATTCATCCGCCTCGCTCGTTGAAAGGCCGGTCCTATGGTCCTTTGGCTGGTTGAAATCAGGCACCTCGGTATGGCTATTACAGGCACTCTATAAAGCGTAGCTTCAAGAGAATAGGAAGAATGAATACCGGCCTAAGCACCACCGATCTGGCCTTTGTTTGAACCCAAATGTTGGCGCTGGAAACCTGACGCATTGCACACGTTTAAGTCAGCGCCAGGGCTTTTCTAGTCGACTCTCAAAGCGCTCGCAGCGACCACTCGGAGGGCTTTTCTGAGTTAGCGCCGAAGGCTCTGAGTTAACGCAGAAGCTCCGTATCTCATCACGATACGTTGGTCAGCATTTACGTGCGCCCTGAAACCATCTCGGCATCGCCCCATTTCGTAACACTCACAGCGCTAAAGCACCTAATTCAGCCGCGCTGCTGTGTGCGATCTACAAAGTCCACTGGCCTGCACCCTTGCAGAATCCACACAGCGCCGAGGTGGCAATGACTCTTTTTTTTGCTCCGCACCCCCACAGACGCCTCTGAGTTGGCACCTCCCATCACCACCTGGATCCGATGCCAAGCTGGAACTATCAACCTGAGAGATTGAGGTTGGTCTACCTACAACCTCATCCACTGGATGTCTTGGCCTAGTCCCGACTGAGCATTGCTCATTCATTCCGCCTTAATTCGAGATCGGCTGAACCGCGAATTCAGGTCCTTTTGAGTTTTCGATTCGCTGATTTATACATTCTGGTGATCTGGCGATCAGCAGCTCTATCCGCGATAAATCGCTCGGGCGCTCCTGCAGCCCACAAGAGAGCCCCTTGAGCAACAATGTCCCTGCTGCAGGCTGCGATGCCACAGGTTTGATGTGTATCACTGCGTTGCCGATCGACAACAAGCTAGATGCACTAAGAATAGATTCCACCCTGGAACTGCTGGCGCTGGTTAACACATTGAGTAGATGCAACAGAGTCTGTTGTGAGGCCACTATCACAACCGAGCGACGGGCCCATGCTGGCGCCTCTCACCAGATCTCCAGCAATCTGCGACTGAATGACTACGAGGATTTTTGCTGACTGGCTTTGGTTTCGATGGCGACCGGGGTCTGAGGGTGCTGTTGTTGAAGGCGCTGGCCGCTCACTTGAAGCTGATTACAAAGTTCCAACATGGAACTTTGCTTCCCTAACAATACGTCCTTAAACCTCCAGATAACGCGCCATGATGAGATCGGACACTGGGAGTTCCTTGCTCTGATAGACTGGTTAGCATAGACGTTGAGATCGCCCATTCGCCCATTCGCCCATTCGCCCATTCGCCCATTCGCTTGCGCTACTGCTATTGCCAAAGTTCCAGCATGGAACCTTTCTGGCCGTCATCGGTTTTGGCCCATCGCCTGGCTTTGCTGATCTCCCTTCGATGAGTTCCGATCCACGATGGCTGAAGTCCGTTGAGCGTAGAGTTTCACCATCGTGCTATGAAGGTTTCCGACATGCCAACCAGTGAGGGCTTCCCCAGTAATGGTATCGAAGGAATCCCGTCCCACCCTGCATCTCCCGCGAGACTTTCGACAATGGGGAGGCTGATAGTGACTCACAGGCATGCGATGGCTCCGAGCCTGACCCAACCGATTTACGTTGTTTGGCCTGGGCCTGCATTAACTCAATGAACCTTACTCTCGCCAATCTCAAAAGTTCCAAGGTGGAACTCTACAGCCTCCACGCGCTGAAGGGCTTGGCTCAAACGGACTGATTTCTGACGTTGCTCATCGTGTGCGGTGTGGAGCGATGCACGATGGATCTGCGTTAGAAGTTCCAGGCTGGAACTTTTAACACGAGGTTAGGATTGACGATCGTACGTCTATTGGCGGTACTATTCGTGAGTGTTGGAACTTGGCTGCCTTCTGATTCACCTGTTGCTGTGCTTTGCAGCCTCAAGCCGTTATGGTCGATTCAATGTATTTCAACAGAGAGCTCACACTGAGGCCTGGCGATCCCGCTCCATGATCCCTCAGGGATTTGAGGACGGCCCATAAACGTGGAGCCGGTCAATTCTGCATGGCGTTACTATGAGGCACAGATCGGGTTACATCGGATTATGAGTCAGCGCATGTAGCCAGCGAGACCAAGGCCACCCGAGACGCTCACAGATAGATAGTACCGATAGCCCGACCGAAAAGATCGCGCCTTGCTTGAGCCGCTGTGAGCCAAACGAAGTGGGGGCTCAATTCGACTAGGCACATGCGGATCTGGCTATGCATGCGTCTGCAGGGCTTCCCTCGTATACCTGTTGCACGGCCCGGGCTACAGCACAGGTGTCGACCTGCAGGCCGTGGCCCAGGTTGGCGTACGCATCAGGCCGAACTGGTGGTCGCCAGCGCGCCGATCAGCGCCACGCGCGTGGCCACCGACAACTGCTGGCGCTCGTTCTGCAGGCCGTCACGCGGGCCGACTTCAAACACTTTACCGCTTGCACCGGGGTCATGGTCATCCGCCACGTTCCAGTTGCAGCAGTGCCAGGGCGCGGTCGGCACGTACATCATGATTTTCTACCAGCTGCTGGGCAACCCAATCTACTTCATCGATTGCGAGAGTTGCTGGCGCCGATTTGACTTTGAGCGGGTAGGGGCTGCTTTGGTCTCGGACACCTAATGGACAATCGTCCTGGCTGAACGACTATGGCAATGCATTCGCACATCAGCAGGGCACTGGCGGTATTTGAGGGTGTGGGCCAGCCGTGCTCTTCCAGCAACTTTCGACAAGCGGGCGTCCTCACTTAGTGCAGCCATTCAGGGTTATCCGCACCGGAAGGATTTTGATGCGCTTCTCGGGCCTGTGCTTGCGCATGCTATGTGTCTGACCGCTGTGAAGCCACAGACGGATTCGCCCGTGCTAATGGACTAGGAGGGCGCCCATAGACTGAGGAGCTTTTTATAAGGCTGCGTCACTTCTGTGAATGCTCAACCCGCCAAGACATCGGGCCTGATGCTATAGATGCACGCCGCTGATCATGCAGCAATTTGGCTTCGATGCTGGCGCGGTGGCGGCAGGAAGCCCTTAACTCTTTGACTGCGACTGGGCACGACCTGGTGCGACCTGCACTGTGGACGCCCAGCCAGCCCCGGACTCTCCACGCAAGGCACACCTAAAAAACTCACGCCCTGGAGTATCAGCCTCTGGATGAGTAGGGCGCAGGCGCCTTGAAAGGCCCTGCATGAGTGAGGCTGGTTAATCCCAGGCTGGCACTTCATTACAATTGAGACACTGGTCGCCTACGCAGCAAGACCACTAACTGCATGCCCCCCTGATTAAAGGGGCGCGTGTCTATGGATTACAGGCCTGTCATGTAGCTCCGGTGCTTATCCCGGCGCTGCACTATGTGTCACTCGTATCCCTGGAGATTCATGACTGAAGGATGACCTCCCATCCGATCCGCCTGCAGTGGAGGTGGGGCATAACCGCAAGAGGCATTGCCCTGGCTACAAACCTGACTCATCTGCCGTCAGTCGGTCCACCCGATCTTCAAACCTCGATCCAAAGTTCCAGCATGGAACTTTAGGTACCCCCCAAAATAATGATGCGCCAAGTACGCAATACATTCAGGGGGAAAAGTTCCACCCTGGAACTTTTGCCGAACGATCACTTTTATCCCGCCGACATTCAGCGTTACCTCATAGGGGCTTTTTGAGTGAGCGCGTGAAAGCCCTTGGTGGGAACTCAAAGAGCTTTTAGAGGGAACGCTTAAAAGCTGTTGGGAGCCAGCGCTGAAAGCCCTTTAGCGCCAACGCACTATTCTGCGCTGTGGGGCGCGGCATGGAACCGGGCATTGATTGTCGGAGTACCATCCAGAATGAATGGCATTGATGGATCGTACGATCCAGATTCACATTGATATTGGAATAGCTTGAAGGAGAGGGGGGCTGCTGTGGATCGTACGATCCATTTAGGAGGGAGCACCCTTTGGAGGGCGCTGGGGGATTATGCTGCAGCAGACATAATAATGGAAGGGCCCTGCAGGCCCCTCCCTATCATGACATCACAGGCCCAGCCAGAAGCTGGAAATACCGTCGACATCCTCTCGGTTCCTGTTCTTGGTTTCGGTATCCAAAACCGACTGGGCGAGATCGTCCCTGTTCATGAACCGTCCTCGCAACGGGTTTGCCGTCTGGTCCCACATTGCAATAGCGTCAGACTCGCCAGGCCATGGTTTGGGCAATGCATACCTGTGCTCACGCTCCAGGTGCTCATTCCTTGGGCCATAGTAGCTCTGATTGGTGATCATCGAATGTCCCAGCAGAGCGGCAATGTCATACCTACTGAATGATCCACTGCGGCGAGCCTCTTCGGCGAAGACATGGCGGGCCGTGTAAAAGCAGAGGGGCTTGCCGTCGAGAACGCCAGGGCTGCTTGTGGACGCGGCCACCAGCTTTAGCTTGGCTTTATTCGATGGTGATAGTTCGAGGCCTAGGTGCTGGATAGTACCACCATGGAACTTTAGAACTCTGGCCCAGGCTCGCTGCAGAAGCTTCCTGCGCCGGTCGTAGAACTCGCCAAACTCATTGGCGTCCTCATGCTTGTAGACGATGTCCAAAAACATTTTCAGCACGTTGACCTGGTTGTCTGGCCAGTCATCCAAAACCAGATAGCGCTTGTCCTTGAGGGGATTGTCCTCGCGTCTACCAGACTGCTTGAGGGTATGAACCTCTAGCACACGCCTCATGGTCAGGTGCGTATCCGGATCGTAATGATCTTGGAGGTAGCGGGCAGCTGGCCATTCGTGGGGGCGCAAGCCGGTCCATAGAGTGCAAACAAACCACAGCGCGGTCTCCATGCCTGCAATCCTGTTCCTGGATGGGTTCTCTTCCTCCAATTTCGTGCGCGCTGCCGGAAAAAGCTCATCTTTCAGTAGCTCCCAAACGCTCTCGCTAACGTACGAGAGGTATCGCTGGTTCTTCTTCGTCAGCGCTACGAACAGCTTTGAATCGTCAACGCCATTGAGTAGCACGTTCTCGGGATTCTCGGCCGCCTCAGCCTTTAAGCGTTCACGCCTGCTGGGGGGGATCCACGCACGAAGCTCGGAGGTTGACTCATGACCCTGCTCCTCAAGGTAGCTCGCCACCCATTTGCGATAACAAAGGGCAGTTTGCTCACCAAGTCCTTTCACGGCGACGCGGCGGTCAAGCCAACGAGTAAATGCTGCGACGTCAACGCTCTTGATGTCGCTGGCAGAGGAGGGCGCGTCAACGCTGAATGCTGCAGAGGCGCCCCCCAGTCCTGGTGTCAACGCTTCCGACTCTGGGCGCTCGCTCTGGAACGAAGTGAGGATACCGATTGCTCGTAGTTCGATGTCGCTGCTGATAGGCATAGATGACGCTCGTAAAGGAGTTAACGCTCGCCTGATTTCTAGCTGACGTTATCCACTGATTGCTGGCAAATGTAGCGCTGGCCGGACGTTTCGCTGTTCTCCGGTGTACCACCTACAAACACCAAAACGTAATAGATTCGGGACCTTTTTAAGAGCATCCGAACCCCGGTACAGAGAAGAATCCTAACCCAGGTACAAAAGAAATCCACCCCTTGGTACAGATAAAGTCCAAAGCCCGGTACAAGCAATTGAAAATCCGCCAGGCAGGCCTTGGTGCGCCCTTCGCTGGGCAGCAAGGAGAGGGGGTTAATCGATCTCAGGACCTCACTCTGACTGTCCATGTAGAGTCAATTGATAGATCCCTGGATCAGTGCTTGTTGAGCGCGGCGCGCCGTGCCGCCTGTGAAGCAAGGTCGCAAAGATGAATGGGACAAGGTTGCCGATTCCAGGCTTGAACCAGTTGCCTCTGTCAGCGGCTCAAAATGCTAACCCGTCCTTTTTGTGCCACGGAAACACCACGGCAAATGTGTTTGGATGACACAGCATTTAAGGGTGCATTTCCGTGCCACATCAATACCACTGAATAACCACCTTGTGACACCTCAAGCTGAGAAAGGCAGGGCTTGAAGATTTCGTGGCCATTCGGTGGCAATTTGAAAACCAGATTAAGGCCACGCAAAGGTGTTGTTGTGGCACGGAATTGCGTTGCAGGAGCTCAAGCTTGCTATTTCCGTGGCACAACAAGTACTATGCTGTGGTACCGTACCACAGCGGCCCCCTTTGAAGGCTTGCCCTTGAGGTGGGATAATGCCCGCAGCGACAACGTCTAATATCTTTATACGGAGTTAACATGGTGGATTTTCCGATTGCTGAGATGCCCTCAGCTCAAATCCAGCCTTCAGCAGAGCTCAGGCAGATCGGCGAACTGAAAGGTCGCGATCAGAAGGAGCTGTCTAAAGAAGAGGGCGGTAAGTTGCGAACTGATGCGCTGCGCCAGGAAGGGCTGCGCGTGGGTGCTCAATCCGGCCTGGCGTACCGGTACGGCATGATCATGGACTATCTCGATGCTGTTGAGCCCAAGCTGAACGTTGCGTTCAACCTGGCTCAATTCGTCCGGGATGGTCACCTTCTAATCCCTGCCATCACAGAGACCCGTGACCAGTTCACGAAGGAAGATGGTGCAGTCCATAAGGTGAAGGTCGCCTACACCGTACAAGAAGAGGCGAGGGTTGTTTCGTCAGTCCCCACTTGGCGGGACTACGTCTACCAGCGCTTCGAAAAACCCGAGCTGCCACATGAAGCTCTCTACCCACGGGATGACTACGAGGCATCCGAGTGGAAGAAGTCTCTGATGGAGGGGTGGAATGCTGGTGTGTATCAGGCTGATGAAATGTTTCATGACCGTGTGAATCAGCTGGCAAAGGCTGTAGAAGGTCGTCATCAGTACCTGACACTCGAATCGCGAGGCATGTTCAGAGCCGCCGATCTGACAGTGGTGAATTCCAAGGTGACATTCCAGGGTCGCACCATGAACGTCGGCGAGCAGATCATCGGCATCGGCCAGCTGGGTAATTTCACCCAGAGCCAGACTTGGGCGCCGATATGGACAAGGTAATCAATCTCGCAGACGTAGCCGAGCGGCGCCGCGAGGGTGTGGTCGAGGCGTTGGTTTCCAGCACGGCGCTTGAAGCTCCACCGTTCCCAATGCCAGCCAGGATCGACCTCGATTACCTGGACAAGCTCTTGGCGTACTGCGTTGAGAAAAAGGTTTCGGACCTCATCATCGTCACAGATGACTTTATCGTCATGAAGACAGGTGCAGAGCTATACCGATTTGGCGAGCGCCCTTTCTATCTATCAGAGGTCGAAAGCCTCTTGGCGGAAATGGTTAGAGACCCAAACGCCCCGCTAGAGGTATCGCGGGCGGAGCCGAGGGACTTTGCATATGTGCTTGAGCGTTTGGTTCCCAAGCCAATTCGTATACGCGGATGCGCTACAGGTTGCTTGGGAAGGAATGGGAGTAGTGGTCTAGAGCTGATTTTCCGTCCAACGGGTAAACCCATCCCGTCTTTGGAAGCGCTCGGGGTAGAAGACTATATCAAGGACAATTCCGAGCCTGATTCGGGAATCGTTATTGTCACCGGCCCCACAGGATCTGGCAAAACAACGCTTCTCGACTCGATCCTGATGCGCAACCTTACCCGCTATCCCGCAAAGCGAATCATCACGTACTACGCACCGATCGAGAATGACCTCAACAGTATTCCTGGTCGCGTTGGTCAGGTGGTTCAGTCGGATATCGGGATACCAGGGCAAGGGGCTCACCTCAAAGACTTCTCGCTCGCAGTTCGCAACATGCTGCGCAGGAACCCTGACCAGGTGGTATTCGGGGAGGCGCGTGATCGTCCAACGATCGCTGGCGCAGTACTGGCATCGATGTCCGCTCACGCTACCTACACAACGTCGCACACATCGAACGTGCACATGACGATCGCAAGGATGGTCGATGAATTCCCAGCAGATGAGCGGATTCGGATGACGAATGCCCTGATCGATAACGTGCGCCTGATCGTTCATCAGCGCTTGATTAGGCACAAAGATGGAGTTGGTGTGGTTGCGATTCGGTCTGCTCTGGCGTTCACCCAGGACATCCGCAATCAGCTCCTTCGCTGTGAGATCGACAAGGTGCCACTGCTTATAAAGGAAGCAACCGAGCGGGAGGGGATCAGCCTACTCCAATCCGCGCTGCGCCAGTTCGAACTGGGCAACATCGACCAGGCCACTTTGGCCTCGTTGGAGCGAGAAATGAAAGCGGAGGTTCTCTGATGCTTTTAACAACGTCCAAAGGAGAGCAGATCAACACGGCATTCTGCAGCAAGCAATCAAAGATCAGTGTCAAGTTCACCGAGGCTCACACGAGCGTACTGGTCCCTTTGCTGATCCTGCCGTTGGCGCCGTTTCTGATCACTTTGAAAATCAGCTCTTCCATCGTCCTAGCCTTGATGCTGTTGGAGCGCAGGGGGTGGACCGTTATGTATGCGCTCAAACGACTACGTCGCCGATGCGCAGGCTCTACACGCACCAAATCGACTAAACGCAAAATGGCCCGAATGGCCAGATACTGAGAACGGAAAAATGAAATCCATTGCACCTAAGAAGACTACCCAAATCATCCTGGCAGCTGACGACAACGGTTATGCCTCGCACAAAACCGCTTACTTCAATGCTGATGGAAAAATCGAATGCATCAAGGTCGAGACGAATATCCAGGTAGGCGGGTCGACCCTGACTGGTGTGAACGGTGAGAAGGAAGACTCGTATCACGTTTATCACGATGATGGCTCCGTCCTGGCTACCTACACCTGCAGCACATCCAACATCTCCCCTCTGGAACTGCGAAACTCGGACTATCCATTTGTCGAGGCTAACCGGGTGCTCATGCATCATGCTCTCGTGAAATCTGGCTTGGCGGGCGCCTCCGTAGAAATCGGAGTAACCCTCCCATTCCGCGATTTCTTCGGCCAGGACGGTTCGAAAAATCATGCCTATATCGAGAAATCCCGACTCAATTTCATTAAAAATGACGTTGTGGCCGAGAAGGGTCAACAGAAGGTCAACATCACCGGTGCAGGCGTTTACCCCGAGGGTATGAGCGCCTTTTATGATTGGGCCATGGACGATGAGTGTAATACCACGCCTGGTTATGATGAGCTCGACGACAATGATGGTAATGCTTTGATCGTCGACATTGGTGGGTCGACGACGGATATCGTATGCATCCGTATGATCGACAGAAATATCAAGATTGATCAGATGCATTCGGGAACCGAAAAGATCGGCGTTCACGACGTTCGGGAACAGATCAACAGCGTGTATCAGCAGAAATTCGGCAGTGGCGGTCACGAGTCTTCCTTGTCTCCACGGGCGATCGCTCGAATCATGGAAACTGGATCTCACCGTGCAGGCGGCCAGCAGCGAGAGATGCAAGCGGATGTCGCCATGATCATTCGTGGCGTGACCCAGAGAATTGTGAGCTATATGCGTACCAAGGCAGGCGACATCAAAAGCTTCGACGTGATTCATTTTGTGGGTGGAGGGGCAGTCCTATTCGCAGATGCCCTGAAAAAGGAAGTGCCTACGGCCACGCTTGGGGACGAGTTCTCCAACGCCCGTGGTGTGTTGAAATACATGAAAGCGCAGGCGCTTGAACAAGCCTCTGCCTGATAGTTCCCGCTTGGTAGACTGATAGATGACAGGACGTAAGAAAGTCGTATCGGCTCGGCAGGTGAAGGCTCGCGTACAGATCATGCTCCGCGGATCTGCCCAAGATGTTGCCCTGAATACTGAACGTAACCGCTTGATGACGATGATTGAGGGTATGCAATCCTCAAACACACTCCTGGAGTTTGTGGTGGATGCATTGAGAGCCAAGCTTCGTCAGGATGAGGGGCAGCCCTTTGTCGGTTTTGGAGTTCAAGTACCGGGTGGAGCTGGGGCCGGTTCGCCTCACTTACCGGCCCAGTCACAACCTGCTCAGGGTAATGGGGGGCAGCATCATCATGCTGCTCAACAGTCAACGATCACCGCTGCTGTTCAAAGCGAACCTACTCCAGTAGGTAGCGAATCACAGGGACCTCAAAGTTCCAACGTGGAACTTTCTGGCGCGGATCAGTATAAGGACTCTCAGCCAGTGGCTAGCACCGAAACGCAAACAGACCTGATCCAAGCACAGCCAGCTTTCACTCCCCCAAGGCCTCGAAGGCCAATGGGGGGTAACGCCCTAAGTGCAATGTGACTGCGGGACAAAGTAAGGGGCCTCAAACGGCCCCTTTTTTTATGCTTGTAACCAGCAGAGAGCTCCGCTCTGGGGGAGGGTAGGAACCATGGAGCAGCGCCCGGTTGAGCTTTTGGCCGAATAGCATCACCAGTAGATTCAGTACGGCAGTCTGGTTGAAGTCCACTGACCAGTCCAAAGCCTGGCCAGCGCACTCAATTTTCCTGAGGATGATCCGTTGTTCATCTGGGATTCTAAGGCTCACGCGGACAGCGCCGCTCGTTGGCCGAACCACATGCGCTATGGTTGCTGTCACCTGCGGGTTACGAGCTTGTAGAGACGGAACCGGGGCTAAATCCGAGCATGCATCCCACCGCAAGCTATCGGTGTCGAGCTCGACCCATGCGAATTGAATCAGCACACGTAACCAATGCGCATTGCTTGGGGATGGGGTTCGCTTTTTGGGGTGCACCTCACCAAGTCTCCGGGCCAGGACTGAGGCCCCCTCTATCATGGTATCGAGCAATTCAGGTCTGATCTGGAAGGCGGTGGGAGAGACGTTGGTGCCTTCAATGCTTGGTCTTGCCATGGTTAACCTTGTTCACAGGATGGAGGATCGATGCCAAGGCATTGTAACAGGGTGTTGGTCTGAAATCTTTATATGATTCTAGGAATTATATATTGACATGGGGGGGGGTCGCCTGCATTATAGGATCAGGCCAAACCCAAACTGCTTTGAGGATTAAGGGATGAGTGTAAGGAAGCCACGGGGCTATTCTGTTTGCAATGATCTGCTGGACGAGGCGGCTCAGTCCGTCCGCGTTGATCCGTATGGCGTGACCGTTGTTCCCTGGAAGGCGGGAGCCCTTGGCGTAGAGTCGAAGGTTCTGGTTAGCCTGGCGCAGCGTTATGGCGCGATGGGCCTGACTTCGAAGGGGGAGGGTAGTCAGCGGAAGTTCAAGTTTTACTACAGCCGCTCCAGCGCTGGTAACTGGTTCACTGAGGTTTGGCCGCTCTGGAAAGTTTCAGCCTGGTTCTCCGCCCTGGTCTTCTTCGGTGTAGGCTTTCAAGAGTTGAAGGTCGGTATGGGTTGCTTTGTGGTCGGCGTGCTGTTGCTTCTGGCCTTCGGCCCTAGAGCGATCGCAGCGCTACGCAACTCTGTGGTTGCTGGAAAGCTTTCGGGATACGCCTATGCAAGGGAGAGTTACCCACTGCTTATAGCTGGCGCCATCCTCGGTGTGATCATGCTTGAGTGGGCCTATGTGCTGCCTTGGCAGGCGGCTAAGGCATCGGAGCTGATGGGGGGGGTTGTAGACGTTCTCACCCTGAGCTATGGGGTGAGTGACTTCATCTCCAAGGCGGTGAAGTGTGTGTCAGCGGTCGCAGTTTTCGCGGTAGTGTCTGTATTGGCCTTCCAGGTAGCCGGGATTGGCATGATGCGCTTCTGGCTTCAAACCGCAAGCAATGATGGGTTCTTGTTTGACCACCCGGAGCAAGGGACCTGGTTCTACAAGCTGATGGTTGTTGGGTCCAATCCGTTAGCAGGTTTTTTCTCGTTCGGCTTCTTTGTGATGGCCGCCTCGGGCCTCGCAGTTCCATTCCTCCAATAGCTCGAACCTCAAGCAGCGGCCAAAAAAAACCAGCCCTTCGAAGGCTGGTTTTTTTATTCCTTTTTACTTCTTCTCTCCCCCTCCTCCTGGCTCTCCACCTCCAGCAGCACCTCCACCTTTGCCAGTCCCGCCTGGGGTGTAGGACATGTTCATAGGTTTGGAGCCAGCATGCTCGCCCTTGGAAACGAAGGCCATAAAGTTGCCCCGAGCCTTCTCCTCGCTGTGGCCGTCACCTGTAACCTCTTGACCGCCGTTCACCCAGCGCAAACCCTTCTCGAACAGTTCTGATGGGAGACCAAACACACGGACAATGGCTGAGTACGCGAAGATAATGCAGATGACAACAGCGCCAATCGACGAGAACAACATCACGAAGCCTGACATCAGAACGCCTTCGACGTAGTCGAAGAACCAGGCCACGAGGTATGCGATTGGTTTCAGAGCAATGAAAATGGCGAAGAACCCGGCTACGCGTAGAATTGGGTTGAGGTACAAGCCAATCATCAGCATGTAGCCCTGGCGGGTGTGTTCGGTGCCCCAGCCTTCCTTTTCTGCAGTGCCGTGAGCTGCAAGCCAGAACGGAGATACCAGCAAGCATTCGATGTAAAAGAGCATCCACGAGATGACGCCCATAAACCAGATGCTCAATGGAATTGTGGGAAGGATGACGCCTCCTACAAAGCCAACACCAATTAGAATGGCGATCATTTGGTCAATCAGTGGGAACAGGAATCGAGACAAAGCTTCAATGCCTGCCGCTGCTACTGTCCCCACCCCCCCAGCTGCCTTCGCTCCCATGCCAATCGGAAGAATCCAGGTGAAGAGGTTAGAGGAAACAGCTTCGCCTGCTGCTTCAGCAGCTCTCGCGGACATAAATGCACCGACAAAGATGGCGCCCTTGGTCAGATACAAAGCCTCAGCTGTCGAACCAATTACAGATGAGATGTACTGAACATTGATAATCAAATCATCGGGCGAGTTCATCTGAAGTGCAGCTTTGGTGATGGCACTCAACCCGTTATACAAGGCCATCTTTGCTTTTTCGAAGACATCCCCCCCATCGGAACCAGACATAGCAATTGCCGACAGTGATGGGATTGTGCCGCCTGTAGTTTTATTGCTAACGGGGGCACCCGCAGCAGTGTAACTTGTCTTCAAGGCGTTGATACGCTGAGACAACTCTTGCAAGCGTTGATCTTTTGACCACTCACCATCAATTTGTGGGTCAGTCGTTGTGGCCTGCATGAATTGGGCGAGGCTGTTTATTTGAGACTGGTTTTTATTGATCTGCCAGAACACCGTGCCTAGGCACGCCCACCCGCATTCGATAGTCTGCTTCTTCCAGTCATTACCATTTTTGGCAGCTGTGTTGGCGCTATTGACCGCTTGCGCGACGATACCCTGACGACCCTCATTGTACTTTTGAAGGATAGACTCTAGGTCTTTGACAAGTCCGCTAGATTGGCCTCTCGCCTCCTTGAGAGCTTTTTCGAAGCTTGATTGTGATCCTGAACCATTAGTCTGCATCGACTTTAGGGCGTTTTGGTCAGACATGATCTGGGACGCAACCTTGGCAACTGATGGTTGCAAGGACTTCATGAGGGCCAGGAGCTTGGCCTGGGCATCGGAGGATGTCTGCTTGGAAATATCCTCCTTCTTCGAGAATTCGAGTACACCCGTGCTGTCTGGAACTTCACCCTTAGCAGGTGCTGCAATGGTGATAGATCCACAATATTCGGTGCGCGGGTTGGCTGCGCGGTAAGAGCTTGGTGACTCATTATATGGATAAGAGAATTTGTTGACGAAGCCGGTTTCAATGTTGCCCGTGGTAGTTACCGCATAGCCAATAGTCTGGTCGCCAGTATATGAGTTGATGTATTGGCGACAGACCTCAGATGCTACCCAACTAAATACCACATCCTCGCCATTGATCAGGGCTATCGGTCGATAAACGCCAAAGTCATAAATGTAGTTAAGTCCCGCTTCCTGCAAGACGTTCGCATGCGTGTTGCCAATCTCGGCGATGCTGGTCACACCATATTGCAGCCCCGAAAAACCGGATGTAAGCGGAACCATCAGGATGCTTGCTACAGCCATACGCAGTGGCATCCAGAACGACGAGATAACCTGGCCGCCTGGTACCCCTTTGTTTGCAGTCTGAATGATGTAGTTGGCGCCCCCCACGACAAGGAGTACGGCCATCATGAAAGCGCCGATCGTGTTCAAC
>Ga0207713_1001796_pt1 | contig 16390 bp, 14 predicted proteins | sample KBSS64metaG_FD_184404 | JGI IMG/M metagenome (GOLD analysis project Ga0207713, IMG submission 184404) | Switchgrass rhizosphere microbial communities from Kellogg Biological Station, Michigan, USA - KBS S6-4 metaG (SPAdes) (version 2) | ecosystem: Host-associated > Plants > Roots > Rhizosphere >...
CGCCGACAAGGTTGGTGGCATGCGCGGGGCGATGGTCGCCACGTTCAACTCGCTGGAGCTGATGATCGGCCAGCTCGGCCACGAAGGCGCAGGCCCGCACACGCTGAAGAACGCCCGCGAGCTGCGCGGACGGATGATCCACCTGTTGCCGGTGATCGATGCCCTCGATGACGCCCTGATCGCCCTCGAAGGCCGCGCCCCGGCTCATTTTGCCCAGCTTCAGCCAGTGCTGGAAGCGGCGCGCGAGTGGCTCAAAGGCACCGCCGACAACGCCTCCGTTGCACGCTGGACCGCCCTGCACGAGCAGATCGACCGCCTGCAGCCCGGCGCCGCCGCCCTCGACCAGCGCGCCGAGCTGCTGCTGTCCAACGCCCTTTACCGGCTGACTGAATGGGCTGACCTGTGGCAGGACTGCTGCTCCCTGCAGCACGCCTTGCGCACCGACGACCCCAAGCCCTGGCGCGCGGTGTACCGTCACTGGCGCCTGGGCCGCCTGACCGCGTTCTTCGACCGCGGGCTGATGCTCTACTCGGTGGTCTCCACAGTGCTGGCGATCGTCGTCGCCTGCGGCCTGTGGATCGGCCTGGGCTGGAACGACGGCGCCAGTGCGGTGATTCTCGCTGCCGTGTCGTGCAGCTTCTTCGCCGCCATGGACGACCCGGCGCCGCAGATCTACCGGTTCTTCTTCTGGACCTTGATGTCGGTGATCTTCTCCAGCCTGTACCTGTTTCTGGTGCTGCCCAACCTGCACGACTTCCCGATGCTGGTGCTGGCCTTCGCCATCCCGTTCATCTGCGTCGGCACCCTGACCGTGCAGCCGCGCTTCTACCTCGGCACCTTGCTGACCATCGTCAACACCTCGACCTTCATCAGCATCCAGGGTGCCTACGACGCCGACTTCTTCACCTTCCTCAACTCCAACCTGGCCGGCCCCGTGGGCCTGCTGTTCGCCTTCGTCTGGACCTTGGTGATGCGCCCGTTCGGCGTGGAGCTTGCGGCCAAGCGCATGACCCGCTTCGCCTGGCGCGACATCGTCGAAATGACCGAACCGGCAAGCCTGGCCGAGCACCGCCAGGTCGGTGTGCAGATGCTCGACCGCCTGATGCAGCACCTGCCGCGCCTGTCGCAGACCGGCCAGGACAGCGGTGTGGCGCTGCGCGACCTGCGCGTGGGGCTGAACCTGCTCGACCTGCTGGCCTACCTGCCACGCGCCGGCCAGCAGGCCCGCGAGCGGCTGGGTACGGTGATCGAGGAAGTCGGTGCGCACTACGCCGCCTGCCTGCGCGCCGGTGAGCGCCTGCACGCGCCGGCCGCGCTGCTGCGCAACATGGAACGTGCGCGCCTGGCGCTGAACCTGGATGAACTGTACGAACGCGGCGATGCCCGCACCCACCTACTGCATGCCCTGAGCGGTCTGCGCCTGGCACTGCTGCCGGGTGTCGAAGTGATGCTCGAGCCTGCCGAACAACCGCAACTGCCCCCCGGCCTCGACGGAGCGCCCCTGTGATCGGTGAACTGGATATCAGCGGGGTGTTCCTGCCCACGCTGCTGGTGATGATGTTTGGCACCTACCTGTTGTTCCTGGGGGTGCACGCGGTGCTGGTGCGCCTGCATTTCTACCGCCTGGTCTGGCACCGGGCGCTGTTCAACGTTGCCCTGTATGCCGTGCTGCTGGGTGCGGTCGACCACTTTTGCCGAAGCCTGATGCTGCCATGAAAAAACCTTTGCTGACCCTGGGCCGTGTGGTCCTGACCTTGCTGGTAGTGACCTTCGCCGCCGTGCTCGTGTGGCAGATGGTGGTGTACTACATGTTCGCCCCCTGGACCCGCGACGGCCATATCCGTGCCGACGTGATCCAGATCGCCCCGGACGTGTCCGGCCTGATCCAGAAGGTCGAGGTGCGCGACAACCAGACCGTCAAACGCGGTGACGTGCTGTTCACCATCGACCAGGACCGCTTCACCCTGGCCTTGCGACAGGCCAAGGCGACCCTCGGCGAGCGCCAGGAAACCCTGGCCCAGGCGTCGCGCGAAGCGCAGCGCAACCGCAAGCTGGGCAACCTGGTGGCGGCCGAGCAACTGGAAGAGAGCCAGTCCCGCGAAGCCCGCGCCCGCTCGGCGGTCAGCGAGGCCCAGGTGGCGGTCGATACCGCCCAGCTCAACCTCGACCGCTCGGTGGTGCGTAGCCCGGTGGACGGTTACCTGAACGACCGCGCCCCGCGCGACCACGAATTCGTCAGCGCCGGCCGCCCGGTGCTGTCGGTGGTCGACAGTGCCTCGTACCACGTCGACGGCTACTTCGAAGAGACCAAACTCGGTGGCATCCACATCGGCGACGCCGTGGACATCCGTGTAATGGGCGACAACACTCGCCTGCGCGGCCACGTGCAGAGCTTCGCTGCCGGCATCGAAGACCGTGACCGCAGCAGCGGCGCCAACCTGCTGCCCAACGTCAACCCGGCGTTCAGCTGGGTGCGCCTGGCTCAGCGCATTCCGGTGCGCATCGCCTTCGACGAAGTGCCGGAAGACTTCCGCATGATCGCCGGGCGTACTGCCACCGTGTCGATCCTCGAGGGCCAGCACCCATGAAACAGCTGATCCTGGCGGGGTTCTGCCTGTCCCTGGGGGCTTGCATGATGGTCGGCCCCGACTATGAAGTGCCGAAGGACGCGGCGGTGCAACGCAGCGACCTCAACGGCCCGCTGCGCCAGGATGCCGATAGCGTGGTATCGGCACCGGTGCCCGAGGACTGGTGGCAGCTGTATCAGGATCAACGCCTCAACGAACTGGTGCGCCAGGCGCTGAGTGCCAACACTGAACTGCGCGTGGCCGCGGCCAACATCGCCAAGGCCCGTGCCCAGGTCGAAGTGGCCGAGTCCCAGGGCGGCTTCAATGGCGGCATCAAGGCTGGCGCCCAGCGCTTGCAGGAGTCTGGCCAAGCCTTCCTGCTGCCCGAGAAGGTGCCGGTGGCCAACATCGGCGAGGCGATCATCAGCGCCTCGTACCAGTTCGACCTGTGGGGCACCTTCAAGCGCGGTACCGAGGCCGCCAAGGCCAACGCCGACGCGGTGCAGGCCGCCGCCGACACTGCCCGCATCACGCTGGTGGCCGACGTGGTCAAGGCCTACACCCAGGTGTGCTCGGCCAACGAGGAATACCACATCGCCCGCGAGTCGCTCGACCTGCAGGAGCAGAGCGTGCAGCTCAACCAGCGCCTGCGCGACGCCGGCCGCGGCGACGAAACCCAGGTTACCCGCTCGCAGACCCAGTTCAAGTCGTTGCGCGCCGAACTGCCGCGTTTCAAGGCCGAACGCGAAACGGGCATGTATACCTTGGCGGCGCTGCTGGCCAAGCCTGTGGACAAGTTGCCTGCCGGCACCGCTGATTGTGCCGAGTTGCCGCAGCTGAACCAGCTGGTCCCGGTGGGTGACGGCGCGGCCCTGCTCAAGCGCCGCCCCGACGTGCGCCAAGCGGAACGCCAGCTGGCAGCAGCCACGGCGCAGATTGGTGTGGCCACCGGTGCGCTTTATCCGGACATCAGCATCGGTGCCCAGGTAGGCACCATCGGTATCCTTGAAGACCTCGGTGATCCGTCGACCAATCGCTGGGGCTTTGGCCCGCAGATCAGCTGGAGCATCCCGACCAACGGCACCCGTGCCCGCATTCGCATGGCCGAAGCCTCGACCCAGGCGGCCTTGGCGCATTTCGACGGGGTGGTGCTGAACGCCATCCGCGAGACCCAGACCCGTCTGGCCCAGTACAGCGCTCTGCTGGACCGGCGTGATGCGCTGGCCGAAGCGGAGAAGTCGGCGAAGGAAGCGGCGGACCAGACGCACCGTTATTACCAGGCCGGGCGTGAGTCGTTCCTGGCGGATTTGCAGGCGACGCGGACCTATACCGACATGCGCTCGCAGCTGGCGGCGGCCAACAGCCAGGTGGCGTTGGGGCAGATTGGTGTGTTCCTGGCGTTGGGTGGGGGGTGGAAGGAGGCTGGGAAGCAGTGAGGTTGCGGGTGTGTGACAGAGGACTGCGTGAAGGCTGACAGGTGCCTGCCGACTGATTTGCAGCGCCTGTGAGATCGAGCGCCGCGCGGGCGGCGCTCGATCTCCTAGACGCTGCAGATCTTTCGCCAGACACTTGTCAGCCCTCACCCTACCTCCCGCCAGACTCGGCAGAGTCAACTGGCATCCCTAACTTGAGATAGTTTTGGCAAGTGATTCATTTTGGGCTGTTCTTGCACTGTCAGATATTTCCGAACCTGAAACCAAATGCTTCAGTTCAGACTCCATGTCGAATTATCCTACAGCACCTGTCGGAAGGTGCTGTCTTGGCTGGGAAGTGCTCCCGGACTACTGTCCCTGGGTCGCCTCGCAAGGCGATCGGGCGTGAGACACCCGGTTTACATTCGGTAGCACCGCTTCATGGCGGTCGTGTACGGACAGGCTTCGGTCTGGCCGGGGTTACCGTATGTCCCGGGTCTCACACCGTGCACGACTGCCACCCAATTCCGTGAGACGAAGAGGAGAGCAGTTCCATCTCTCATACGGAGTTCCGCCATGAAAAAGCTCGTACCTGACCCACCTCCAGCCTCTATCCCCCAATTCGACATCCCCGACTTCTCGTTCATCACCCCGCCCAGCACCGAGCAGTGCGACGCGCTGGTCCACGGCCTGACTCTCACCGTGCAGCAAACCTACATCGTCCTGCTAGACAGCGAGCCAGGCCCGCAGCGTGATGCCATGGCCATGAACATTCGTCTGCTGTGCCGCATGGTTTCAGCCTTGACCGAATACTCGGACCTCCCCGTCTAAAGCAAGGAGCGACAGGATGAGCACTTATCCACAAGACACAGTAACGGCAGGCATAGAGACCTTCGATCTTTTCAGCCTCAAGCCCAATGTTCCCTTCGACCACGCTTTCTCGCAGTTGTCAGTCTTGCTCGGCTGCATCCGTCACCTGACCACTGAAGCGGAAATGGAGAATGACCGGCTGGCTGGAAGTGCGGCGCGAATTCTCAGTGAGATGGCCAAGGCATTGATCGATGATATGGAGCGGGGGATGAGCAGGGTTAATCAGTAGCCATGCCGTAGCGGGGGCCGCTTTGCGGCCCATCGCTGGCAGGCCGACTCCTTCAGGTACCGCGCAGCGCTGTAGGAGCCCCTGGTGTGTAAACCATCGAACACTTGTGAAGCACGTAGTCGTCCACGAATGCTGAGTAACTCATGAGCTAATTCTTTGAGCGACGTAGCTTTGATACCTTATTGATTATTTTTTTATAGACTCGGTCTCCAAGCTCCACGCTCAAACCACCAATAAATTTATTACGGGCAACGTCGGGCGCGAGGTTCCTCTCTAAACCTACGATCTCAAGAACCGCGGCCTCAACGAACGCGCCGTTGCTTGGGTCGTTAAGCAGGTGTTCGTTCCTTGCAATTCGCCCCTCTATAGTCCTGGGAGTGGTTAAGTCGAGCGGGGCAGCGTGAGTAGTTCTTAAGTCGAGCGGGGCATCTTGTGCTGGCGGAGCACCCACCGCTACTCCGGATGATGTTCCCGGTCGCGGTGAAACCCGGCCTGCCACTGCAGTGTCCGCCCTTTGTAATTGGCCTTGAGTTCTGGCTTGCTGGCCCTGCTGTTCTATTGGATTGTCCAATGCGTTAGCCCGCCGCGTTGAGCCGACACGAGCGTATGGAGCCGGCCGTTTGGCTGCATGCCTACCTGACCTGCCGCTAGGGTCGCTGTAGTTGACAGGGTCCCCTGAGCAGTAAATGTAAGCGTTGGGTCCGCCCAAACCAAATGGGCTAAGAGAATCTGGAGAAAAAAATCGCATCAAGCCAGGGCTGTAGAGGCGGTATCCATTACCGAGCAAATAATGCCCCGTTAGGGTTTGCCGATAATGGCCCGTGAAGGCGAGTAGCGAATATTCATGATTGAGCCGAGCCGTGTAGCCAAAAGGGGAGTAACTAAAGGCCAGGGTGCCTGCAGCATGTGTGTTCATCACTGAATTTTGTTGATTGGTCGCCAGCAGAGGTACGTTTTTACTCTTCCCCTGATGTTCAGCTAAGGGCAGGTCTTTATGACGGAAGAGGGTGCGATAGGTATTTTCCGAAAGCTGAGAATGCAGCTGATCGTTTTGATAAAACAGTTTGAATAGCGTTTTGCCCATGACAGTAGCCCCCTGGAGCCCGCTGCTGTTCGTTGATCATGCAGGGAGGAAATGAGCTGAACAACTGCTAGAAATGCTAGGTGGAGAGCTGCTGCGTGGTGTTTCAACGGCCAGGTTCAGGTGTTGATCCAAGCAGTGTTAGGTGGCAGGGCCGGTCGATTGTCACAAGATTTTTCATGAAATCCGCCCGCAAACCTTGAGGGAAACCGAGTGGAAGTGAACAATGTTCTCTTTCGCATTCCCTCCGAGACTGGCCATGAAAACCCGTTCCCGTCTGTTCGCCTGGTTGCCGGCTGTACTGCTCGGCCCGGTGCTGGCGCTGTGCAGCACCCTGGCGCAGGCCGAAGCGCCCGCCGAGGCCGCCAAAGCCTTGCATTTGCTGGACTACATTGGTGCCGACTACCCGCCGACCGTGGACAACGGCAAGGTGATCGAAGATGGCGAATACCGTGAGCAGCAGGAATTCAGCAGCGTGCTGGCCGACCTGGTCAAAGGCCTGCCGGCCAACGCCGAGCAAGCCGGTCTGCAGCAAGGTGTGCAAGCACTGCGTCAGGCCATCGACCAGCGCCAGGACGGCGCAGCGGTAGCCAAGCAGGCGCGCCAGCTGGGTGCGCGCCTGGCAGTGGCCTACGAGGTCAGCCAGGCGCCGGTAATCACCCCGGACCCGGCCCGTGGCGCTTCGCTGTATGCGCAAAATTGCTCGATCTGCCACGGCGATACCGGCGCCGGTGACGGCCCGGCGGGTGTGGGCCTGGAGCCAGCACCGGCCAACCTGCGTAACAACGCACGGCTCGACCAGCTGAGCCTGTTCGACCTCTACAACACCTTGGCACTGGGCATCGATGGCACCGAGATGCCGTCGTTCGCCGATCAGCTGGATGAGCGCCAGCGCTGGGACGTGGCTGCCTACATCGCCAGCTTCACGGCCAAGCCTGAAGCCGCCAAGGGTGAAAAGACCTGGAACATCGCCGACCTGGCCCGCCAGACCCCGGCCGAAGTCGCCGCTAACGAAGGCGCCGCGTCGATCGAGGCGTTCCGTGCCCAGCGCGCGCAGCCGCCGCAGGTCAAGCGCGGCCCGGCGCAATTGCTCGAATACACTGCCAGCACCCTGGACAAGAGCCTGGCGGCCTACCGCGCAGGCGACCATGATCAGGCCTACGACCTGTCGGTGGCGGCTTACCTGGAAGGCTTCGAACTGGTCGAAAGCTCGCTGGACAACATCGACACCGAAGCGCGCAAGAGTACCGAAAAGGCCCTGATGGCCTACCGTCAGTCGCTGCAGGACGGCCTGACGGTCGCCCAGGCCGAACAACGCCTTGCTGACGCGAAAACCAAGCTCGACCAGGCTGCGAAGCTGCTGAGCAGCGATGGCCTGAGCTGGTCGCTGAGCTTCATTTCCGGCCTGCTGATCCTGCTGCGCGAAGGCCTGGAGGCGATTCTGGTACTGGCCGCTGTGCTGGCATTTCTGCGCAACACCGGCCAGCAGTCGGCCATTCGCAGCGTCAACATTGGCTGGGGCCTGGCGCTGGTCGCGGGCTTTGCCACTTGGGCCGTGGCTGCCTATGTGATCGACGTTGGCGGTGCCCAGCGTGAGCTTCTGGAAGGCAGCACGGCCTTGTTCGCCAGCGTCATGGTGCTGTGGCTGGGGGTGTGGATGCACGACCGCCGCCATGCTGCCGCGTGGCAGGATTACATCAAGAGCAGCCTGGTCAGTGGCGGCGGGCGCTTCGGCTTTGCCGTGCTGGCATTCTTCTCGGTATACCGTGAGCTGTTCGAAGTGATCCTGTTCTACGAAACCCTGTGGCTGCAAGCTGGCCCAGCCGGCCATCAGGCCGTGCTGGCCGGTGGCGCAACGGCGCTGGTGCTGCTGGTTGGTCTGGCCTGGGTGATCCTGCGCGGGTCGGCGAAGTTGCCGCTGTCGTTGTTCTTCAGCATCAACGCAGGGCTGCTGTGCGCCCTGTCGGTGGTGTTCGCCGGGCATGGCGTGAAGGCGCTGCAAGAGGCGGGCGTTCTGGGCACGCGGCCGGTGGCGTTCTTCGAGTTCGACTGGCTGGGGATTCACCCCGATGTGTACTCGCTGAGTGCCCAGGCGGTGGCGCTGCTGGCCATTCTGGTGTTGTATGGGCGTAGTCGCCTGGCCGATAAGCGTCGGGCTACCGTTTAAAGGTTGATGCTGATGGCCTCTTCGCGGGCAAGCCCGCTCCCACAGGAAAACCATGCTGTTCGAGCTTGTGGTGTACCTGTGGGAGCGGGCTTGCCCGCGAAGAGGCCGGTGCAGGAATGAAGAGATCTGACTGAATGCGCATCTGGATCGACGCCGACGCCTGCCCCAAGGCAGCCAAGGACCTGATCGTCAAATTCGCCCTCAAGCGCCAGCTGGAGGTCGTGATGGTAGCTGGCCAGGCCGTTGCCAAGCCGGCCTTCGCGATCGTCCGCTTGATCGTGGTGCCCAGCGGCATGGACGCGGCCGACGATTACCTGGTCGAGCACGCCGTGCCCGGCGAGCTGGTGATCTGCAGCGACGTGCCGCTGGCTGACCGCCTGATCAAGAAGGGTGTAGCCGCCCTGGACCCACGTGGTCGCGAGTTCGACGAGCGCAACATGGGCGAGCGCCTGGCGGTGCGCAACCTGTTCACCGAGCTACGCGAACAGGGCCAGGTCGGAGGCGGGCAGGCGCCCTATGGCGAGCGCGAGAAGCAGGCGTTCGCCAATGCTCTGGACCGTATTCTCACCCGCTTGACCAAGTGATGGCCGTGGCCTGCACAGCAGGCCCTTATTGCTCACGCTCGTGGGTCAGCTCCAGCACTCGGTCCACCAGCTTGTAGATGCCACTGGCCGCTTCACTGATCGACTTGGCGACCATGTAGGCCGGGGTCGTTACCAGCTTGCGCTGGGTATCTTCGACGATGTCATGCACATCGCATTCCTCGTGCTTGCCGCCCATCTTTACCACCGCCGCCGCAGTGCCGGCGTCATTGCCGATGGTGCAGACCACGCCCGGGCCATAGATCTTCGCTGCCAGCGCCGGCGAGATGCAGATCAGGCCGACCGGCTTGCAGGCCTCGGCAAAGGCTTCGGCCAGTGCCAGCACCTCCGGGTTTACCGTGCACTCGGTGCCTTCCACGGCAAAGTTGGACAAGTTCTTCGCCGCACCGAAGCCACCTGGCACGATCAACGCGTCGAAATCTTCGGCCTTGGCTTCACGGATATCCTTCACCTCGCCGCGGGCAATGCGCGCCGACTCGGTCAGCACATTGCGCGATTCGGGCATTTCCTCACCGGTCAAGTGATCGATCACGTGCATCTGCGCGATGTTCGGCGCAAAGCACTGCACCTGTGCACCGCGCTGGTCGAGGCGCAGCAGGGTGATCACGCTTTCGTGGATTTCGGCACCGTCGTATACGCCACAGCCGGAAAGAATCACCGCTACTTTCTTGGTCATGCTCATTACTCCATTTTCGAGGCGCTAAATGTCCTCTAGTTTGGCAGATGTGGCCATAGGGATTACTGCGGGCGCATCCTACTCTCTGTGGATAACCTTCGAGAGCGTTGCCCATGGACCTGATTCTGCTGGCCGTGCCGTTCTTCTTCGTGCTGATCGCGGTGGAGCTGGTCGCCGACCGCGTGCGTGGCCAGCGCAACTTCACCCTGGCCGATTCGATCAACAGCCTCAGCACCGGCGCGCTGTCCACCAGCACCGGCCTGCTGACCAAAGGGGTAGGGCTGCTGACCTATGCGCTGGCCTGGGAGCACCTGGCGCTGTTGCGCCTGCCACAGAGCGCCGTGTGGGTCTGGCTGCTGGCCTTCGTGCTGTACGACCTGTGCTACTACTGGCTGCACCGCCTGGGCCATGAGCGCAACGTGCTGTGGGCGGCGCACTCGGTGCATCACCAGAGCGAGGAATACAACCTCACCACCGCGCTGCGTCAGACCAGCAGCGGTTTCATCTTCTCGTGGATCTTCTACTTGCCGCTGGCGCTGATCGGCGTGCCGCCTGTGGTGTTCATCACCGTGGCGTCGCTGAACCTGCTGTACCAGTTCTGGGTGCATACCCGGCACATTCCCAAACTGGGCTGGCTCGAGTGGGTGCTGATCACGCCATCCAACCATCGCGTCCACCATGCGCAAAATCCTGCTTACTTGGATCGCAACTACGGCGGTGTGTTCATTATCTGGGACCGTCTGTTCGGCACGTTCAAGGAAGAGGACCCGGCCGAGCCGGTGGTGTTCGGCGTGACCACGCCCTTGGCCAGCTGGAACCCGCTGTGGGCCAACCTGCAGTTCTACGCCCAGCTGTGCAGCGATGCCCGCAGCACCCGCAGCTGGAAGGACAAGCTGCGCATCTGGTTCATGCCCACCGGCTGGCGCCCGGCCGATGTTGCGGCGGCTTATCCACAGGCGAAGCAGAACCTGGCGTTGTTCCGCAAGTTCGAGATTGCCCTGGGCCGGGCGTGGCAGGCCTACGTGGCGGCGCAGTTCGTCGTCTACATCGCGTTGGGCAGTTATCTGATGGACGTGGCCGAGCAGGTGCCAAGCGCCGCCCTGGTGCTGGGCTGGTCGCTGATGGCGTTTGGCTTGTTCGTGTTGGGCGCGGCCCTGGAAAATCGGCCGTGGGCGGTGCGCCTGGAGCTGGCGCGCCTGCTGACGCTGGTGCCGGCGCTGTACCTGGCCGGCACGCTGGGCTTAGCGGTGGTCGTGCCCGTGTTCTGGCTGCTTCTCGGTTTTTACCTGCTGCTCAGCGTTGGCGGTTTGCTCTTCTGTCGCCGCGCGGCGCTCGGCGCGGATGGTGCGAAAGCGCCGGCGCAGCCAAAGCAGGGCACCCAGCAGCAGCAGGCCGCCGAGCACCCATAGCTCGTATTTCTTGATGCTGCCCAGCATGCCTTCGAGGATGGCGCCGAAGTGGTAGGCCGCCAGGCCCAGCGCCAGGGCCCAGACTGCGGCGCCGATGCCGTTGAGCAGCAGATAGCGGCGCGGCGGGTAACCGGACAGGCCGATGGCCACCGGCATCACCGTGCGCAGGCCGTAGACGAAGCGGAAACTCAGCACCCAGATGTCCGGGTGACGGCGGATATGCTCCAGCGCCCGGTCACCCATGGCCTGCCAGCGCGGCTTGCGCGCGAGGATCTTGCGCCCGTGCCGCCGGCCCATGAAGTACCACAGCTGGTCACCGGCATAGCTGCCACAGAAGGCCACCAGGACCACCAGCTTGATGTCCATGTATTCGCGGAACGCAAGGAATCCCGCAAGTACCAGAATGGTCTCGCCTTCGAAGAAGGTGCCTAGAAAAAGGGCAAAGTAGCCGAAATCCTGCAGGAATTGTTGGAGCATTTTCTGAGGTGCTGGCGAAATGAACGCGCAGCCTACCCCTTCGCGCGCATTCGTGAAAGTGTCCAAATGTGTCTCGACGTGAACAATTCCTACACGGACAATACCGACAGCCTCAAGTCGCGCCTTGCGCGAAGCTGTAACACAGTCGTCATAATGGACGCTTATCTTGCCGCTCAATTGATCATAGGGCGTTAACGTCCTCAGGAACGTCAGATGAATAATGAAGTGCTAACCCCTGTCGCGATCAAGGATGCCCAGGCAGTCCCCGAAGAGATGGTACAGACCCCGCCGGACCTGCCCGAGGTTCCGGAGCCTGTGGTCGAAGCCGCCGCCCCGGCCCCTGCGCCGACGCCGGCCATCACCGTCCCGAGCCTGGACGACAGCAGCCTGTACATTCATCGCGAACTTTCGCAGCTGCAATTCAACATCCGCGTGCTGGAGCAGGCGCTGGACGAATCGTACCCGCTGCTCGAACGCCTCAAATTCCTTCTGATCTTCTCCAGCAACCTGGACGAGTTCTTCGAGATCCGCGTCGCCGGCCTGAAGAAGCAGATCAACTTTGCCCGCGAGCTTGCCGGCGCCGACGGCCTGCAGCCGCACCAGGCACTGGCGCGCATCAGTGAGCTGGTGCACATTGAGGTGGAGCGCCAGTACGCGATCCTCAACGACGTGCTGCTGCCGGAGCTGGAAAAGCACGCCATCCGCTTCATTCGTCGCCGCTACTGGACGCCCAAGCTCAAGACCTGGGTGCGCCGCTTCTTCCGCGACGAGATTGCGCCGATCATCACCCCGATCGGTCTCGACCCGACCCACCCGTTCCCGCTGCTGGTGAACAAGAGCCTGAACTTCATCGTCGAGCTCGAGGGTGTCGATGCCTTTGGCCGCGACTCCGGTTTGGCGATCATCCCGGCACCACGCCTGCTGCCACGGGTCATTCGTGTGCCGGAAGACGTCGGTGGCCCAGGCGACAATTATGTCTTCCTGTCGTCGATGATCCACGCCCACGCCGATGACCTGTTCCAGGGCATGAAGGTCAAGGGTTGCTACCAGTTCCGCCTGACCCGTAACGCCGACCTGGCGCTGGATTCCGAAGAAGTCGACGACCTCGCTCGCGCCCTGCGCGGTGAGCTGTTCTCGCGCCGCTACGGCGATGCCGTGCGCCTGGAGGTGGCCGACACCTGCCCGAAACACCTGTCGGATTACCTGCTCAAGCAGTTCAGCCTGAGCGAGAGCGAGCTTTACCAGGTCAACGGCCCGGTCAACCTGACCCGCCTGTTCAGCATCACTGGCCTCGACAGCCACCCAGAGCTGCAGTACACGCCGTTTACCCCGGCCATCCCCAAGCTGCTGCAGAACGCCGACAACATCTTCAGTGTGATCGGCAAGCAGGACATCCTGCTGATGCACCCGTTCGAGTCCTTCACCCCGGTGATCGACCTGCTGCGCCAGGCCGCCAAGGACCCGCACGTGCTCGCCGTGCGCCAGACCCTGTACCGTTCCGGGGCCAACTCGGAGATCGTCGACGCCCTGGTGGATGCGGCGCGTAACGGCAAGGAGGTCACCGCGGTGATCGAGCTGCGCGCGCGCTTCGACGAAGAGTCCAACCTGCAGATGGCCAGCCGCCTGCAGGCAGCCGGTGCGGTGGTGATCTACGGCGTGGTCGGATTCAAGACCCACGCCAAGATGATGCTGATCCTGCGCCGCGAGCAGGGCGAGATCGTGCGTTATGCGCACCTGGGTACGGGCAACTACCACGCCGGCAACGCCCGCCTGTACACCGACTACAGCCTGCTGACCTCCGACGACGCCCTCACCGAAGACGTCGGCAAACTGTTCAGCCAGCTGATCGGCATGGGCAAGACCCTGCGCATGAAGAAACTGCTGCACGCGCCGTTCACCCTGAAGAAGGGCATGCTCGACATGATCGCCCGGGAAACCCAGTTTGCCCTGGAAGGCAAGCCCGCGCACATCATTGCCAAGTTCAACTCGCTGACCGACGCCAAGGTCATCAAGGCGCTGTACAAGGCCAGCCAGTCGGGCGTGAAGATTGACCTGGTGGTGCGTGGCATGTGCTGCCTGCGCCCAGGGATTCCGGGGGTTTCGCACAACATCCAGGTGCGCTCGATCATTGGCCGCTTCCTTGAGCACACGCGGGTGTTCTACTTCCTCAACGGCGGCGAAGAGCAGATCTACCTGTCCAGTGCCGACTGGATGGAGCGCAACCTCGACAAGCGTGTCGAGACCTGCTTCCCGGTAGAGGGCAAGAAGCTGTTGCTGCGGGTGAAGAAGGAGCTGGAAGGCTACCTGACCGACAACACCCACGCCTGGACCCTGCAGCCAGACGGGCGCTACGTGCGTAGCACGCCGACTGGCAACCAGAACCCGCGCAGTGTTCAGGCGACCCTGCTGGAGCGCCTGAGCAACCCGCTCCTCAACGTACGCTGAGGACGAAGCCGACCCGGGCCAGCCACTCCGCCTCATTGGCGAAGTCGGCCTGGGTCAGCTGGTTCTTCTCCAGCCAGCCGTCAGGGAACACCACGTCGAGGCTGTCGTCACCGGCCTTGAGCTCCACCTTCGGCATCTGCTGGGTGCCACGGATGTGGTGGAACAGGATGGCGAAGCGCAGCAGCACGCACAGGCGAATCAGCTGCACGGCTTCCTCGCCGAACTCGGTGAACTTGTCCTTGGGGATGTTGCGACGGTGGCCACGCACCAGCAGGGCCATCATCTGCTGCTCTTCCCGCGAGAACCCGGCAAGGTCGGAGTGTTCGATCAGGTAAGCGCCGTGCTTGTGATAGTGGTAGTGAGCGATATCCAAGCCTATTTCATGGATTTTTGCCGCCCATCCCAGAAGATCGCGCCAATTTCCGTCTTTCAGCCCCCACGTATCGGCCACCTGGTCGAAGGCGTGCAGCGCCTTGCGTTCGACGCGCGCGGCCTGGCCCTGGTCGGCGTGGTAGCGCTCCATCAATGAGTTCAGGGTGCGTTCGCGCACGTCTTCATGATGGTGGCGGCCGAGCAGGTCAAACAGCACACCTTCACGCAGGGCGCCGTCGCAGTGGTCCATGCGCTGCAGTTCAAGGGCATCGAAAATCGCCTCGAGAATCGCCATACCGGCCGGGAAGATGGTGCGCCGGTCGGGTTTGATCCCTTCGAAGTCGATCTTGTCGACTTCGCCCAGCTTGAACAGCTTGCGCTTGACCCAGGCCAGGCCCTCGGCATTGACCTCGCCGTTGCCCAGGCCGCCGGCCTTGATCGCGGCGCCGATGGCGCGGATGGTGCCGGACGAACCGATGGCCTCGTCCCAGGTCAGGCGATGCAGGGCGTTTTCGATGCTCATCAGCTCCAGGCGCGCAGCGGTGTAGGCCTGGGCGTAGCGCGCCGGGGTGATCTTGCCGTCGCGGAAGTAGCGCTGGGTGAAGCTCACGCAGCCCATCTGCAGGCTTTCGCGCAGCAGCGGCTCGAAGCGCTGGCCGATGATGAACTCGGTACTGCCGCCGCCGATGTCGGCGACCAGGCGCTTGCCGGGGGTGTCGGCCAGGGTGTGCGACACGCCGAGGTAGATCAGGCGCGCCTCTTCACGGCCGGAGATGACCTCCACCGGGTGGCCGAGAATGGCTTCGGCACGCTGGATGAACTCGTTGCGGTTACGCGCTTCGCGCAGGGCGTTGGTGCCAACGATACGCACGGAGCCTGCCGGCATGCCGTTGATCAGCTGGGCAAAACGCTTGAGGCATTCCAGGCCTCGCTCCATGGCTTCTTCGCTGAGCTTGCGCTCTTCGTCGATGCCGGCGGCCAGCTGAACCTTCTCGCCGAGCCGCTCGAGAATGCGGATCTCGGTGTGGTGCGCCTTGGCCACGACCATGTGGAAGCTGTTGGAGCCCAGGTCGATGGCGGCGATCAAGGACAGGTTCTTCGCGGGGGTATGCGGCATTCTGTGTGTTCTCGGTCGGTAACCCGGCAATCGTGACACGATCCTTGGCTGACGCCAACGCGCACTGCACCGGGCCTTGATGCAAGGCAATGTGCCATTCCATGCTATGACACTTGTGTGACAGTTTCGATTCGCGGCGTCTTGCACAACTATAGCTAGACTCAATCGTCCGTGACTTCCTGTAGGGCCTGGGTGCGGCTATCATGGGCCACGTTTTTTTGCTTACGACCCTGGAGATATCCATGAGCAGCGATCTGATCAAACACGTCACCGACGCTACCTTCGAAGCCGAAGTCCTGAAGGCCGAAGGCGCGGTACTGGTCGACTACTGGGCTGAATGGTGCGGTCCATGCAAGATGATCGCTCCGGTTCTGGACGACATCGCTTCCACCTACGCCGGCAAACTGACCGTCGCCAAGCTGAACATCGACGACAACCAGGAAACCCCGGCCAAGCACGGCGTGCGTGGCATCCCGACCCTGATGCTGTTCAAGAACGGCAACGTCGAAGCCACCAAGGTCGGCGCCCTGTCCAAATCGCAGCTGGCCGCGTTCCTCGACGCCCACCTGTGATGTGAAGCAAAAAACCCCGCAAATGCGGGGTTTTTTCTTTTTCAGAGCACTAGACGCAGAAAAAAGCAAGTGTTACATTCGGCCTCGCACTGCTTCTCCAGTGCCCTCTGCACGCCGTCGCCGAAGCATCCCTAATTCGAATCAGTACGCGATCCTGTCGCCATCTAGCGGCGCGGCCTCATTAAGCCAAAGCTTAATTCTCCCTTCTTACATGATTACGTCACTCCCCTTATGAACCTGACTGAACTCAAGCAAAAGCCGATTACCGATCTTTTGGAAATGGCCGAACAGATGGGCATCGAAAACATGGCCCGTTCGCGCAAACAGGACGTGATTTTCGCCCTGCTGAAGAAGCACGCGAAAAGCGGCGAAGAGATCTCGGGTGACGGCGTGC
>Ga0207713_1001797_pt1 | contig 16390 bp, 13 predicted proteins | sample KBSS64metaG_FD_184404 | JGI IMG/M metagenome (GOLD analysis project Ga0207713, IMG submission 184404) | Switchgrass rhizosphere microbial communities from Kellogg Biological Station, Michigan, USA - KBS S6-4 metaG (SPAdes) (version 2) | ecosystem: Host-associated > Plants > Roots > Rhizosphere >...
AGGGCGATCACCTTGCCGAAAAACTTGCTGACGTTCTCGAGTGCGAGGATGTTGTCGTCGTTCATGTCGGTTCTCTTCTCATTGAGCCTGCGAGACGCGGCGGCGCACGTAGTGGTTGAAGAGCACGGCGATCAGCAGCATCACGCCGAGGAACACACGGAACCAGTCCGAGCTCACGTTCGTATAAGTGATGCCGATCTGCACTACGCCGAAGATCAGTGCGCCGAAGCATGCGCCGACCACCGAGCCGTAACCGCCCGTCAGCAATGTGCCGCCGATGACCGCCGCGATGATCGCCTCGAATTCCTTCTGCAGGCCGCGGTCGGCCGCCGCGGAACCGATGTCGCACACTTGCAGCACGGCGAACAGGCACGAGCAGAACGCGGTCAGCACGAACAGCGAAATCTTCACGCGCTTCACCGGCACGCCGACGTTCTTCGCGGCATTCGCATCGCCCCCGACCGCGAGAATCCAGTTGCCGTAGCGCGTCTTGGCGAGCACGAACGCGCCGATTGCCGCGAGCACGAGCCACCAGATGATGACCTTCGGAATGCCCGGCACGAGCGGCTCGCCGCTATCGAGCAACTTGCCGATGCCCATGTGCGCGAGCCAGGTGAACACGCCGTGGAGGGCGACGCCATGAAAGAGCGTGTTGGCGATCGGATCGGCCTGCGCGAGATCGCCCACGCCGGAGATGATGGTGCGGTCCGCGAACATGATCGACAGCGCGAGCGTCAGGCCGCGCAGGATGAACAGGAAGGCGAGCGTGACGATGAACGAAGGCAGGCGGGTTCTCATCACGAGATAGCCGTTCAATGCGCCGAGCAGCATCGACATCACGAACGCGAAGAGAATGGAAAGCGACAACGGCCAGTGAAAGTAGACCGAGGGCAACGCGACCATCATGCCCGCGAAACCGATCATCGAACCGATGGACAGGTCGAACTCGCCCGCGATCATGAGAAGACACGCGCCGACCGCGAGCAGCCCGAGATAGGCGGCGACCTGCGACCAGTTCATGACGCCGTCGAGGTTGAACATGCCCGACGAACCCGCGCCGAAGCCGAACACGAGGAACACGAGCACCGTGCCCGAAATGGCCGCGAATTCAGGGCGATTCAGCAAATGACCGAACCACGATTGCCGGCGTACGCGCTCATCCGAGGGCTTCGCGTTGTCAGGTGTGTCAGCGGTGTCCTGCTGAGGATTCACGTGGGGAGGGTAATGCTTGCCGGCTACGCCCATGATGGCTCCTTGAGACTCGAGACGAAGTTCAGTTCAGCGGCGATGCGCGCGCCCCTGCCGCGTCCGCGAACGGACGCAGTAAGGACACAGTGGACTTGAGAAAAGCGGGCGGTTCCTGGCTTACCGAAGCCGCCCGAAGAAGGTCATGCCGGGATCAACGATATTGACCGGCGTACTTCACGACCTTGTCGAGATTTTCTTTGGTGATGAAGCCCGGACCCGAACGAATGTTCCTGGGGCCGTACGACGGTTCCAATCCGTAGGTTGCGAGGCGTGCCTTGAACTTCGGATTCGCTTCGAGAATCTGGCGGATCTTCGCCGGATCGGTGGTGTGCTCCTTGTGGACGATCGCGAGTACCGCCACGGGGATATAGCCTTGCAGATACGGCTGCTGATCGATCGCGAACTTGATCGTGCCGTCCTTGATCGCTTTCGCGATGTCATCGGAGAAGTCGAAGGTAACGAAATAGACCTTGTTTTGCAGGCCCATTTGGGCGACTGCCTTGAGCGTCGCGGAAGCGGGCGTCGGTCCGAGCGTGAGGATCGCTTGCGTGTCCGGATGATTGCGCAGGAACGCCGAGACTTTCGACTGGATCTCGGTCGGGTCCTGGCCCGAATCGAGCGTCGCGGCCTTGTAGTCGACACCGAGCGCATCGGCGAAACCGCGGCAGCGATCGAACGAAACCGTGTTCGTCGCGATGTGGTTCACGCACAAAAACGATTTGATGCCCGCGGCCTTCGCCTTTTCGCCCGCCGCCTTGCCCGCGACATATTCGGGCTGGCCGACGTGCATGATCGCGCCCAGTTGCGCGCTTTGTTCTTCGGTGCCCGAGTTGATCGTCACGAGTGGAATCTTCTTCGCGGTGACCTTGTTGAGCGAACTCTTCAGCACGTCGAAGTCGGCGATGGTGGTGATGACGCCGTCGTAGTTGCGCGCGGCGGCCTGCTCGATCAGACGCGACATGTCCGCGATATCGCCGTTCGGCGGATTGCGGTAGTCCGTCTGCACGTTGAAGTCTTCATCCGCCTGCTTGATCGCGTTCTTGATGGTGTTCCACCAGGAATCCGAATCCGGCGCGTGGCTGATCAGCACGAACTTCGCGTCGGGCGCCGCGTGAGCGGGACTCGCCGCCATCAACGTTGCGCTGCACAACGCAGCAGCAGCCACCAGCGCGCGCAGCGCGGCCCGACCGTTGCAAAGGGTCATTGTCTCCACCTATCTCGGTTGTTGTTTGGTGTGATGTCTCGCGAGCCGACCTTTTGATGTGCCGTGCTCAGGACCAAGAGTAGGTCAGTTTTCGGTGGTCTGCAACAGATATTTTATTGGTGCGGCAAATGGAAAATACATTCCAATTTGCTTGCCGCGTTCCTATAATCGGTTCTACGACGAACATCGAAAGAGCCTCTGATGGATGACGCCAGCACCGACGTACAAAGCGTCGACGAACTCATGCAGCGGATCACCGACGCGTACGACTCCCTGCCGCGCCAGTTGAAGAGCGTCGCGAGCTACATCGAACAGCATCGCCAGAGCGTGATGATGGATCGCACGAGCGATATCGCGAGTGCATGCGGCGTGCACGCGTCCGCGGTCGTGCGTTTTGCGCAGCGCTTCGGCTTCTCCGGCTTCTCCGACTTGCAGGCCGTGTTCAGGCAGGCCTACACGGGCGCGGGCGGCTCGCAGCAGAGCTATCAGCAGCGCATCCGCAAGCTTATCGACGAGAAGGCGGGCGAGGCGTCGGGCCTGTCGGTGGCGCGCGAGTTCATCGCGGCGAGCCGCACGGGTCTCGACGAGCTCGAAGCCGGCCTCGACGACGCGCAGTTCGAAGCCGCCGTCGACATGCTTTCGCAGGCCGAGAACATCTATGTGATCGGCGTGCGCCGGTCGTTCGCGGTGGCAAGCTACATCGTCTATGCATTGCAGCACACGAAGAAGCGCGTGCATCTGATTTCGGGCTTCGGCGGCATGTTCCGCGAGCAGGTCCGCAGCGTGAAGAAGGGGGATGTGGTGGTCGCGATCAGCTTCGCGCCCTACGGCAAGGAAACGCAGTACTGCGTGCGCGCCGCGCAGCATCACGGTGCGAAGACCCTCGTCATCACCGATAGCCAGCTTTCGCCGCTCGCGCGTCACGCGAGCGCGAGCCTGTTCGTGAAGGAAGGCAGCGCGTTCGCGTTCCGTTCGCTCACGAGCACCATTTGCCTGTGCCAGGCGTTGTTCATCGCGCTCGCGTACCGGCTGGAGTTGAACGTCGAGGAATCCAAGGAGACAGGTGGCTATGACGATTGATGTGGCGGTGTTCGGGGCAGGGCGCATCGGCAAGATCCACGCGGCCAATCTCGCGCGGCAGCCGGGCGTGCGTTTGAAATACGTCGTCGATGTGAATCGTGACGCGGCGTGCGCGTTGGCGGCTTTATATGGAGCGCAGGTCGCCGACGTCGACGGCGCGATGGGCGATGCCTCCGTCGCTGCGACCGTCGTATGTTCGAGCACGGACACGCATGCGGATCTGATTCTCGCCTCCGCGGCGCAGAAGAAGCATGTGTTCTGCGAGAAGCCCGTCGATCTCACGATCGAGCGCGCGCGTGCGTGCGCCGATGCTGTCGCGCAAGCGGGCGTCGTCTGCATGATCGGCTTTCAGCGCCGCTTCGATCCCACGTTCTCGGCGCTGAAGACGCGCATCGATGCGGGCGAGATCGGCGAGCCGGAGATGCTGATCGTCACGAGCCGCGATCCGGGCGCGCCGCCGGTCGAGTACATCAAGCATTCGGGCGGCATCTTCAAGGACATGCTGATCCACGACTTCGATATCTGCCGCTGGATTCTCGACGACGAAGCCGACACGCTGCACGCGACGGGCAGTTGCCTGAGCGATCCGGCCATCGCCGATGCGGGCGATATCGATTCGACGGCAGTGACGATTCGCACGAAGCGCGGGCGTCTGTGCCAGATCAACACGGCGCGGCGCGCGGCGTATGGCTACGATCAGCGCTTCGAGTTGCTCGGCAGCGCCGGCATGCTGCAAGCGGGCAACGTGCGGCCGACGGAAGTCACCGCCTATACGACAGCGGCGGTCTCGAGCGACAAGCCCGAAGCGTTCTTTCTGGAGCGCTATCGCGCGGCCTACGCGGCGGAAATCGCGCATTTCTTCGATGCGGTCGAGTCGGGCAAGCCGGTGCGTACGACGGTCGCGGACGGATTGAAGGCGCTGGAACTGGCCGAAGCCGCGACGTTGTCGTGGCGCGAGAAGCGCATCGTCACGCTTGGGGAGAACGTCGCATGAATCCGTTGCGCGTCGGTATCGTCGGACTGGGGCGGCTCGGGCGCCGGCATGCGGAAAATCTCGCGTGGCACGTGCCGGGCGCGAGACTCGTCGCGGCGTGCAGCCCGGTGAAGGAAGAGCGTGCGTGGGCGGCGGCGTCGTTGCCCGAGTTGTCGCTCCATGCGGACTACGACGAACTGCTCGCGGACGATTCCATCGACGCGGTGTGGCTCGTCACGCCCACGTCGCTGCATGCGCGGCAGATCATCGCCGCATTGCGCGCGGGCAAGCACGTGTTCTGCGAGAAGCCGCTGTCGCTCGATCTCGCCGAATGCGACGCCGTGCTGGAAGAACATGCGCGTCATGCGCATCTGCATGTGATGATCGGCTTCGTGCGGCGCTTCGATGCGAGCTATCGCGATGCGTTCGACGGCATCGCGAAAGGGGCGATCGGCCGGCCCTTCATGGTGCGCTCGCAGACCTGCGACAAGAACGATCCGGACGGCTTCTTCGTGCGATTCGCGCCGACATCGGGCGGGCTCTTTCTCGATTGCAGCGTGCATGACATCGATCTCGCGCGCTGGCTGCTCGGCAATCCGCGCGCCCGGCGCGTATATGCGAGCGGCACCATTGCGATTCACGACGGCTTGCGCGAGTGCGGCGACATCGACAACGGCGTGGGCACCATCGAGTTCGAGGACGGGCGGATTGCGGTGTTGTACGCATCGCGCACGATGGCGCATGGGCACGACACGCAGACGGAGGTGATCGGCACGGCGGGCGCGCTGTCGGTGGGGCGCAATCCGCGCGTGAACCGCGTCGAGATCGCCGATGCAAACGGTATGCGCAATGCCTGCACGCCGACGTTCTTCGAGCGCTTCGAGGATGCGTTTTTGCGCGAGGCACAGGCGTTCGTGGCGTTGCTCGCGGACGGGAGACCGACCGGGCTCACACTGGAAGATGCGCGGGAAGCGACGCGTATCGGCATCGCGATGCGGCAGGCTTATGAAAGCGGGCGGGCGGTGGAGTTGTGACTGCTGCGCTAGAATCGAACCTTCACCGAGCGCTCACCCACAGGCAAAGAAAGGTTCAATCGCGATGGAAGTTCACAAGGAAGTCGACGCGCGCGGGCTCAACTGTCCGTTGCCGATTCTGCGGGCCAAGAAGGCGCTCGCCGACATGACGAGCGGTCAGATTCTGAAAGTGCTCGCAACCGACCCGGGATCGCAGCGCGATTTCGCGGCGTTCGCCAAGCAGACCGGCAACGAGATCGTCGAGTCGACGTCGCAGGACAAGACGTTTATTTTTCTGATGCGTCGTCGCTGAAAGAGACAAACAGGCGTCCAAAGACAAAATGCCCGTCACGCAGGTGACGGGCATTTTTGTTCAACCGGATCGGCCAGTGCTTCAGCCTTCGAGAATCGGCGCGCGGTTGCGCAGGTATTCCTCGAAATCGGCCTTCACTTCCGGATGACGCAGGGCGAACTCCACCGTGGCCTTCAGATAGCCCAGCTTGCTGCCGCAATCGAAACGGGTGCCGTGGTACTTGTACGCGAGCACTTGCTCGTCCGACAGCAGCGATTGGATCGCGTCCGTCAGTTGCAGCTCGCCGCCCGCGCCCGGCTTCAGCGCGCGGATGTGATCGAAGATGCGCGGCTTGAGCACGTAACGGCCGACCACGCCCAGGTTCGACGGCGCCACGGCCGGTTCCGGCTTCTCGACGATGCCCGCGAGCTTGAAGATATTGTCTTCCCACTCCTTGCCGTCGATGACCCCGTAAGACTTCGATTCCTCAGGCGGGATTTCTTCGACGCCGATCACCGAGCTGTGATAGTGGTCGAACACTTCGATCATCTGCGTCATGACGGGCGGCTTGCCGTACAGCAAGTCGTCCGCGAGGATCACGGCGAACGGGTTGTCGCCGACGAGCTTCTCGGCGCACAGCACCGCGTGGCCGAGACCGAGTGCTTCGGCCTGACGAACATAAAAGCAGTCCACGTGGCTCGGCTTGATGCTGCGCACGAGCTCGAGCAGCTTGTCCTTGCCGCGCGCCTCGAGTTCCGCTTCGATCTCATAGGACTTGTCGAAATGGTCTTCGATGGCACGCTTGCTGCGACCCGTCACGAAGATCATTTCTGTAATGCCGGCCGCCATCGCTTCCTCGACCGCGTACTGAATCAGCGGCTTGTCCACGACAGGCAGCATTTCCTTCGGGCTTGCCTTGGTCGCCGGTAGGAACCGCGTGCCCAGACCCGCGACGGGAAAAACCGCTTTGGTAACTTTTAGCATGTGATGACCCTGATCCTCTTAATCATTGAAACGTCGAGACAACCGGAACGGATCGATAAATGATTCGAACCCCCAATTTCAGGCGGGCAGACGCAATAATTGGGCCTGAAGTTTCTCGATGGTGGTTCCGTATTCTGCCAGCCTTTTGCGCTCCTGTTCAACGACGGCCGCCGGTGCTTTTGCAACAAAGCTTTCATTCCCCAGCTTCGCGTTACATTTAGCGATCTCGGCATTCAGCCGGTCCACTTCCTTCGTCAGACGCTCACGCTCCGCGGCGACATCGATCTCGACTTTCAGCACGAGCTTGCTCGTGCCGACGATCGCGACCGGCGCGCCATGAGCCTCTTTGTCGAGGGCGGCTTCGTCGTCGATGATCTTCACTTCGGAAAGACGCGCGAGGGCGGCGATATACGGCGCGAACGTGGTGAGGCGCGCCGCGTCGCCGTGCGCGAGCAACGGCACCTTCACCGCGGGCGACAGATTCATTTCGCCACGCAGATTACGACATGCATCGATGACACTCTTCAGTTCGGCGGCCCACTGTTCCGCGGATTCGTCGATCTTTTTCTGCTCGGCGCGCGGGTAGGGCTGCGTCATGATCGAAACGTCGCCTTCCTTCGCGCCCGGCGGGAACGCGTCGGTCAGTGGAGCGACCTTCTGCCACAGCGCCTCGGTGATGAACGGAATGATCGGATGCGCGAGGCGCAGCACCGTTTCCAGCACGCGCAACAGCGTGCGGCGCGTCGCGGTCTGCTGTTCCGGCGTGCCGTTCTGGATTTGCACCTTCGCGAGTTCGAGATACCAGTCGCAGTATTCATCCCACACGAACTTGTAAATCGCGTTCGCTACGTTGTCGAATCGATAGTCCGCGAAGCCCTTCTCGACTTCCGCCTCCACGCGCTGAAGCAGCGACACGATCCAGAAGTCGGCCTGCGAGAAATCGGTGTAGCCGCCCGGACCGCAATCGCCCGGCTTGCACGCGCCCGGATTCGCGAAGCCGCAATCGTGGCCTTCGCAATTCATCAACACGAAACGCGTGGCGTTCCACAGCTTGTTGCAGAAGTTGCGATAGCCCTCGCAGCGCGCGAGGTCGAAGTTCACGTTGCGGCCGAGCGTGGCCATCGACGCCATCGTGAAGCGCAGCGCATCCGTGCCGAACGACGGAATGCCTTCGGGGAATTCCTTGCGCGTCTTCTTCTCGATCTGCGCGGCGGCCTTCGGGTTCATGAGGCCCGTCGTGCGCTTCGCGACGAGCGATTCGAGATCGATGCCGTCCACGATGTCGATCGGGTCGAGCGTGTTGCCCTTGCTCTTCGACATCTTCTGACCTTCGGCGTCACGCACGAGGCCGTGCACATAGACGGTGTCGAACGGCACCTTTCCGGTGAAATGCGTCGTCATCATCACCATTCTGGCGACCCAGAAGAAGATGATGTCGAAACCGGTCACGAGCACGGAAGAGGGCAGGAATGCCTCGAGCTCCTTCGTCTTGTTCGGCCAGCCGAGCGACGAGAACGGCACGAGCGCGGAGGAGAACCACGTGTCGAGCACGTCTTCATCGCGCTTGAGCGGGCCTTTGTAGCCTTGCGCGTCGGCATCGGCGCGGGCCTCTTCCTCGGTCTTCGCGACGAAGATCTCGCCGTTCTCGCCGTACCACGCGGGAATCTGATGGCCCCACCACAACTGACGCGAGATGCACCAGTCCTGAATGTTCTCGAGCCACTGATAGTACGTCGTGGTCCAGTTCTCCGGCACGAACTTGATCCTGCCGCTTCTCACGACATCGAGCGACGTCTCCGTGATCGACTTGCCAGGATTGAACGTGCCTTCGGGCGCGGGCTTGGTCATCGCGACGAACCATTGGTCCGTGAGCATCGGCTCGATCACGACCTGCGTGCGATCGCCGCGCGGCACCATCAGCTTGTGCGGCTTGACGGATTCGAGCAGGCCGAGCGCTTCGAGATCCTTCACGACCTCCTTGCGCGCATCGAAGCGGTCCATGCCGCGATACTTCTCGGGCGCGTTGTCGTTGATCTTCGCGTCGAGCGTGAGGATCTCGATCTGCGGCAGCTTGTGGCGCTGGCCGACGGCGTAGTCGTTGAAATCGTGGGCGGGCGTGACCTTCACGACGCCGGTGCCGAATTCGCGATCGACGTATTCATCGGCGATGACGGGGATTTCGCGATCGCAAAGCGGCAGCACGACCGTCTTGCCGATCAGATGCTGATAGCGCTCGTCATCCGGATGCACCATCACGGCGACGTCGCCGAGCATGGTTTCGGGGCGCGTCGTCGCAACCGTCAGATGGCCGGAGCCGTCCGGCAGCGGATAGCGGATATGCCACAGGCTGCCGTTCTCTTCCTCGCTCACCACTTCGAGATCCGACACGGCCGTGCCGAGCACCGGGTCCCAGTTCACGAGACGCTTGCCCCGGTAGATGAGGCCTTGCTTGTAGAGCGTGACGAATACGTCGCGCACGGCGGCCGACATCTTGTCGTCCATCGTGAAGTACTCGCGCGACCAGTCGATCGACGCGCCGAGGCGGCGCACCTGATTCGTGATCGTCGAGCCGGACTGCTGCTTCCATGCCCAGACGCGCTTCAGGAATTCCTCGCGGCCGAGGTCGTGGCGCGAGACGCCCTGCGCGTCGAGCTGGCGCTCGACGACGATCTGCGTCGCGATGCCCGCGTGGTCCGTGCCCGGCACCCACAGCGTGTTCTCGCCGAGCATGCGGTGATAGCGCGTGAGACCGTCCATGATGGTCTGGTTGAACGCATGCCCCATGTGCAGCGTCCCGGTGACGTTCGGAGGCGGCAACTGGATGGAGAAATTCTTCGCGCCTTCTTTGAACGTGGGCGCGCAAAGGCCGCGTTTTTCCCATTCCGGGCCCCATTGGGACTCGATCTTTTGAGGCTCGAAGCTCTTCGCAAGCGTGCTGTCGCTCATTTGTGGAATCTGCCGAAAAATGCGTGAAAAAATGCGGGGGAATCCCCAATTATAAGGTTCCGCGCGGTCCGTCGGACGAATTCGGGCCGTGGGCGGGCGCGCTGCGGCAGCCGGCGACTCCATCAGCGCGGTCTTATAATGACCGGCCCGTCGCCAGAATTATTTCTGGCCCGCTCTCCTGCCGCTGCACTTTCCCATGCCCGACCTGCTCGCGAATCTGAACCCCGAACAACTTGCCGCCGTGACGCTGCCGAACGAGCCCGCGCTCATTCTCGCGGGCGCCGGCAGCGGCAAGACGCGCGTGCTCATCACACGCATCGCATGGCTGATCCAGCAGGGCTATGCGTCGCCGCCGACGGTGCTGGCCGTCACCTTCACGAACAAGGCCGCGCGCGAAATGATGGCGCGTCTCTCCGCGCTTCTGCCGATCGACACGCGCGGGATGTGGATCGGCACCTTTCACGGCCTGTGCAACCGCATGCTGCGCGCGCATTACCGCGACGCCGGCCTGCCGCAGGCCTTCCAGATCCTCGATACGGCCGACCAGCTTTCGGCCATCAAGCGTCTGATGAAGGGCCTGAACGTCGACGACGAAAAGTATCCGGCGAAGAACCTCCAGTACTTCATCAACAACGCGAAGGAGCAGGGCTTGCGTCCGAAAGACGTCGATGCCACCGACGCGTTCAACCGCAAGTTCGTCGAGCTCTACGAAGCTTACGATCAGCAATGCCAGCGCGAGGGCGTCGTCGACTTTCCGGAGCTGCTGCTGCGCTGTCATGAGCTGCTCGCGCACAATCCGCCGCTGCGCGCGCACTATCAGGCGCGCTTTCGCAACATTCTCGTCGACGAGTTTCAGGACACGAACAAGCTGCAATATGCGTGGCTGAAACAGCTCGCGGGCGAGCACAACGCGATCTTCGCGGTCGGCGACGACGACCAGTCGATCTACGCATTCCGCGGCGCGAACGTCGGCAACATGCACGACTTCGAGCGCGAGTTTCGCGTGCGCAATCTCATCAAGCTGGAGCAGAACTACCGCTCGCACGGCCACATTCTCGATACGGCGAACTATCTCATCGCGAACAACGCGCGGCGGCTCGGCAAGAATCTGCGCACCGACGCGGGCCACGGCGAGCCGGTGCGCGTCTACGAGGCCGCCACGGATTCGCAGGAAGCGGGCTGGATCGTCGAGGAGATCAAGGCGCTCATCAATACGGGCGTGTCGCGCGGCGAGGTCGCGGTGCTTTATCGCAGCAACGCGCAGTCGCGGACCATCGAGCATACGCTCGTGAACGCGGGCATTCCGTATCGCGTGTATGGCGGCCTGCGCTTTTTCGAGCGTCAGGAAGTGAAGCATGCGCTCGCGTATCTGCGTCTGATCGACAACCCGAACGACGACACCGCGTTCGCGCGCGTCGTCAATTTCCCGACGCGCGGCATCGGTGCGCGTTCCATCGAGCAACTGGCCGACGCGGCGCGTCTCTACAACTGTTCGATGGCCGCCGCCGTGCCGTATGTCACCGGCAAGGCGGGCTCGAGCCTCGGCGCGTTCGCGACGCTCATCGCAAAGATGCGCGCCGAGACGCAGCAGATGAGCCTGCCGGAAACGGTCGAATACGTCGTGCGCGCGAGCGGTCTCGCCGCATTCTATGAAACCGAGCGTGAAGGGCAGGATCGTCTCGAGAACTTGCAGGAACTCGTGAACGCCGCGGCTGCGTTCGTCAGCGAGGAAGGGTACGGCCTCGACACGCCCGCGCGCTCGATTCCGCTGCGCCCGGGCGCGACATCGGCGCCGGAGATCGCGGCGGTGAGCGAGGACGGCGAGATCGAAGTGCTCGATGCGCCCGGCATCGCCGATCCCGCGCAGAATCCCGACACGATGACGCCGCTCGCCGGTTTTCTGTCGCACGCGTCGCTCGAAGCCGGCGACAACCAGGCGCAGGCCGGCCAGGACGCCGTGCAACTCATGACGGTGCACGCGGCGAAGGGCCTCGAGTTCACGGCGGTGTTCATCACCGGGCTGGAAGAAGGTTTGTTCCCGCACGAGAACAGCGCGCAGGAATCGGACGGGCTGGAGGAGGAGCGGCGTCTCATGTACGTGGCGATCACGCGGGCGAAGGAGCGGCTTTATCTGTCGTTCGCGCAGAGCCGCATGCTGCACGGTCAGACGCGCTACAACATCCGCTCGCGTTTCTTCGATGAACTGCCGGAAGGCTCGCTCAAGTGGCTCACGCCGAAGATCGAGGCGGGCGCGCGCTGGGGCGGACGCGCCGACAACGCCGGCTGGGGCCGCGACTGGTTCGCGCGTCCCGGCCAGGAACGCGGGGGTTCGACCTACGGCGGCAGCCAGGCGAGCGCCACGCTGCCCGCGTTCGCGAACGAGCAGCGAGCGGCCGAGTCCGGCTTCAAGGTCGGCCAGGCCGTGTTTCACACGAAGTTCGGCGAAGGCACCGTGACGGCGCTCGAAGGCTCCGGCGGCGACGCGCGCGCGCAAGTGCGCTTCAAGCGCCACGGCGAAAAATGGCTCGCGCTCTCGGTCGCGAAGCTCCAGGCCGTGGAATGAGCATGAAGCGGCTCGGGATCATGGCGGCGCTGCCGCAGGAACTAGGTGATCTGATCGCGCAGATGCAGGCGGCGGGCGAGGTTCGCACGGTCACGCTCGGGCGGCGCGAGTACTACGTCGGCGAGGCGCATGGCCGGGCCGTCGTGGTCACACTGGCGCGCATCGGCAAGGTCGCCGCGGCGGCGACCGCGAGCGCGCTGATCCACGTCTTCGAAGCCGATGCCATCGTCTTCACCGGCGTCGCGGGCGGCGTGCGGGCGGATGTGCAGGTAGGCGACGTCGTCGTCGCGGATGCGTTGATGCAGCACGATCTCGATGCATCGCCGCTCTTTGCGCGCTACGAAGTGCCGCTGCTCGACCGCGCCGGGTTCGACGCCGATCGCCCGCTTTCCGACGTACTCGCCGCGGCCGCCGGCGCGTTCATCGCCGAGGAGGGCGGCGCGCTGTCGGAACGCTTCGCCGTCGCCGCGCCGCGCGTGCATCGCGGGCTCGTTGTGAGCGGCGATCGCTTCATCGCGAGCCACGACGCGCTCTTCGCATTGCGCGCTGCCTTGCCGGACGCGCTCGCGGTCGAAATGGAAGGCGCGGCCATCGCGCAGGTCTGCTACGAGCACGACGTGCCGTGCGCGGTCGTGCGCACGATTTCCGATACGGCCGACGCTGCCGCGCCCGCATCCTTCGCCGAATTCCTGACGTCGATCGCCGCGACTTACTCGTCGGGCATCTTGTCGCGGTTCTTGCGCGCCGCCGCCTGATTCATCGCCAACGCTCGCATTCCGGTAGTCCTGGTTTTCATCGAAAATTCCCGCTTGTAGTTGAGAATGATTCTCAATACAATGAGTCGCTCGACGTGAGGCAGTCATCGAGCAAACGGGAGGTCCGACGACATGACCAACGATTTCACCGCCAGCGGCATCACGGGTAAAGAGCGTCCGCCGCGCGAGATGGACGAGCGTTGCGCGATTTCGACGAACGCCGCCAAGGTTCTCGAAACCACGCGCCGCGCATGGAGCGAAGCGGCCACTCAGGCGCCGAAGGAAGCGACGCGTCGTCCGCCGCGCGTCACGCAGCCCAGGAAACGCGTGACGCCGCGGCGTTCGCGCTGGCCGTCGCTCGTCGCCGCGCTGAACTACTGGAGCCCGAAACCGCTGTGAACGCCGCCGATTCCACTTCGACACCCGTCACGCTGCCCTCGCTCGCACTCGACGAGCGCCTTTTCGATGCGAGCCGATTCCCGCTCGTGCGCCTGCGCCCTCGCGCCGTGAAACCGGGTTACGCTTTCGCATGGAGTGCGCAGATGCGACGCCTCCTGGCGCTCGCGACGCCCTTCGTGCTGGTGGCCGAGCACGACGAGAACGAAACCGCCGACGACGCGCGTCTGCGCGCCGCCTGGATGCGCACGCATCGCGCGATGCTCGCCGCATATTGCCGCGGCCTGATCGTGATCGAGCCGCGCATCGCGGCGCGCGCAACGACGCGCGAAACGCTGCGCACGCTGACCGAGGGCAGCGGCGTGCGCATGGTCGTCGTGTCGAGCATCCGGGTCGCGGGCGAGCTTGCGCCGGTGCTGCTCAAGCATGCGGCCGCCGGGCCCGCGCCCGTTCCCGCCACGCGCAGCCGGGCGATCTGACGAGCGGACCGATCAGGGCGCGCCCTGTCTAGCAAGCGTTCGATGGCTGCTCTATCCTGTGTCGACCGGAGCCGGCGCTTCAGCGCCTGTTCCGGTCCCATGCACCGCATTCAAGCCAGCCAACGCCGCTTTGCAGAGGACGCGCATGCCGACTTACCAGGAAGCGTATCGACGGTCGATCGAGGAGCCCGAAGCGTTTTGGGCCGAACAGGCCCGACGCATTCATTGGCAGACGCCATTCGATCAGGTGCTCGACCGCAGCAAGCCGCCGTTCGCGCGCTGGTTCGTCGGCGGCAAGACGAATCTGTGCCATAACGCGGTGGACCGGCATCTGGCCTCGCGCGCGCAACAGGACGCGCTCGTCTATGTCTCGACGGAAACGGGCATCGAGCGCCGCTACACCTACGCCGAGCTGCATGCGGAAGTGAACCGGATGGCCGCCGTCATGCGTTCGCTGCATGTGGCGAAGGGCGACCGCGTGCTCATCTATCTGCCGATGATCCCCGAAGCGCTCTTCGCGATGCTCGCGTGCGCGCGTATCGGCGCAATTCATTCGGTCGTGTTCGGCGGCTTCGCGGCGCCGAATCTCGCGGCACGCATCGATGACGCCGAGCCTGCGCTCATCGTCACCGCCGATGCCGGCGCGCGCGCGGGCAAGGTGATCGACTACACGCCGCTCGTCGACGAAGCCCTGTCTCGCGCCGAATACAAGGTGCCGCAGGTGCTCCTGATCGACCGTCAGCTCGCGCCCGAGCGTCTGCAGGCGAGCTATCTCGTCTCGTACGAGCCGCTGCGCGAGCAATTCTTCGATGCCCACGTCCCCTGCGAATGGCTCGAATCCAACGAGCCTTCGTACGTGCTTTACACGTCCGGCACGACGGGCAGGCCGAAGGGCGTGCAGCGCGATGTCGGCGGTTACGCGGTGGCGCTCGCCGCATCGATGGAGCACATTTTTCAGGGCGCGCCGGGCGACACGATGTTCACCGCATCGGATGTCGGCTGGGTCGTCGGGCACAGCTACATCATCTATGCGCCGCTGATCGCCGGACTGACGACGGTGATGTACGAAGGCACGCCGATCCGTCCCGACGGCGGCGTCTGGTGGCGGCTCGTCGAGCAGTACAAAATCAACCTGATGTTCACCGCGCCGACTGCGATTCGCGTGCTCAAGAAGCAGGACCCGGCGCTGATGGAGAAATACGATCTGTCGAGTCTGCGCACGCTGTTTCTCGCGGGCGAGCCGCTCGACGAGCCGACCGCGCAGTGGATCCAGAGCGCGTTGAAGAAGCCCGTCATCGACAACTACTGGCAGACGGAAACCGGTTGGCCGATGATCGCGATTCCGCGCGGCATCGAGGAATTGCCGACGAAGCTCGGCTCGCCGGGCGTGCCGTCGATGGGCTTCGACCTCAAGCTGCGCAACGAAGCAACGGGCGATACATGCGCGCCGGGCGAGAAGGGCGTCGTCACGCTGTCGTATCCGTTGCCGCCGGGCTGCATGCAGACCGTGTGGCGCGATGACAAGCGTTTCGTCGATACGTACTGGAAGAGCGTGCCGGATCAGATGGTCTACTCGACCTTCGACTGGGGCGTGCAGGATGAAGACGGCTACGTGTCGATTCTCGGGCGCACCGACGACGTGATTAATGTCGCGGGGCATCGACTCGGGACGCGCGAGATCGAGGAGGCGCTGTCGGCGCATCCGGCCGTGGCCGAAGTCGCGGTCGTCGGAATTGCGGATTCGGTGAAGGGCCAGGCCGCGGCGGCGTTCGTCGTGCTGCGCGATGCGGATCGCATCAATGCGCCGGGCGCGCGCGAGGGCATGGAGGCGGAGCTCTGTCACGCGGTGGATTCGCAGCTCGGGGCGATCGCGCGTCCGGCCAGAGTCCATTTCGTGACGATGCTGCCCAAGACGCGCTCGGGGAAGCTGCTGCGAAGAGCGATCGCGGCGCTCGCCGAAGGGCGCGATCCGGGCGAGTTGCCGACCATCGAAGATCCGGGCGCGTTGATGCAGGTGAGAGAAGCGCTGGGAAACTGAGTGCCTGAAGCGCGAAGGGCGCGCGATCCGCTGAAGGACCGGCGCGCCCGCCGCGATGCATCACGCCATGTTGCGATCAGCCCTTCGCATGCGCCTCATGCGTCTTCGGCAGCAACACCGTCAGCACGCCGAGCAACGGCAGGAACGCGCAAACCTTGTACACGTAGTCGATGCTGGTGGTATCGGCGAGATGCCCGAGCACCGCCGCGCCGACACCGCCCATCCCGAAGGCGAAGCCGAAGAACAGGCCCGCGACCATTCCGACCTTGCCCGGAATCAACTCCTGCGCATACACGAGAATCGCCGAGAACGCCGAGGCCAGCACGAGCCCGATGATCACCGACAGCACGCCCGTCCAGAAGAGATTCGCATAAGGCATCAGCAGCGTGAACGGCGCGACGCCGAGAATCGATACCCAG
>Ga0207713_1001799_pt1 | contig 16387 bp, 17 predicted proteins | sample KBSS64metaG_FD_184404 | JGI IMG/M metagenome (GOLD analysis project Ga0207713, IMG submission 184404) | Switchgrass rhizosphere microbial communities from Kellogg Biological Station, Michigan, USA - KBS S6-4 metaG (SPAdes) (version 2) | ecosystem: Host-associated > Plants > Roots > Rhizosphere >...
TCGCCGATCGCAAGGTGGTTGCGGTCGGAACGATCCCGGAACTATTGGCGTTGGACCATCCGTGGATCACGGAATATTTCAAGGGGCCGCGCGGACGCGCCGCGGCTGACGCGGCGGATCGCGAAGTCGATCGGATTGAACCCGCGCGTCACCGAAAACGGGATGATGAAGCCGCTGACGAAGAAGAACAGCGCCACGCCCGCGACACCGGGCTGCAGCGTCTGCACGGCCGTGGCCATGAAGCCGCCGCGATGCTCGAAGTAGTGTTGGCATAGCACCATCGTGGCGGCCACGAAGCGCAGAGAATCGATGAAGGCGATGCGGGTCGACGTGCTCACGCAGGACCTTTCCGAACAGGGCTGCGCGCGGGGCTGGCGAGCGCTCGCCCCCGTTCGCGCACCGATCGGAGTATGGGCCAAGAGGCGAGCGACCAATACGGGCGACTACGTGGATCGCAGCGGACTCGATCCAAAATGACGCCGATGTGCGGGGTCTCAGCCGGCGGAGGCGGGCGAGGGTTGGCCTGATCCGACGGGCGACGAGAAGGCGCGGCGGATCCCACGCCGCGCCGGCACTTCGACCCACCGGTGGGCTTGGTCGGCAAGGAAGAGGACAATCGCCGAGAACGCGGCGAAACCGATCAGCAGCGACGGTGTGCCGCCGGGAAGGGGGCCTGCGGTCCGGATCAACTCCACCACCGGGAAGTGGACGAGATAGACGGCATAGCTGCGCGCGCCGAGCCACAGCAACGGCCGCGAGCGCAGCAGCGGCAGGCGCAGCGCCAGCAGGAGCGCCGCGGGGAAGCACAGCAAGTCGAGCGGCAGGATCGGGCTGACGCTGCCTCCAACCATCAGTGGGGAGACCACGCAGGCGGTGACGAGCATCCCGGTCGGAATGCGCCGCAGGCGCGCGCGGGCTTGCCACAGGAGCTGGCCCAAGAAGAAGCCGAGCAGACCGCGCTGCAGCAGTTCGTCGCTCCACGGGCTGCCGCCGCCTCCGAACCGGACGAAATAGAGCAGGCACAGTGTTACGCTGCCCACGCAAATCCACGGCAGCGCTCGCCGCCACACGGCACCCACGGCGAAGAGCAGGTAGCAGACCAGTTCAATCGAAATGGACCAACTCGGCCCGTCGAAGGTGTGCCCGGCCGGCGCGACCCAAGCCTGCGCCATGAACACGTGGGCGAGGAACGCCGCACCGGTGTTGTCGGGCTCGCGGCCCAGCATGGCGGCGCATACGAGCAGCATGACGAGATGCAGCGGATAGAGCCGTGCGAACCGCGCCACCGCGAAGTCGCGCAGGCCGCGCGCCGTCATCCGCTCGTCCGTGAGGTAGACGTGGGCGAAAATGAAGCCGGAGATCAGGAAGAACAGGTCGACCAGCGTCCAGCCCCAGTCCTGCAGCCAACGCAGCGGCAGGGGGGTGTTCGCAAGGCTGCCCGGCGCGAACAGCCACTGCGCGTGGTAGAGCGCGACGGTCGCGGCCGCGAGCCCGCGCAAGCCGTCCAGACCCTCCAAACGGCCCGCGTCTTCCCGGCCATGCCGCGCTGCTTCCATCCTCCGGCGATAAGCGCGGCATGGTTAAACCGCCGTAAGCAACGCCGCTTTAACTCCGCAAGGCGCATGGCGACGCGATGGGACGGGGCAGGCTTTCAGGGCTCGACGGCTTGCGTGGGATCGCCGCGCTGGGCGTGCTGTCGTTCCACGTCTGGCGCGTTCCCGGCGGCAACGGCTACCTCGCGGTCGACTTCTTCTTCCTGCTGAGCGGCTACGTGATGGCGCGCAGCCACGAGGATCGGCTGCGGGACGGTGGCTCCGGTGCTGCTCGGGCCTTCATGGCGGCGCGGTTCTGGCGGCTCTACCCGACGCTGGCGATCGCGAGCCTGCTCGGGCTGCCTTACTTGTTCGCGCGGTTCGGCATGGCGGCGGTGCCGATCGCGCTGGTGACGCTGCTGCTGGTCCCGGTCGACGGGCCGGACGATCCCTTCACCCTCAACCCGCCGGCCTGGTCGATCCTGTTCGAGCTGCTGGCGAACCTCGCGCATGCGCTGGTCTTCGCCCGGGCTTCCACGCGAAACCTGGCGGCGCTGACGCTGGCCCTTGCGGGCATCCTGACGTGGCAGGTACTGCCGCGCACGCTGCACGTGATCCCTGGCGAGGGAGACCGCCTGCTGTGCTGCGTGCGGGTGAGCGTGCCTTATGCGATGGGCGTACTCCTTTACCGCATCTGGCGCGACCACCCGCCGGTCATGGTGCCGCCGATCCTTACCTGGGCCGCGATGCCCGCCTGGTTCCTTGCCGGTCCGCTGCTGATCGGCCGGAGCGGCGCGGCCGACCTCGTGTTCCTCTTCGCGATCTGCCCGCTACTGCTCGCGGGCGGCCTGGCGCCACGAGGGGAAAGCCGCTGGCAAGCCGGGTTGGGCACGCTGTCATTCCCCCTGTACGCCGTCCACGCGCCGATCGTGCTCACCTTGCGCGCGCTGGACCTGGGGCCGCTCTGGCAAGTGCCGGCCTGCCTGCTCGCCGCCGCGGCGATGGTCCCCGTCTCGCGCTACCTCGTGGCGCATCTGCCGCCGCGCCTCGCGCGCCCGGGCGCCGGGCTCGCGACCGGCTGAGGCTTGCAAGTTTCGGCATTTCCGCTAAGGGCCGCTGCTTCGCGAGGGCGGCTTGCCGTCCACTCGCGGATTCGCGCGGGAGGAAGGGGCATCCCTACCGTTTGACCGCTTAACATGAGCCGCACCCCAGGGCGCGGCGACAGTGTGAAAGGAGGCCCATCGTGGCCAAGAAGATTACCGGTTACATCAAGTTGCAGGTTCCTGCAGGCAAGGCCAACCCGTCGCCGCCGATCGGCCCGGCGCTGGGTCAGCGCGGCGTGAACATCATGGAGTTCTGCAAGGCGTTCAACGCCTCGACGCAGGAACTCGAGAACGGCATGCCGATCCCGACGATCATCACCGTCTACTCGGACCGCAGCTTCACCTTCGTGACGAAGACGCCCCCGGCGACCTTCCTCATCAAGAAGGCGGCGGGCCTCAAGTCCGGTTCGAAGACCCCGGGCAAGGCTTCGGCCGGCACCATCAAGCGCTCGCAGCTCGCCGAGATCGCGCAGACCAAGATGGCCGATCTCAACGCGAACGATATCGAGCAGGCGACCAAGATCATCGAGGGCTCCGCGCGCTCGATGGGCCTCGAAGTGGTGGAGGGCTGATCCGATGGCAAAGCAGACCAAGAAGGCCAAGGCTCTGGCCACCAAGCTGGGCGACAACCAGAAGCTCTATCCCGTGGGCGAAGCGCTGACGCTGCTGCGTGACCTCGGCACCGCCAAGTTCGACCAGACCGTCGAAGTTGCGATGAACCTGGGCGTCGATCCGCGCCACGCCGACCAGATGGTCCGCGGCATGGTCTCGCTGCCCGCGGGCACCGGCAAGACCGTTCGCGTCGCCGTGTTCGCCAAGGGTGACAAGGCCGCCGAGGCCGAGGCCGCCGGTGCCGACAAGGTGGGCGCCGAGGACCTGATGGAAGACATGCAGGCCGGCAACGTCGACTACGACCGCGTCATCGCCACGCCCGACATGATGGGCGTCGTGGGTCGCCTGGGCAAGCTGCTGGGTCCCAAGGGCCTGATGCCGAACCCGAAGCTGGGCACCGTGACTCCGAACGTCACCCAGGCGGTCAAGGACGCCAAGGGCGGCCAGATCGAGTTCCGCGTCGAGAAGCAGGGCATCATCCACGCCGGTCTCGGCAAGATGTCGTTCTCCGACGAGGACCTGCGCAAGAACTTCGACGCCTTCGTCGATGCGATCGTCAAGGCGAAGCCGGCGGGCGCTAAGGGCAAGTACGTGCGCAAGATCACGCTCTCGTCCTCGATGGGCCCGGGCCTGAAGATCGACACGACCGAAGTCGCCGGCGCCTGATCGCGCCAGCATTGCAAAATGCCAGAAGGCCGGCGCAGTTTTGCGCCGGCCTTTTTCGTTCCCGCTTCAATTGCCGGGAACAAGCCATTGATCGCAAGAAACAATCCGCACGCCGCAATGTCGAAGATCGGGTCTTTTTCTTGGGGCCATGGCCGACCACATCCGAGGCAATGTCCCAGACACCATTGATCGCACGGCGCTCGCTGATCGCTTCAGGCGCGGCCCTTGGTGGCGCCGCGCTTGCCGCCGTCACCGCACCGCGCTGGCTCAAGCCTATCACTGCGCCCTCACGGTCTGCCTCCGTGGCGATGCGGTCTCCCGGGCCGCTCGCGCCCGTGCCGGCGCAGCCGAAGATCACCGACTCGATCGAGCGCGAGGCACTCGCCGCGCTCGATCGGGTTGGGCGCCGGGTGCCGCATCATGACCGGCTGGCGATCGTCGACTTCTCGGCCCCGTCCTCAAAGCCGCGCATGCACGTGCTCGACGTCGCGTCGGGCCGACGGATGGACTTCCTGGTCGCGCACGGCTCGGGCTCGGACCCGGCGCATACCGGCATCCTGCAGCGATTTTCCAACGTGCCCGACTCGAACGCGTCGAGCCAGGGCGCCTTCCTCACCGCCGACTACTACGTTGGCAAGCACGGCCGCTCGCAGCGGCTCATCGGTCTCGATCCGACCAACAATAATGCTTTGGAACGTGCGATCGTCGTCCATGGCGCGTGGTACGCCAATGCCGACATGATCCCCACGCATGGCAAGCTCGGTCGCAGCCAGGGCTGTTTCGCCGTCGGCGAGCGGGAACTCGCCAAAGTGTTCGCCCACTTAGGGCAGGGGCGGATGATCTACTCCGCCAAGGTATGACCGGGGGGCGCGGACCGCGGCTTTGGTATAGCACTCGACAACGAACGCGAGCGGCCGGCCGTCGGGCAGGCGCAAAAGGCCGTGCTGCGAGAGCGCCGTAGCCGCGGGGCAGGGCGCTTGCCGGCCGTACCGGCTCTCGATCCGTTCGCGAGTGAAATGCAGCGGGGCCGCGACTCGGCCAAACGGCGTGTCCGTAGACGCGAGCAGCGCGTTCATGTCAGGCGTGAGGCGGGCGGGCACGTACCAGTTGTGGGCTTCGGATAGCACCACGCCGCCGCAGGACAGGCGCACATGGCGGTAGCCGGGTGCCTCTTCGGCCGCGAGGTTCAGTCGAGTTCGCGCATCGCCGGGCAGCATGGCGGGCGCTCCGCGGACGGGCTCGGCGACGATGCGCGCGGGGTCGGCAAGGTGCCGCGCCGTGCACAAGTCCTGAAGAGCGGCAGTGGCGCTGTCCCGGCTCGCCAGCGTCCGCTCCAGAGCGCCGACTTGGCCGCCAGCGCAGCCACCGAGGAGCAGCGTGGCGGCAAGCGCCGCGCGCCTAGATGCCACCGGCGACCGGAGGACGGCCCATCGCGGCCAGGGCCTCGCCGAGCTCTCGCGTGCAGGCGGCGAGTTCCTCGGCATCGACCGAGCGGACGACGAAGTTGGCGCCGCCCCGGCCCTCGCGCCAGAACGGGTAGCTGCCGATCTGGCAACCTGCATGCGCCTTTTCGGTCGTGCGCAGCAGTTCGGCGACTTCGCTCTCCGCGACCCAGCAGCCGATCGTCTCGCTCAGCACCGGCGCGCCGCCCTCGAGCGTCCCAGTGAGCGCTTCCAACATGCCCGAGGTGATGTGCGGAACGCCCGCCATCAGGAAGACATTGCCGAATCGGATGCCGGGCGCCCCGGTATAACGGTTGGGGATGAGCTCGGCCCCGTCGGGCACGCGCGCCATCCGCAGGCGCGCTTCGGTAATGCCGCCTCGCGTCTCGTAGTAGCCTTCCAAGATCGCCCGGGCTTCGGGATGGACGATGACGTCCACGCCAAGGGCCTCGGCCACGGCATCGACGGTGATGTCGTCGTGCGTCGGCCCGATGCCGCCGGTGGTGAACAGATAGTCGTTGCGCGCCCGCAGCTGGTTGACGGCCTCGACGATGGCGCTCGTCACGTCGGGCACCACACGCACTTCCGCGAGCCGGATGCCTTGTACCCCAAGCCAGCTCGCCACTTGGGCGATGTTCTTGTCGTGCGTGCGGCCGGAGAGGATTTCGTCGCCGATGACGACGAGGGCGGCGGTGTAGATGCGCGACGATTCGACCATGGCGCTGGCCTAGACCAATGGCCGCGCCTCTGCCACCAGCACGCGGGGGAAGCCATGCACGCGCCCGCGCCGTTCACCCGAGTATCCTTCACCGGCGGTAGCGTATCTCCCAAAGGCTAAAAAAAAGGGCCGGTCCGAAGACCAGCCCTTGGAAGTTTGGGAGAGGATGCCTGAAAGGCCCGTCCCTTATGCTGACGTTTAGGTAATGCTGCAAGTGCGAAATGAGTGGAGGCAATTGCACTTTTTGCAAGGGCAGTGAAATGGGGGGCAATCACGCCTCGACGGGAGCGGCGAACAAGTCGTGCGCGTCGGCATCCTCCACCAGCACGTCGAGGACGTCTCCTGGCTTCACGTCACGGCTGACCTGGCGGAGGAACACGGACCCGTCGATCTCCGGCGCATCGGCTTGCGAGCGGGTGGTCGCCCCGATGTCGCCATCCTCGTCGGGCTCACCGACTTCATCGACGATGACCGGGATCACGCGGCCGACCTTGCTTGCGAGCTTGGCCGCGCTGATCGCCTCGGTCTTGGCCATGATGCGGGCAAACCGCTCTTCCTTGACCGCTTCGGGCACCGCGCCCGGCAGATCATTGGCGGCGGCGCCCGCCACGGGCTCGAAGCGGAACGCGCCGACGCGATCGAGTTGCGCCTCGTCCAGCCAGTCGAGCAGGTATTCGAAATCGGCTTCGGTTTCGCCCGGAAATCCAACGACGAAGCTGGAGCGGATGGCGATATCCGGGCAGATCTCGCGCCACTTGCGCAGCCGGTCGAGCACTTTGGCTTCGTTCGCGGGCCGCCGCATCGCTCGCAAAACGCTTGGCGCGGCGTGCTGGAAGGGGATGTCGAGGTACGGTGTGATCAGCCCCTCGGCCATCAGCGGGATTACCGCGTCGACGTGTGGATAAGGATAGACGTAGTGCAGACGCACCCATGGGCGGACGCCGTCGGGACCGTGCAACTGCCCGAGTTCGCGGGCAAGGTCGGTCATGTGCGCGCGCACCGGGTGGCCGTGGAACGTGCGCGTCTCGTGGCCGATATCGACGCCGTAGGCCGACGTGTCCTGGCTGATGACCAACAGCTCGCGCGTCCCAGAGGCGACAAGCTTCTCGGCCTCGCGGAGCACCGCGTCGATCCGGCGGCTGGCCAGTTTTCCTCGCAGTTGCGGAATGATGCAGAAGCTGCAAGCGTGATTGCAGCCCTCCGAGATCTTCAGGTAACTATAGTGGCGCGGGGTCAGCTTGACGCCGCGCTCGTCGGCAGCGGCTTGGGGGATGAGGTCGAGATAGGGCCCGAGTTCGGGCGGCGCGGCTTCGTGCACCGCCTCGACGACCGCTTCGTACTGGTGCGCGCCGGTCACGGCGAGCACTTGCGGGAAGCGGGCGCGGATCGCCTCGGCCTCGTTGCCCATGCAGCCCGTCACGATCACGCGGCCATTCTCGGCGATGGCTTCGCCGATCGCGGCGAGGCTCTCCTCCTTGGCCGAGTCGAGGAAGCCGCAGGTGTTAACGAGGACGACGTCGGCACCGTCGTAATCGGCGCTCATGGCATAGCCGTCGGCGCGCAGGCGCGTGAGGATGCGTTCGGAATCGACGAGCGCCTTGGGACAGCCGAGGCTGACCATCCCGACCTTGCGGGGCGCCGGGAGCTCGGAGGGGAGCGGAGTGGGAAGTTCACTGGACATGGAACGCGCGCCCCTACACCTGTTCGCGCCTTTTCGCTACCGTGCGGGCAGGGCTTGCGGAGGATGCGATGGGACCGGTGAACTGGGTGGCAGTGATCGTGGCGGCAGCGGTGGCGCTGGCGATCGGGCTCGTGTGGAAGGGGCCGATGTCTCGCAATGGCCGCTCGATGCTCGGCGGGCCCAATCGGCCGCAGGGCAGGGCCTGGCTGGTGGGACTGGTGTTCCTGCTGGCCGCAGTCATGCTGGGCCACAACTTCGCGCGGATCGGCAAGGCGACGCTCGACCTGAAGCCGTGGCTCTACTTCATGCAGACCGGCGGCGTCGCGCTGTTCTTCGTGGTGCCGGCGGTCTGGCTGACCCATGCGCGCAACGCGACCGAGCCGCTGCGCCGCCTGATCGACTGCGGATTCTGGCTGGTCGCCTACCTCGCGATGGGGCTGGTGTTCTGGGCCCTCGGATGAGCGGGCTGCCGCTGTTTCGGGCACCCGCCCGCACACCCGCCATCAAGGCGCCGGCGGCAACTCCGGCTCGGGATCGATCGGCACGCCATCCTGCCGCACTTCGAAGTGCAGCTCGGTGCCGCGCGCCTTGCCGCTGTCACCCACGAGGCCGAGGCGTTCGCCCGAGGCGATCCTGGCGCCCTTTTTGATGGTGATGCGGTTGAGGAAGCCGTAGGCGGTGTTCCAGCCGTCGCCATGATCGATCACGACCAAGTTGCCGAACTGCGCATCCTCGTTGCCCGCGAAGATCACCGTGCCGGCGGCGGCGGCGCGCACCGGCGTGCCGCGCGGGGCGCCTATGTCGAGGCCGTCGTGATGGTCGGGCGTGTTGCGCGCGCGCCAGGCACGCTTGACGGTGCCTTCGAGCGGCCAGGCGAAGCGGGCGGCCGTGCGGCCGGCCGGAGCGCGCGCAGCCGCCGCGGCCAGGGCGGCGGCGTTGCTCGCGGAGGCGGGAGTGACCGGCGGCGGGGTGAGGACCGTGGGGATCAGCAGTTCCTGGCCGGGGGCGACCGCCGTCCTGGGATCGAGGCCATTGGCGATCGCGATCTGCGTCCACGGCACGGCATACTGGTAGGCGATGGCAAAGCCGGTGTCGCCGGACTTGACCGTGTGGTGACGCGTGCGCGGGATCTGCAGCGTCTGGCCCGGGCGTACGCTGTAGGGCGGCTTGAGGCCGTTGGCCTCGGCGATCAGTACCCGCGGGACTTGGGCGCGGGCGGCGATGCCGCCCAGCGTCTCACCCTCGGCGACGACGTGGGTGCTTTCCTGGACCGAAGGCCCCGCGCTCTTGCCGCCCGCCTTCGTCGACGTTGCCGCCGGCTTGACCGGAGCGACTTTGGCGGACGGCTTGTCGGCAGCGGTCTTCGTGACCGCGCTCTTGCTGCCGACCGGCTTGGTGGCGGTCGCCTTGCTCGCCGCAGTCGTGCCGGCACTCGCCTTGGCACTCGCCTTCGCGCTGGCAGTGCGCGGGATCTTCAGCGTCCGTCCGGACCGCAGCGCATAGGGCGGCTGTAGCGCATTCGCGTCGATGATCGCCTTGCTGCTGACGCCGGCGCGATTGGCGATGCCGTTCAGCGTCTCGCCTTCACCGACGACATGCTCGGTCTCGGTCGCGGGCGAGGCCGCTAGCGCCGGTGTCGCCAGCCATGCCGCCATGAGCAGGAGCGCCGCGCGCCTCACGGGGTGTACCGGCTCGCGAGCGCTTGCAGCGAGGCTTCGTGCGTCAAGTCGAGGTGAAGCGGTGTCACCGCGATATAGTTCTCGGCCACCGCCTCCAGATCGGTGTCGTGACCGGACGTGTGCTCGATCCCGTGGAGGCCGAACCAGTAGTACTTGAAGCCGCGCGGATCGGTGCCCTCGACCAACGATCCGCGCGCGTAATCATGGAAACCCTGCCGAACCACCCGAATGCCCCTCACGTCCCGCGCGCTCACCGCCGGGAAGTTTACATTAACCAAGGTGCGGCTGGCAAATGGCACTTCGAGCAGCGGTGCGATGACTTTCGCACCCCATTCCTCGGCGGCCGAGAACGAGACGTCGTCGCCCAGACCTTCGCGCCGGTACACCTGGCTCAGCGCGATCGAACGGACGCCGGCGAGCGCGCCTTCGAGCGCGGCCGAGACCGTGCCGGAGTACGTCACGTCGTCGCCTAGGTTCGCGCCCCGGTTGACGCCCGAGAGGATGAGGTCGGGCGCGCCGGGCAGCACTTTCTTGAGCGCCATGGTCACGGCGTCCGTCGGCGTGCCGCTGACCGAGAAGCGCCGCTCGGCATGCTGGCGCAGGCGGACGGGGCGGTTGAGCGTCAGCGAATGCCCCGCTCCGGACTGCTCTTCGGAAGGCGCGCAGATCCAGATGTCGTCGGAGAGCTGCGCGGCGATCTTCTCGAGCACATAGAGCCCCGGGGCGTTGATGCCGTCGTCATTGGTCAGCAGGATGCGCATGCGTTCTCCAACCGCCGGCACCGCGACCGGCTCTTTGCCTTATGAATCGATAGTCGACGGCCCCACAAGCTCCGGTATGGACCAGAGGCGACGATCACACGGTCAGGCGATCGAGGCTACCCATCCACGGGCGAAGAGCCGGGGGCACGAGGACCGAGCCATCCTCCTGCTGGTAGTTCTCCAGCACCGCCACCAGCGTGCGGCCGACCGCGAGACCCGAGCCGTTGAGCGTATGGACGAATTCGGTCCGCTTGGCCCCTTCGGGCTTGTAGCGCGCGTTCATTCGCCGGGCCTGCCAGTCGCCACAGTTCGAGATCGAGCTGATCTCGCGGTAGGCACCCTGGCCCGGCAGCCAGACCTCCAGGTCGAAGGTCTTGCGCGCGCTGGCGCCCATGTCGCCGGTGCACAGCAGCATCTTGCGATAAGGCAATTCGAGCGCCTGCAGGATCGATTCGGCAGCCGCGACCATCCGCTCGTGCTCGGCGGGGCTGTCCTCGGGCTTGCACACGGTCACCAGCTCGACCTTCTCGAACTGGTGCTGGCGAATGAAGCCGCGCGTGTCGCGCCCGGCTGCGCCCGCTTCGGAGCGAAAGCAGGGCGTCAGCGCGGTCATGCGAAGGGGCAGCGCCGCGGGATCGAGGATCTGCTCGCGCACGGAGTTGGTCAGCGAGACTTCGGCGGTCGGGATCAGCCAGCGGCCGTCGGTGGTGCGGAACAAGTCCTCGGCGAACTTGGGCAGCTGCCCGGTGCCGAACACCGCCTCGTCGCGCACCAGCAGCGGCGGCGCGCATTCGACATAGCCGTTCTCGCCGCTCTGGCGATCGAGCATGAATTGGCCGAGCGCGCGGTGCAGCCGGGCCATGCCGCCCTTGAGGAAGGTGAAGCGCGCGCCGGAGATCGCGGCGCCGGTCTCGAAATCCATGCCCAGCGCCGGGCCGAGATCGGCGTGCTCCTTCGGAGTGAACGCGAAGTCGCGCGGAGTGCCCCAGCGCGCCACTTCGACGTTGCCGGCTTCGTCCTCGCCTTCCGGCACTTCGGGCAGCGGCAGGTTGGGCAGGCGGGCAAGCTCGGCGCGGATCGCTTCGTCGTGCTGGCGCTCGTCGGCCTCCAGGGCGGGCAGCATCTCCTTTATCTGCGCGACCTCGGCCTTGAGCGCCTCGGCCGCTTCCTTGTCGCCTTTGCCCATGGCCGCGCCGATCGCCTTGGAGGCCTCGTTGCGGCGGTTCTGCGCCTCCTGCAACCGCGTCGCCACACCGCGCCTATACTCGTCGAGCGCGAGGATGCGCGCCGACACCGCCTCGACCCCGCGACGAGCGAGGGCGGCATCGAATGCGGCGGGATCGTCGCGGATCAGGCGGATGTCATGCATGGCCCGCGCCTATGCCGCCTGGCGCGCGCGCGTGCAAGGACGTGCAAGGAGAGACCGGACCTGACAAGGACCTGCGCTGGTGAATCGGATCGCTTGCCGCGCCTCCGGGATGTCCCGTTCCGCACCTCACCCGAGTGGTGAACGCACTGTGCGCGAGCTAAGAGGAGGAACGCGCAAGAGCGCTCTGCCTTTCGGGTCCGCGAACGGGGGTGAGGGCGGTTCCTTTGTCGGCGTGGCAACGGCTGCATAGCGGCCGCGGCCGCCCGGCGAAGGAACCGGACTTCGCCGCTCCAAACGTCCGTCCGGCCGTCCCAAAGGGCCAAGCCCCTCCGGCTCTCAAAACCACAGCACCAGAAGGATTTCTGGTGGGCGCGACAGGGATTGAACCTGTGACCCCACCCGTGTGAAGGGTGTGCTCTACCGCTGAGCTACGCGCCCGCTACCAGTGCGGAAGGCGCGCCCTTAGGCCAAGCCGCGTGCGTTGACAAGCGGCGATCGGCGCCTAAAGCGCAAGCCATGAGCGACGACACCAGCAGCGAGCCCATCAGCGACACCCCGGCCGAGGCGAGCGCGCCTCAAGGGGGAGGCACGGACCTCCCGCCCGACCGGCTCGCGATCAGCCCGCGCAGCCCCTTCTTCGACGCGGACAAGCTGCAACGTGGCATCGGCATCCGCTTCAAGGGCGCGGTGCGTACCAATGTCGAGGAATACTCGATCTCGGAAGGGTGGATCCGGGTTCAGGCGGGCAAGACGATGGACCGCAAGGGGCAGCCGCTGACGATCAAGCTCAATGGCCCGGTCGAGGCCTGGTACGAGGACCTGGGCGAGGGCGCTCCGATCGCGCGCAAGGATTGAGAAGGCGCCGGTTCGCCCGGGGTCGAAAGCGCGGAGCGCTTCAACTGACAATCGCGCGCGTCAGTATGACCCGGCGATGATCGCGCCGATCGGGTCCTTGCGGCGGTCGACTTTGCGTGGGGCGAGGGTGCGGGGCCGAGCGTCGCGGGCGAGCCTGGCGGCGCGCGGTTCCTGTCCCGGCTTGGCGTTGTAGATGAACCCGGCCACCGGCCAGCGCGAGGCACCCAGGTTCTGGACCGGGCCATACCACACGCGCACTTCGCTCCAGTCGTTCGCGGGCGAGACGTCCACGGCGGTGACATTGCGCTCGATCTGCCCGGGGTTGGACCAGTTGGCATGGCTGATCAGGATCGTGCGCGTGTCGATCACCCGGCTGACCGTCGCGACATGCCCCAGAACCGAGTTGTTGTGCGGCCTCAGCGCCATCACCGCACCCACCTTGGGGACGTGTCCGCGGGCATAGCGTCCCTCCGCCTGATTCCACCAGGTAAGTGCGTCACCGTAGAGGTGGATGCCTGAGAGGGTGCGCGCGAAGGGCACGCACTGGAGATAATTGGTGGTCTCGCTCCCGCCGCCGAGCGCCTCGGGCGCGGCAATGGCGGGACGGGCCAGCGCCGCCGTCGGCGCGCAAAAAAGCCCGAGAAGCAGTGCTGTTGCTATTGCCCTCATGTCTCGCATCTTGGCCGCGCGTGGTTGCGCTTTGGCTGATGCGGATGGTAACCAAGGCTGGTAAACGCGACGGTAAGTGTCGTTTCCGGAGAATGCCTTAGGGCTTGTGCTTAAAGGGAAATTACGGAGCGCGGGTCCGCTTTGGAAATAGTGAACGATCTGCGTCGAGCAGATCGTCGAGGCCGCTCAAATCAGAGTGACAGTGCCTGTCGCGCGCGAATGATGCGCGCTGCCTCGAAAGCGCAAAAATCGCTTTCGCGCTGGCTGGGGCGGCAGGATTCGAACCTGCGAATGCCGGTACCAAAAACCGGTGCCTTACCACTTGGCGACGCCCCATCGGCGTTGCGGGCGCTTAGCCGCTTGCCAGCGACATGAAAAGGCTCCTTCACCTATCTGCCGCGCAAACCTGCGCTTTATATCACCGCGTCGATGTCGGCCGCTTCGTGTCGCTCGCGCGCGAAGCCCTCGCCGATCCGGTTGACCTTGATCCCGCGCTGTACGGGAACGCGGCTCAGCAGTTCCTCGGCCCAGCGGTTCACGTGAGTGTAGCTGCCGAAGTCGAGGAACTTGTATGCCGAGCCGTAAGCCTCGCCGCGCGCGATCATGCCCAGCCAGCCGTACGTGGCGATATCGGCGATCGTATACTCTTCGCCCGCGAGGTAGCGCGTCTCGGCGAGCCGCTTGTCGGCCACGTCGATGATCCGCTTGGTTTCCATCGTGTAGCGATTGATCGGGTACTCGAACTTCTCCGGCGCGTAGGCGTAGAAGTGGCCGAAGCCGCCACCGATCACGGGTGCGGTCGACATCTGCCACATCAGCCAGGAGAGGCACTCGGCCCGCCCCTTGGGATCGGCCGGGATGAAGGCGCCGAACTTCTCGGCGAGGTGGAGCAGGATCGCGCCGGATTCGAACACGCGCAGCGGTTCGGGGCCGCTGCAGTCGAGCAGGGCGGGGATCTTCGAATTGGGGTTGATCGAGACGAAGCCGGAGCCGAACTGACCACCCTTGCCGATCTCGATCAGCCAGGCGTCGTATTCGGCGTCATGGCCGGCGGCGAGCAGTTCCTCGAAAAGGATCGTCACCTTCTGCCCGTTGGGCGTCCCGAGCGAGTAGAGCTGGAAGGGATGCCGCCCGCGCGGCAACTCGATGTCCTGCGTGGCGCCGGAGATCGGCCGGTTGATGCTGGCGAACTGGCCGCCGTTTTCCTTGTCCCAGGTCCAAACTTCGGGCGGTGTGTAGGCAGTGTCGGCCATCGGACGTCGATCCCCTGAACTGGATTTGCGGCCTTAAGGTAGGTGCCCGCACGAGGCCGGCAAGCGCTGGGCTGCTCGCCCAGCGACTAAGTTCTGCCGACGACCGGCGGGCGGTGGATCGACCGATGGTCTTCCGCCGCCCCGCCGCGAAAGATCAGAGCCTGACCACCCAACCGTGGGGATCGGGAGCTTCGCCACGCTGGATGGCGACGAGGCGATCCTTCAGCTTCACCGTGGTCTGCCCCGGGCCGCCACTGCCGATCGTGAACGTACCGCTGCGGCTTGCGACCTGCCCCACCGGCGTCACTACGGCGGCGGTGCCGCAGGCGAATGTCTCGGTGAGCCGGCCGGATTGAGCGTCCGCTCGCCACTGATCGATGCCGTAGCGCTCCTCGCGAACGGTCAGGCCCTCGTCGCGCGCGAGCGTAAGGATACTGTCGCGAGTGATGCCCGGAAGGATCGTGCCCGATAGCGGCGGCGTCAGCAGCGTGCCGTCCTCGAACACGAAGTAGAGGTTCATGCCCCCCAGTTCTTCGATCCACTTGTTCTCGACGGCGTCAAGGAAGACGACCTGGTCATGGCCCTTGGCGATGGCTTCGGCCTGCGGGACGAGGCTCGCGGCGTAGTTGCCGCCGCACTTGGCCGCGCCCGTTCCGCCCGGAGCCGCGCGCGTATAGCCCTCGCTCACCCAGATCGAGACGGCGGGAGAGCCCGACTTGAAGTAGTTGCCGGCAGGGCTGGCGATGACGACGTACTTGTATTCCTTGGCCGGGCGCACGCCGAGGAAGACCTCGGAGGCGAACATGAAAGGCCGCAGATAAAGCGATCCGCCTTCGATCGGCGGCAGCCACTCACGATCGGCCTCGACCAGGCGGCGGACGGATTCGACGAACAAATCCTCAGGCATCTCCGGCATGGCCATCCGGCGTGCGGACGCATTGAAGCGGCTGGCGTTCGCGTAGGGCCGGAACAGCGCCAGGCTGCCGTCGGGATGGCGATAGGCCTTCAGCCCCTCGAAGATCTCCTGCGCATAATGGAGCACCGCGCTCGCGGGATCGAGCGAGATGGGCTCGCGCGGTCCGATCACGGCATCGTGCCAGCCGTGGGCCTCGTTCCACTCGATCGTCACCATGTGCTCGGAGAACTTCGTGCCGAAGCCAGGATTGGCCAGCAGAGCAGCCCGCTCTTGCTCGGAGACCGGCGCCGGGAGCGCCTTGGTGGTGAATTGCAGACCGGTGTCGGCGAGGGTCGCCATAGCGGGATTCCTTAAGCTTCGAGGCTAGCGCCTTTGAACGATAATTACGTTCAGATCAACGCTGGCGAAATAAATTAATGGTCGGTCTATGGCATACCACTCGCCGCAGACTTGGGGAACCACCGCAGAGGGTGGACACCGCCCAACTTGCAGGGCACGCTGCAACCGCGAAGTCTATGAGATTTGTGGGGGGCGTTAATTGACAGGGCAGGACCGATGGCAATCCGGCTCGCCTTCGCCCGTATCGCACCTTCTCGGCTCTCTGGTCCTATTGGCATTGCTCATAGCGGCGATCGGCCACTGGATCGGCATATTCGGCTGGGACGATGGTGCGATCACGCTCGCATTCTCCAAGACGTTTGCCGAGACCGGACGTCTCGCTCTCACCGCGGTGTCCGAGCAAGTGGAGGGTTTTTCGTCCACGGCCTGGTTTGCGGTCAATGCCGTAGTGGCTCTGTTCCGACCGAGCTTCGAGCAGGCGATCCTCTGGTCCCAGATCGCGACGGGCGCAGCGATCGCGATGGCGGCGGTGTTCGTCTGGCTCATCGCGCGCAAGTTGGCGCTGCGGGCGGATACGACCCTCGCGTTGCTGGTGGTCTTCGTGCTGTTCGGGCCGACGATCAGCGAGATCGCCAACGGCATGGAGATGGGGTTGTTCGCCGCCAGCGCCCTGGCGCTGATCTACTGGCTCTATTTCTCGCCCCGGATCGGTCTTGCCGTTGCCGCCGCGGCCGTGTTCCTGGCCTGCCGGTTCGAGGCGATGGTCTGGTTCGCGATGATGATGGTGCCGCT
>Ga0207713_1001801_pt1 | contig 16387 bp, 10 predicted proteins | sample KBSS64metaG_FD_184404 | JGI IMG/M metagenome (GOLD analysis project Ga0207713, IMG submission 184404) | Switchgrass rhizosphere microbial communities from Kellogg Biological Station, Michigan, USA - KBS S6-4 metaG (SPAdes) (version 2) | ecosystem: Host-associated > Plants > Roots > Rhizosphere >...
CGGCAAACGTGGCCGCGGCTCCGTCCAGCGAGATATAGCCTTCGCAGTTGGGGCCCATGTAGCGCAGGCCGCTATCCCCGATGGCGTCGGTCAGTTCGTCCATGTCGACGCCCGACGACAGGATCACGGCCGCCTTGGCGCCCGATGCAACGGCTTCGCGGATGACGCCCGGAACCGTGGCGCCCGGTGTGGCGATAAGCACCAGCTCCGCGCCGCCGGGGATCTCGGCAAGGCTGGTATAGGCCTGCTGGCCCTGGATGATGCCACCCTTGGGATGCACCGGATACACGGGCCCCTCGTGAGCGCTCGCCAGCGTGATCTTGAGCAACTTACCCCGCATCTTCGCCGGATCATCGGCGGCTCCGACTACGGCGATGCTGCTGGGGGTAAAAAAGCTGTCGAGCACGGCGTATTCCCATTGAAAGGCGGTGAGCGCGTGTTCGGTCAGACGCGCTCGAAGACAAGCAGGCCCGCCATTACATCACATATGGATTGCGGCCCGTCACAGGGCATTTCGCCTCAGAAAGTTGAGAAGCGCATCGGCGAATACATCGTTCTGATCGCCGACGATCATGTGGCGCGCGCCCGGGATGATCTCCACTTCAAGCTGCGGGATCAATGCCCTGAGCGCCTCAACCCCGTCCTGACCCACGACGTCGCTCAGTTCGCACCAGGCCAGCAACGCGGGCACCTTCACATTCGCAGCGATGCTTTCGAGGAATTGCGTGCCCCTACCAAGGCCGATGTCATGGCGCGGATCGCGGTAGGCGGCCGCATCCCAGTGCCAATACCACCTGCCGTCGCTCTCCTGGCGCATATTGCGGCGCAGGCGATCGGCGGCACCGGGTGCCACCACCTCCCCACGCCCGGCAGCGACTTGCATGGCCGCCTCCTCGGGCGACGCAAAGCCGAAGGGAGACATCTGCATCGATTCCGATACGGCCGAGATCCCCGCGGGTAGGGAACGCGGCACCGCGTCGACCATGACGATCCCTGCAACGACCTCAGGCCCGCAAATCCCGGCGGACGCCAATGCGATCTTGCCGCCGAAGGAATTGCCGGCAAGCACCAGCGGCCTTCCCACCGCCCGCGCGAGACCGGCGATATCCGCCGCCTGGCTGGGGTAGCCGTACTCGCCGTCGACGGCCCGATCACTTTCGCCATGCCCGCGGAAATCGAGAGTGATCGCCCTGCGTCCGTCGTCGGCGATCCGCTGAGCGGCGCGGCGCCAGCTATGCCTGGTCTGGCCCATGCCCCCCAGAAGGAGCACGGGCGTGCCCTCATCGGGGCCGTACAAGTCCGCCGCAAGTCGCTGTCCGGCGGCGCCTTCGAACCAGTGCGTCATCCGACGCGATCAGTCGCCGGTGAAGGTCGGTGAACGCTTTGCAAGGATCGCGTCGATCGCCTCGGCATGGTCGCGGCTGATGTTGGACAGACCCTCAAAGGCCATGCCTGCATCCATCATCGACTGGGCGAGTTGGCGCAGCGGCTGGTTGATCGCGGTCTTGGTGCCGTAGATCGCGTTGCTGGCAGAGGACGCCAACTTGGCCACCCAGCGCTCGGCGGTCTCTTGCATGGCTTCGAACGAAGGCGCGGACTCGGCGATGAGGCCCAGTTCGGCCGCTTCCTTGCCCAGGATCGGCTCGCCCAGCAGCAAGAACTTGCGCGCCTTGGCATAGCCCATCTGCTGGGGCCAGATCAGCGAGCCGCCGTCACCGGCGACCAGGCCGATGTTGACGTGCGGATCGGCGATCTTGGTGTCGTCGGTCGCGATCACGAGGTCGCACAGCAGGGGCAGCGTCGCGCCCAGGCCCATGGCCGCGCCGTGCAGCTTGGCGACGGTCGGCTTGGGGCAATCGAGGACGGTGTAGACCAGGCGGCGCGACCCCCACAGGTTCTTGAAGAACTCGCCCGGATCGTCGACCTTGCGCTTCATCTGCGCGAAGTCGCCACCGCCGCAGAACACTTTCCCCTCACCGGCCAGGACCACCACGCGCACGCGATGATCGAAGCTGGCGGCCTGGAAAGCGTCGGAGATCTGTTCGTTCACCGGGTCGGTGATGATGTTGCGCTTCTCGGGATTGTTGAGCGTGATGCGCAGCGCCGCGCCATCCAGTTCCACCTTGATGCGGTCAAAGCGCGCGTAATCGGTCATGAGCAAGTCTCCGAGGAATAGGTTCAGGCCGTGACCAGCTGGGTCGTCGGGCCGGCAAGCGCGCCAAAGCGGCGGGAATGGAAGCCGGTGTCACCGAACAGCTGATTGATGACGTTGAGGCGGATGTAGTGGTGTCCGATGTCGAGCTCTTCGGACACGCCCATGCCGCCGTGCAGCTGCACCGCCTGATAGCCGACGAACTTCGCCGATCGACCGACCTGGACCTTGGCCGCCGACGCCATGCGGGCACGCTCGATCGGATCGCCGTCCAGCGACATGGCGGCGACCAGCGCCATCGACTTGGCCGTCTGGGTCTGGATGTACATGTCGGCCATCCGGTGCTGCAGCACCTGGAACTTGGACAGCGGCGCGCCATACTGCACGCGTGTGCGCGTGTACTCGGCGGTCGCCGGGATCAGGTACTCCATCGAGCCGATCGCCTCGTTGCACACCGCGACGATGCCATAGTCCAGCGCCGTCTCGACCAGCGGGAGACCGCCGTCCACAGGGCCGAGCACGGCGTCGTCGCCCAGCGCGACGTTCTCGAGCACCAGCTCGGCAGCGCCGAACGCGTCGATCGTACGCAAGGAACGGCGCGAGACCCCCTCGCCATCAGTTTCGACAAGGAACAGGGTGACGCCATCACGCTCGCCCACGCTGCCTGCAGTGCGTGCCGCGACGATGAAGCGGTCCGCGCGATCGCCGTTCAGCACCACCGGCATGCGACCACGGACCGTCCACCCCGCGCCGTCACGCTCAGCCGTGAAGCTGGTGTCCTGCGCGCTGTGAAGCAGGTGCTGGCTACCAGCGGCAAGCGCAAGCTGGCTTTCCCCCGCGATCACCGATGCGATCGCCTCGTCCCGCGCATCACCGGCCAGACCCTCGATCAGCAGGCGGCCGCCGATAATCGCGGTGTAGAGGTAGGGCTGGGTCACGAGATGGCGACCGAACCGCTCCATCACCACCATCGCATCGACCGAGGAGTTGGCAAACCCGCCCTGGTCCTCGGTGAAGGCCGCGCCTATCAGCCCCAGTTCGGCCATTTCCGACCACAGCGCCGCCTCTGCCGCAGGATCCTTAAGCAGCTTCTCCCGCGAGGCGAGATCGTGCTTGTCGGTCAGGAAGCGGTCGACCATGTCGAACAGCATCCGCTGGTTGTCGTCGTAATTGAAGTCCATGCCCTGTTTCCCGTCAGACGTTCAGCAGGCGCCGAGCGATGATGTTGCGCTGGATTTCCGAACTTCCGCCGTAGATCGTCAGCTTGCGCTTGTCGAAGAATTGCTGGGCCATGTGCTCCAGCTCGGCCGGCACCACCGGCGGCCCGCCTTCCGGCATGTGATAGGGATGCACCATGCCTTCCGCCTCGGCCATCTCCATCAGCAGTTCGGTGAGCGCCTGCATGATCTCTCCGCCGCGCACCTTGATGACGGACACTTCCGACCCCGCCGACTTGCCCGACAACTCGTCGGCCAGGACACGGTACGTGGTGTAGCGAAGCGCCAGGAGATCGGTCTCGACCTCGGCGACGCGTTGCGCCAGCGCCGCGTTCTCGCTGCGGGGCCGGCCGTTGGGGCCGTTCTCTTCGAGGCGCGCGCGCACCTGGCGCGCGAAAGCCATGTTGACGCCGATCCAGGCGCCCATCAGCCGTTCGTTGCCCAGCAAGAACTTGGTGATGTCCCAGGCTCCGCCCTCACGGCCGACGAGGTTCGAGACGGGCACCCGCACATCCTCGATCTGCACTTCGTTGACCGACAGCATGTGGCCCAGCGTGTAGATCGGGCTGACAGTGACGCCGGGCTGCTCCATGTCGACCAGCAGGAACGAGATGCCTGCCTGCTTGGGGCCGTCCGTCGATGTCCGCACGAGGCAGAAGATCTTGTTGGAGACGTGCGCATAGCTGGTCCACAGCTTGGTGCCGGTGACGATGTAATCGTCTCCGTCGCGAACGGCGCGCATCTGCAGGTTGGCGAGGTCGGATCCGGCCTGCGGCTCCGAGAAGCCCTGGCACCACCAGTCCTCGCTCGACAAGATACGCGGGAGCAGTTCGGCCTTCTGCTCGGGCGTGCCGAACTCGATCAGCACCGGTCCCAGCAGATCCTGCGACACGTGGTTAAGGCGCGGAGCACCGGCAAGGCCGGATTCCTCTTCCCAGATGAACCGCTCCATCGGCCCCCAGCCCGGCCCGCCGTATTCCTTGGGCCAGAGCGGCACATGCCAGCCCTTCTCCTTCAGGAGCGAGTGCCAGTGAATATGCTCGTCCTTGCTCAGCTTGTCGCCGGCCAGCGTCTTGCGGGCATATTCCGGAGGCAGGTTCTTCGCAAAGAACGCGCGCAGCTCTTCGCGCAGCGCCTTCACCTTATCGTCCAGAACCAAGTCCACGTCCGCTTACTCCTCAAATCCGAGCGTGCATCAAAGACCGCGAAACACCGGGGCCCGCTTTTCCCGAAACGCCGCCCGGCCCTCCGCATAATCCTCGGACAGGGTCAACATAGGCTGTTCGATCGCCTCGGCGGCGAGCACCGCGTCCAGCGAGCTCTTGCCGTCCAGCACCCGTTTTGTCGCCGCCAGCGAGAGCGGAGCAGTCGCGCCGTAGCGCTCCCCCGCTTGCAACGCATGCTCCAGCGCTTCGCCTGTAGGTACGAGCTGATCGATCAGGCCGATCCGCAGCGCCTCCTCGTCGCGCACCTCGCGCGCGGTAAGCAGCAGGTCCCTTGCCCGCGCCGCGCCGACGCGCTGCGGCAGCGTCCAACACAATCCGGCATCCGCCATCAGCCCGACCTTGCCGAACGAGGCGCAAAAGCGCGCTCCTTGCGCCGCCACGACATAGTCGCACGCCATCGCCAGCGAGAAGCCCGCGCCAAAGGCAAAGCCTTCCACCGCGGCAAGGCTTGGCTTGGGCCCGCCGTGCAGTACTCGGACGATGTCCTGGAGCACTGAGACGTTACGCCGGGTGCGTTCGGGGTCAGGCTTGGCATCGGCCTTGAGCCGCCCACCGGAGCAGAAGTGCCCCGACGAGCCCGTGAGCACGACATACCGGCACGCGCTATCCTGAGAAGCATCACGCAGATGATCCAGCAACGCCTCGCGCATCTCCACCGAACAGGCATTGCGGAATGCGGGCGCGTGGAGCGTCAGGATCACCGCACCGCCGTTGTCTTCGCGAAGGACCGCGTCGTCCATCTGTTCGTTCACAGGTCTGTCGTTTGTCCCGGCCCCACGCTCGATGGGCGCTGATTGTTGGTCGCTGACGGCATGTGTCCCCACGCTGTCGATCGCGCATTTATCGGACGGCACCATGATCGTATATCGGTCGCCGGGGCTTAGCATGTATGTGCTCCTTCTTCGCCGGGCTGTTGGCTTGCACGGGCATTGAAGCCAGTGCACGCTCGCATCCGCGGGCATGCCCGGGCGCGAAGCGGGCAAGCGTGCGAATTGCGCCCCGCCGCGTACTTCCGGGGCCCCGCTAGGGTCCGGGCCTGACGGGTGCGAGAACCAACATGGCCGGGCTGCGACAGGCCTGACCAAAGACAGGATTGCCGATCCGGATGAACGCCCCGATTTCGCCCATGTCCACCAGCGACGATCGTAGCCTCGATGCCCTTTTCGCACCCAAGTCCGTGGCGATCATCGGCGCGTCGTCGGATCAGCGCCGGTTTGGCGGGCGGCCGATCCAGTATCTGCTGGAAGCCGGGTTCGAAGGCGGCATCTATCCCATCAATCCGATGCGCGACGAGATCCAGGGGCTCAAGGCGTTCAAGTCGATCAACGACGTTCCAGGAGATGTGGATCTGGCGATGTTGGCGGTCGGCGCCGATGTCACTCAGCAGACCGTGGAAGATTGCATCGCCCGCGGCGTGAAGGCAGCCATCTGCTACGGCGCCGGCTTCGCCGAAGTGGGCGGTGAGGGTGAGATCCGCCAAGCCAAGCTGGTCGAGACCGCACGGGCTGGCGGCCTGCGCCTGCTGGGCCCCAACTGCATGGGTGCGCTCAACGCCCGGACCAAGTTCTACGGCACGTTCGCCTCGGCGCTCGAGGATGGCGTGCCCGAAGCGGGCCGCATCGCGATCGCCAGCCAGTCCGGCGGTTACGGCGGCTACCTGCTGCGCCATCTTTTCCTGCGCGGCCTTGGCGTGTCCCAGTGGGTGACGACCGGCAACGAGGCCGACATCGACGTGGGCGAGGCGCTGCACTGGATGGCGGGGCAGGAGGACAACGATGTTCTTGTGGCCTATATCGAGGGCCTGCGATCGCGCGGCAGCCTGATCCGCGCCCTGCGCCGCGCGCGCGAGAACAAGAAGCCGATCGTGGTCATGAAGGTGGGACGCACCGCGGAGGGCAGTGCCGCCGCCGCCTCGCACACCGCATCGCTCACCGGGCAAGACAACGTTTACGATGCGCTGTTCGAGGAATATGGCGTGTATCGCGCCCGCACCACCGACGAGCTGCTCGACGTATCGTACGCGCTTTCGCGTCGCTCCCTGCCCAAGGGCCCGCGCGTCGGCGTCATCAGCATCTCGGGCGGCATCGGCGTGCAGATCGCCGACTTCGTGTCGGACGCCGGGCTGACGATGGGGCAAGTGCCGGAAGCGACACAAGACAAGTTGCGCGCGCTAGTGCCCCATTGCAGCCCGCGCAATCCGATCGACATGACCGGTCTTGTCACCACCAACCACGACATCATGGAGAAGACGCTCGACGCGGTGTTCGAGGCAAACGCCTTTGACGCGACGCTGATCTTCCTGGGCATCACCGGCGCTGCCCCATCCATGGCGCGGCCGCTCCAACAGGCGATCGCCAACGCGCACGCCCGCGCGCCCGACCAGCTTGTTTTCGTCTCGGTGACCTGCCCTCCCGAGATGATGCGGGAATACGATGCCAAGGGCATGTTCGCATTCGAGGATCCCTCGCGCGCGGTGAATGCGCTTTCGGCGCTTTGGCGCTTCCACGAGACGTTCGACAGCGACATCGCCGCGCCCCTCGCGCTCCCTGCCGTAGAACCCCTTGAGCTTCCCGAGGACGGCAAGCTCAACGAAGCGGCCGCGAAGGCGCTGCTGGCCGAGCATGGCGTCCGATCCCCGCGCGAGGCGGTGGCGAAGGATGCAGCGGAGGCGGCGCGCCTTGCCGCCAACATCGGCTTTCCGGTCGCGGTGAAAGTCGTTTCGCCGGATATCCTGCACAAGACCGAAGTCGGCGGCGTCGCCTTGCGCCTCGCGGATGCGGCAGCCGTGGAAGACGCGGTCAGCCGCATGGCCGAAACGATCCCGCAGCATCTGCCGGATGCCCGGATCGATGGCTATCTGGTATCGGAGATGGTCACGGGGGGCGTGGAGTGCATCCTGGGCATCAGCCAAGACGAAGCATTCGGGCCGGTCGTGACGTTCGGCCTTGGCGGCACGCTGGTGGAATTGCTCAAGGACACGGTCTGCGCACTGGCGCCGGTGAGCGTAGAGCAGGCCCGCGCGATGATCGGCAAAGTGCGTACGGCGCCGCTGCTGACTGGCTACCGTGGCGGGCCACGCCACGACATCGAGGCGCTGGCTCAGGCGATTTCGGGCCTCTCGATCCTGGCTGCTCAGCATGAAGGCACGATCACCACAATCGAGGTCAATCCGCTGGTGGTGAGGCCCGACGGCGGTGGCGTCATCGCCCTGGATGCGGTGATCGAGACCGCCAAGGGCACGTGATCGGACGGGCGGGGAGGCGCGCGGTGGCCATCGGGGCCGGTCAACCGCCGCTCTCCTGCTCGACCAGAGCGGCTTCGAGACCCACCTTTTCAAGGAACGTCCTTTCATTGGCGGCGGAATTATCGCCTCCGCCGCACCACCCGGCAAGGACAAGCCGCTCTGCTGCGGATCGGGTTCTACTCGCCCAAGGCCGTCAGTCGTCGAAGCTGCTTTACGATCCACTGGAACGGGCTGGCATTCCCGTGGCGTTGGCGGGCGGCAGCAAGCAGGTGGGCCGGATCGGCGACACGGTACACACATGACGTATCGCTCAATTTTGGCACTGCAAGCTCAGTTTGGACCGACGACTCCGGCTGCCTGCTAAGGCGAGGCCCGTCGCTCGCTTGATCGCGAGCCGAGTTCGGTCGTCGCTGCGGCACGTCGTACCAGGCCAGACAGAGAAAAGGCGGGGCTTTCACCCCGCCTCATCTCGTCACAAATCGCTAATCACAACTCGATCGATCAGGCCGCGGCCGCCTCCCGACGGGCCTCGAAGCTCGCCAAGAATTCTTCCTGCCCACGCGGCACGCGCCGCTTCGCAGGATTATAGAACGGCGAGAGAACCTTGAGCATCATAGGCAAAGCAGCCTTCATAGTGCGCTTCTTCACCGCGTTCTGCCGCTCGATCGATGCCGCAAGCTCTTCCGGCGTCATGTTCTCGCGGTCCTTGGCCAGCAAATAGGTTGCGGCTTCCTTGCTGAAATTGCCCAGGTGCTTGATCGCGAAGAGGTACCCATAAACCCGGTAAAAATACCGAGATATCGGATTCAAGCCGCTCAGTTCGTGATACACGTCCGAGCAGACGGTGCGGTGCTCGAACTCCTCGGCAAGGTGCCAGCGCCACAGATCAGCGACGGCCTGATCGGAACCGTCGAGATACTCGCCGTACTCCTCGAACCACATCTCGCAAGCGCTGGCGCTCATCGACTCGAAGCCTTCGCAATACGAGAGGTTGAACCGCAGGGGCTTGTTCTTCAGCCAATCCTCGTATTCAGCCTGAATCTTATCTTCCATCGGCTTCAGGCCTTCATAGCCCTGCTCCCGGATCACCTTGTTGTAGGCGATGTGATGCTTGCAGTGCTGCATCTCCTGCTTGCAGAAGATATCGATCTCTTCGATGAGCCGCGTGTTAGCCGGATTGATCTTGCTACGAGCCTGCTTCATGACTTTCAGCAGATAAGGCTCGACGTACGCCGGTATGAGCGAGGCCGCGTTGTAGTTCTGCGCAAACTCCTTGTTCGGAGTCCAATGCGCGCGAACCTTCGAAAAGTCGAACTTCGGAAACCGAGCCTTCATCAGAGGCCTCCTCAACCAATTTATTTTCTGACATAGTGTAAATTCCGTGATTTGTCAAGTTTTCGGACGCTGTCAGCGGGACTTCGGCATGCCCAAAGACTTCTCGGCAATCAGGCTGCGGTGCACTTCGCTGGTGCCGCCGTAGATCGTCATCGCGATGCCGCGGCGCATGGTGACTTCGACGATATCGAGGTTGCGATCGAGGCCGCGCACAAGCGACAAAGGTGCTGCCGCCTCCACGATCGCCGAACCGTCGAGATAGAGGCACTCAGTCGTAAAGACCTTCGCCATCGGCCCCCACGAGATCTCGTGCACGCCTTCGACGCTGGCCCATTCCTGCCGCCGGCACAACACATCGGCGACCTCGTCACGCACCGCGGCGCGGGCCAGGATGCGCCGCATCTCGGGATCATCGATGGGCCGCGCGCCGTCCGCCGCGGGCTCGCGCGCCCACTCCACGGCACGCCGCACCATCGCCTTTTGCGCCGCATGCTAGCCGGATCCGCCATGCTCGAAGCTGAGGCCCGACGTCATCACCCGCGCGCCATCGTTGACCTCGCCCAGACGATAGCGGTCGGGAACACGGACATCGGTGAAGTAGGTGATGTTCGTCTTTTCGTCCTGCAGAGTGTAGACGGGGTGCAGCTCGATCCCCGGCAGGTTCATCGGCACCACGAACATGGTCAGTCCCTGGTGCTTCTTGCCCGTGTTGTCGGTGCGAGTGAGCAGCAGGATGTAATCCGCGTTGTGACCGTTGGTGGTGAACATCTTCTGACCGTTCAGCACCCACTCGTCACCGTCGCGCACGGCCGCGAACTTCGCCCCGAAGATGTCGGAACCCGACTGTGGTTCCGAGAAGCCGAGGCAGCCCAGCGCCTCACCGGAGATGATCCGGCCCAGGATCTCCTGCTTGGCCTCGGGCTGGGCCCACAAAGCAGACATCCCCGCGACGAATTCCGTCACGGCGGACGGCGTGCGGGTCCAGCCCAGCTCCTCCCAGATCGGCGCGGCCGCCATCACCGCATAGCGGCTGCGCTTGGGCCTGCCTTCCAGACCCAGGTCGGGAAACGCGTAGCCGGCCTCAGCCATCTTCTTGTGAAAGCCGGCGTGATGGCCCGAAGTCGAATGGTGCATCTTCGCGCGGACATCATCGGTGATGTTGGCCCTGATGAACTCGTGCATCTGGGCGGCATAGTTCTCCGCCTCCTCGCCCCATTCGAAGTCGATCGCGATCTCGCCCGCTTGAGGAAGCTCGGCCGTTTCACCATCCCAGAGACGGGCCGAGACACGATCCAGCACCACGTTGGGATTGCCGGCGATCAGGGCCAACAGCTTCGCCCGGCGGAAATAGATCTGCACATCGTATTCGAGGCTCACACCGTAGCCGCCGAAAGTGCGGACCGCGTGCTTCACGGCCTGATCGACCGAGTGGGCCGCCCACCAATACGCCATCGCCGAACGTGCCCCGGCGCGCTCGCTTCCCGACGCGATCGAGTTGATCGCGCGCCACACGAGCAGTCTCGCGCCGTCCATGTTCGTCGCAGCGTCCGCCATGGGATGAGCGATGGCCTGGAAACTGCCGATCAGCGTCCCATACGCCGAACGCTCGCGCGAGTAGTCCGCCGCGAGTTCGAGCGCGCGACGGCCCAGACCCGCCAGCGAGGCCGCAGTCAGGATGCGCCATTCCTCGATCGCCGCCTCGAACAGCGCGTGAGCTTTGGGACCGCTTGCCAGAACGTGGCGCTCGCCGGTGGCGGTTGCGACATCGATCATCGCGACCGCCGCATCCGCGATGTTGCTGACGCGATCACCTGCCGCGCCGACGAGAGCGACCAAGTCATCACCGACCAGCGCCACGATGACGTGCGCCAATGATCCACCGAGCACGGCTTGTGGCTGTCCGGGCACCAAGGGCTGCAACGCCAGTGTCGCCACCGCGCCGGCTTCGACCGCGGCCGCCAGTTGTTCGGGCGCGCCGGCTCGGACAAGCAGGCCGGAGGCGACGATTGCTTCGACCAGTGGCACCGGGGCTACCGCGCGACCGGCCTGCTCAGCCACGATCGCAGCGTCGAACAGCGACATGCCGCCGTCCTCGGGCGAGATCGCCCGCATGCCGACGATCCCGAGCTCAACCAGTTGATCCCACAACGCTTGGTCAAAGCCAGTGGCCTCCGCCTCGCGCAAGCGGGCCGACGTCACTTCGTCCTTGAAGAGACGCGCAACAGTATCCTGCAACAGGGTCTCGCTGTCCGACAAGTGCAACTGCATTACGCCACTCTAACCTTTCAAAATCCCGCGCGCGGGATAGGCTGAACCGGGCTCTGCCGCAAAGCCTCGCGGGCAAAAGCCCACGCATGCGATCAATCCGCTCGGTCATCCACGCCCAGATCTACGTTTTGGTCTACATGAGCTCGAACCAGCCGACTGATGTCATAGAGCAGGCGAAGCAGCGTATCCAACTGGCCCGCAGGGTAATCGCCGAGCCGATCGGCCAGCAGTTCGACATAGAGCGCATGCGCTCCCGCCAGCACGTCGCGGCCCGCGTCTGTCAGGCTGTAGACCAGCCTGCGTCCGTCGCGTCCATCACGCGCCCGGACGATCATCCTGCTTTTCAGCAGCCGGTTGAGGTCTCCCGAGACGACACTGGCGGGCAGCATCATCAACCTGGCGATCGCTCCGGGACTGGCGTGCCCTTCCGAGATCGCGCTCAACACCCATACGCCGCGCAAGCCGAGATCGTGCGCTTGGGCATAGCGGCTGTGTATGGCGTTGAAGCTGCTCGACAGATTGCCGACCGAGGCCAGCAGGCGCCCGACCGGCCCGGAAGGCAGTCGCACGTGCGGCGGCGCAATCTCTCTACCTTGTTCAACCATGCATACCCTCTCCACCCGCGACACCTGCCCGAATAAGGGACACGCTTGTGAGCGCAACAGAACCCATGTACTTCGATTCTCGAAGGATATTGTGGGGGGATACCGGATGCTCAAGCTTAGCATGAAGCCGACAGGCTGGTTCCAGATCGGCTGGAGTGCTGAGATCCCGCCAGGCGGCGTGAAGCCGATGAAGTATTTCGGCGAGGACATGGTCGCGTTCCGCACCGCCACCGGGAAGTTGGTGGTCATGGATGCGCATTGCCGCCACCTGGGCGCGCACCTTGGCTATGGCGGCAAGGTCAAAGGCGACTGCATCGTGTGTCCTTACCATGGCTGGGAGTGGAACGCCGACGGAAGCAACAGCCTGGTACCCTATCAGGACACGCCGACCCGCGCGACAATGCACAAGCGCCATGTCATCGAACGCCACGGGATCATCTTCATGTGGCACGATCCGGATCGCGGCGCGCCGCGCCAAGGCTGGGAACTGCCCGACCTGTTCTCCAGCATTCCGCAAGCCATCGCGGACGAAAAGGACTTCTATCCCTGCTACCCCCACGCCATCGTCGACAAGCCGGATGAGCCGATCCACCCGCAGATGGTGATCGAGAACGCTCCGGACACTGCTCACTTCCACTTCACCCATGGGACGCCCGAATGCCCAGACCTGCTGTGGTTCGACACGTCGGACGGCACCTGGCGGTCGGAAATGGGGTTCAGATCGCCCAAGACCGGCCAGATCTCGCTCAGCCTCTACACTCTGGCGCCCTGCATCAGCCTGTCGTTCACGGTCTTCGCCGGCAAGTCGATCAACTATCGGTTGATCCTGACCGCGACCCCGGTCGACGAGACCAAATCGCACTTCCGCGTCAACTACTTCTTTCCGCGTGATCCCACGTCTCCCGACGTCATGCCGGAGGACGTGCGCAGGTTTGCGAGGGAGACGGTGCGTCTGTTTGAGGAAGATGCGCGGATGTGGCGCCATCAGGTTTTCGTGCAGCGACCCGTTTTCGCCAAGCAGGACATCGCCGGCTACACCGCTCTACGCAAGTGGAGCGAACGCTTTTACGAAGCTCCGGCCGGCCCCTCACCGATGCGATCGGTCGAGACGCTGTCGGAAGACCTCCCGGTCTGAAAGCTGCGGCACGGCCGGCGGCGGAGTGCGGCTGCGCCGAAGGGCTGTGCCTTACGGGCGCCGTCTCGGACTACGCCGCGCGACACCTCATTCTCCGGATACAAAAAAGCGCCCCGTGGATATGCTCCACGGGGCGCCCTTCTGTGTCTTGGGTAGCTAGGCCTCAGCGACCGCCGAAGGCATAACGCAGCTGCATGCCGAACAGACGCGGGTTGCCCAGCTGGTAGCTTGTGACACCCAGCGAAAGGTTCGACGACCCCGCACCGGTGTAGATCGCTTCGTTGGTCAGGTTGCGCACGTAGGCGGCAAGGCTGATCCCCGTATCCTGGATGTTGTCCAGGCCGATGCGCAGATCAAGCGAGGTGTAGCTCGGGATGGTCAGCTCCACCTGGCGGGTCGACCCGGTGTAGTGGAAGTCGACCGCAGCGTTGAGTTCGCCGCCGAAAACCTTCTCAGGATACACGGCGGAGATGCCAGCGTTCGCCGACCAGGTCGGCTGGCCCTGGATCTGGATGTTCGTGGGACTCTGCCTGCCGGCAGCGGTCAGGAAGTTGACCAGATTGGCAGGCAGTGTGATCGCATCCACCTTCACGTCGACGTAGGCGGCGCTGCCGCTGAGCGTCAGCCCCTCGAATGGCGTCAACGAGCCAGCGGCTTCGAAGCCGCGGATGGTCAGCGTAGCGGCATTCGCAATGATCGAAGTTGCGTTGACTCGCACCAGACCAGCTCCGCCGGTGCACGATGCGGTCGGAGTCGCCCCGACGACGCAGACACCTGCGGCCAGGCCGCTGGCGTCGAGCGGCAGCTGGTTGCCCTTGTCCTTGCCGGTGAACGCCGCCAGGTCGAGAGTGCCCCGTATCCCGCCGCTGTTGAAGCGCAGCTTGGTGCCGATCTCGAAGTCCTCCAGGGTCTCCGGCTGGAAGGTCTGCACGTTCGCGAGATAAGGGTCGAGAGTCGGCGTATTGTACCCACCGCCGCGATAACCGCGACGGTGCACGCCGTAGACCATCGCCGAAGGCGTGATCTGCCAATTCAGGCCAAGGGTATACGTCAGCTTCTTGAACTTCGCCGCATCGAAGGTCTCGGCCACGTCGATGTTGGGACCCACGCCGGCACGGCACTGCTCTTCGGTTGGGATGGAAGCGCTGCGGGCCGTGGTCATAAGCAGTGCGGGGGCGAGCTGGCTAAGCGTTGCCGAAGTCGTGCAGACAGACTGACGATCCCACGTTTGGCGAACACCAGCCGTCAGGGTCAAGCCATCGAGGAACCGACCCAGCGAGTAGTCGATCTGCCCGTAAACCGCCTTGCTGCTGTTCTTGAGATAAGTCGTCGAGAACGTGTGCGAAAGCCCGAAGAAGGTGTTCACCTCGAGGGCCTGATAGCCGCCGGGGCCGTTCGGCTTTTCCTGATAGTAGAAGCCGCCGACCGTATACTTCAGGTCGTCATTGAGGAGCGAACCAGAAAGCTGGAGCTCGTCCGTGATCTGCTGGAGGCGCGTGGTAGCCGGCGAAGAGACGATCGGCACCGCAAGCCCGGACGTCGACACGTTGGTGAAGGCGTCGGTGCTGCGATACCCGAAGATGTTCTTCAGCTGGTGGTTTTCGCCAAGGCGGATGGTGGTGGTGTTGCTCACACCCTTGACGATCGTACGCGCCAGCCAGGGATCCTGGGTCGTGTAAGAGACGCGATCCTTGATCGAGTTCTGGGCGGCGCCAACCGCAGTAGACACGTTGCAGCGGATGTCTTTGGTAGAACACTGCGCCAGCGCAGGGATGACCGTGTTGGCGTAGGTGTCGGCAAAATCTTGCCCCGCAGGCAACAGAGCGGCGTAGATGTCGCTGGGCTTCTGCGAGTAGAGGGCGCCGGGGAAGCTCGCGAAAATGAAAGCCGGGCCACCCCGAATCTTGCTGTAATCCGCAACCGTGACGTTCTTGAGCCAATCCGTAGGTTCGATGAGCAGCGAGGCACGCACCGATCGGGCATTGAATTCGTCGGCATCCCGATTGGACGGAACCAGGCTGCCGGGCGTGATCACGCCATTGTTGATCCCATATTGCGAGTACAGGAAGGTCTTGACGTTGCCGTTTTGATTGCTGAGCTGACCAGAGACACGCAGCGCGATCTTGTCCTGGACGATCGGAACGTTGATCCCGCCCTCGATGTTCAGATTGCTGTACTGCGCGACATCGGTAACAAAATAGCCACCGAACTCATGCGTGGGCGCCTTGGTGACGGTAAGCACCGCACCGCCGATGGAGTTCCGACCGAACAGCGTCCCCTGCGGACCCTTCAGAACCTGAATGTTCTCCATGTCGTAGCTCTGGATCAGCGAGCCGTACGTGGGGAGAGGCACATCGTTCATGTAGGTGATGACGCCTGGCGAACCATTGCCGGTGACGGCCTTGGACTGGCCACGAATGACGATGAAGGGGTTCGCGCGCGAACCGGCGGCCTGGATATTCAGACCCGGTGTGATCTTGGTCAGTTCCAGCGTGTTCTGCACACCCTTCGTGACCAGCTGTTCGCCCGAGAACGCCGTGATCGCGATCGGAACCTTGGACACGTCTTCCGCGCGGCGGCGAGCGGTCACGATGATCGCACCGCTATCGCCGGCATCGGCGGCGCTGGACTGTTCTGCGGCCGAATCCTGCGCGGTGGCGTCCTGCGCAGCGGTGTCCTGCGCGAACGCCGGGTTCGTGACAAGGGCGAAGCCGATCGCGGCGGTCGCCAGCAAAATCCCCTTCTTCATCGTGATCTTCCTCTCATGCAAAGTAGCTTGGAACGTGACTCATCGTCTCCGGAACCGAGTGCTGCGCGCCCCGGCCGGCTGAAGCTCATCGCTTCGTTTTTAAAGCTGAACGCCCGTGTCCTCTCTCTCCTGGAAACGGCGCGTCTCGGCGGGCCTTCGTATCTGGGCGGCTTCCTTATCCAAAAGTTGCGTCGCGGCAACGAAAATCTACAACCTTTCCGCTTTCTGGATTTCAGTGTTATATTTTTCCCATACCTGGCTGCTTTGGGCGCTCGAATCGCGGATGCTGCACCGCAATACGGGCACTCGCGAGCGTGCCTCGGCCCGCCTCATTCCCTCTGTCATGCGGCCGTCCGCTTGACATACCCCCCGCCTGACGTGCGTACTCGCGCCGGAAAAAGGCCAACGATCCTGGCGCATGAGAGAGCGTCGCCTGGCGATCCCCCAAAGGAGAAT
>Ga0207713_1001802_pt1 | contig 16378 bp, 10 predicted proteins | sample KBSS64metaG_FD_184404 | JGI IMG/M metagenome (GOLD analysis project Ga0207713, IMG submission 184404) | Switchgrass rhizosphere microbial communities from Kellogg Biological Station, Michigan, USA - KBS S6-4 metaG (SPAdes) (version 2) | ecosystem: Host-associated > Plants > Roots > Rhizosphere >...
ATACCGACACCGTGCCGTTTGACGATGGCCGCTGGACGCGCGATCCGTTCACCCTGACCGAGCACGACAACAAGCTCTATGGCCTGGGCACCGCCGACATGAAAGGCTTCTTCGCCTTTATCCTCGATGCGCTGCGTGACGTGGACGTGACGAAGCTGAAAAAACCGCTCTACATTCTGGCGACCGCCGACGAAGAAACCAGCATGGCGGGCGCGCGCTACTTCTCTGAAAACACGTCGATTCGCCCGGATTGCGCGATCATCGGCGAGCCGACGTCTCTGCAGCCGATCCGCGCGCACAAAGGCCATATCTCTACGGCCGTGCGCGTGCTGGGTCAGTCCGGCCACTCCAGCGACCCGGCGCGCGGCGTGAACGCCATTGAGCTGATGCATGACGCCATCGGCCGCATCATGACCCTGCGCGACGATCTGAAAGAACGCTATCACTATGAGGCGTTCACCGTGCCGTATCCGACCCTGAACCTCGGCAGCCTGCACGGCGGCGATGCCTCCAACCGCATCTGCGCCTGCTGCGAACTGCATATGGACATCCGCCCGCTGCCGGGCATGACCCTCAGCGATCTCGACGGCCTGCTGAATGAGGCGCTGGCTCCGGTGAGCGAGCGCTGGCCGGGCCGTCTGACGGTCTCCGAACTGCATCCGCCGATCCCGGGTTACGAATGCCCGCCGGATCATCAGCTGGTTGAAGTGGTGGAAAAGCTGCTCGGTGAGAAAACCGACGTGGTGAACTACTGCACCGAAGCGCCGTTTATTCAGACGCTTTGCCCTACGCTGGTCCTGGGCCCCGGCTCCATCAACCAGGCGCACCAGCCGGATGAATATCTGGAAACCCGCTTCATCAAGCCAACCCGCGAACTGATTACCCAGGTTGTGCATCACTTCTGCTGGCATTAAAACCGCACCGAAGAGTCCCCTCTCCCTGTGGGAGAGGGTTAGGGTGAGGGCAACAAACCGCATGATCTCCGTCACATTCCCATAAGCATCTCTTATCTGACGCAATGCGAATTAAATTTCGTAAATTGCCCACATTTATTCGTTTGCTGAACCGTTTTCGCAGCAATTGACGACGGGGGTTTTACGTGGCTTTATAAAGGGAGATGACAAAATAATGTCCAGAAAATTTTCGCCTGGGCATAAACAAAAATGATGGGGTGACTGGGTTTTTATGAACGAACAATATTCCGCGTTGCGTAGTAATGTCAGTATGCTCGGCAAAGTGCTTGGAGATACCATCAAAGACGCGTTGGGGGAGAACATCCTCGACCGCGTTGAAACCATCCGCAAGCTGTCTAAATCTTCCCGTGCCGGTAACGAGGCCAGTCGTCAGGAGCTGCTCACCACCTTGCAGAACCTCTCTAACGATGAGCTGCTGCCCGTTGCACGCGCATTCAGCCAGTTCCTGAACCTGGCTAACACCGCTGAGCAATACCACAGCATTTCGCCAAACGGCGAAGCGGCAAGCAACCCGGAAGTCATTGCCCGCACCCTGCGTAAACTGAAAGACCAGCCAGACCTCAACGAAGCCACCATCAAAAAAGCGGTGGAATCGCTTTCGCTGGAGCTGGTGCTGACCGCACACCCCACTGAAATTACCCGTCGCACCCTGATCCACAAAATGGTGGAAGTGAACAACTGTCTGAAGCAGTTGGATAACAAAGACATTGCCGACTACGAACGCAACCAGCTGATGCGCCGTCTGCGCCAGCTGATTGCCCAGTCCTGGCACACCGATGAAATTCGTAAGCATCGCCCAAGCCCGGTCGACGAAGCCAAATGGGGTTTTGCGGTGGTGGAAAACAGCCTGTGGGAAGGGGTGCCTAACTACCTGCGCGAGCTGAACGAACAGCTGGAAGAGAACCTTGGCTACCGCCTGCCGGTCGACTTTGTTCCGGTGCGCTTCACCTCCTGGATGGGCGGCGACCGCGACGGTAACCCGAACGTGACCGCGGAAATCACCCGTCACGTCCTGCTGCTGAGCCGCTGGAAAGCGACCGACCTGTTCCTGAAAGACATTCAGGTGCTGATCTCCGAGCTGTCGATGGTTGAAGCGACGCCGGAACTGCGCGCGCTGGCCGGAGAAGAAGGCGCCAGCGAGCCGTACCGTTTCCTGATGAAGAAACTGCGTGGTCAGCTGATGGCCACTCAGGCCTGGCTGGAAGCGCGTCTGAAAGGTCAGCGCCTGCCGAAGCCGGAAGGGCTGCTCAGCCAGAACGAACAGCTCTGGGAGCCGCTCTACGCCTGCTATAAATCACTGCAGGCCTGCGGGATGGGCATCATCGCTAACGGCGAACTGCTCGACACCCTGCGCCGCGTGAAGTGTTTCGGCGTGCCGCTGGTGCGTATCGACGTACGTCAGGAAAGTACCCGTCATACCGAAGCGCTGGGCGAGCTGACCCGCTATCTCGGCATCGGCGACTATGAAAGCTGGTCCGAAGCCGACAAACAGGCCTTCCTGATCCGCGAGCTGAACTCGAAGCGCCCTCTGCTGCCGCGCAACTGGGAGCCAAGCAACGAAACTCGCGAAGTGCTCAACACCTGTAAAGCGATCGTTGATGCGCCGAAAGGATCGGTGGCCGCCTATGTGATCTCCATGGCGAAGACCCCGTCCGACGTGCTGGGCGTTCACCTTCTGCTGAAAGAAGCAGGAATCGACTACGCTCTGCCGGTCGCCCCGCTGTTTGAGACCCTCGACGACCTGAACAACGCCAACGACGTCATGAGCCAGCTGTTGAATATCGACTGGTACCGCGGCTTTATTCAGGGCAAACAGATGGTGATGATTGGCTATTCCGACTCCGCGAAAGATGCGGGCGTGATGGCAGCATCCTGGGCGCAGTATCAGGCGCAGGACGCACTGATCAAAACCTGCGAGAAAGCCGGTATTGAACTGACCCTGTTCCACGGACGCGGTGGCTCGATTGGCCGTGGCGGCGCACCGGCACACGCAGCGCTGCTGTCGCAGCCGCCGGGAAGCCTTAAAGGCGGCCTGCGCGTCACCGAGCAGGGCGAGATGATCCGCTTCAAGTACGGCCTGCCGGAAGTGACCATCAGCAGCCTGTCGCTCTACACCAGCGCTATCCTGGAAGCAAACCTGCTGCCGCCGCCGGAGCCGAAAGCATCCTGGTGCCATATCATGGACGAGCTGTCCGATATCTCCTGCGATCTGTACCGCGGCTACGTGCGTGAAAACAAAGATTTCGTTCCTTACTTCCGCTCGGCCACGCCTGAGCAGGAGCTGGGTAAACTGCCGCTGGGCTCACGTCCTGCGAAGCGTCGCCCGACCGGTGGCGTAGAGTCTCTGCGCGCGATACCGTGGATCTTCGCCTGGACGCAGAACCGTTTGATGCTGCCCGCCTGGCTGGGTGCCGGTGCCGCGCTGCAAAAAGTGGTGGAAGACGGTAAACAGAACGAACTGGAAACCATGTGCCGCGACTGGCCGTTCTTCTCTACCCGTCTGGGCATGCTGGAGATGGTCTTCTCGAAAGCTGACCTGTGGCTGGCGGAATACTACGACCAGCGTCTGGTGAAACCAGAGCTGTGGGCGCTGGGTAAAGAGCTGCGCGAACTGCTGGAAGGCGACATCAAAGTGGTACTGGACATCGCCAACGACTCACATCTGATGGCGGACCTGCCGTGGATTGCCGAGTCTATTCAGCTGCGTAACATCTACACCGACCCGCTGAACGTCCTGCAGGCAGAGCTGCTGCACCGTTCGCGTCTGGCGGAAGAGGAAGGTAAAGAGCCGGATCCGCGCGTTGAACAGGCGCTGATGGTGACGATTGCAGGCGTTGCTGCGGGTATGCGTAACACCGGCTAATGCTTTACGCCCGGCGGCGCTGCGCTTGCACGGGCCTACGATAAGTAGGCCGGGTAAGCGTTAGCGCCACCCGGCAATACCCTGGTATCCACACCATGCACCACGACATCACCCACATCCTGACTGACCTGATCAACGGCACAACGCCGCTGCGTCAGGTGCATTTTGCAAACCCTGCGACCTCCGCCCCCGAACTTGCCTTGCAGGTCGATTTTCCGCGTCTGGAGATGGTGATCGAAGGTTCGATGAAAGACCTGGCTGACTGCGTTTTACAGCAGGGTGATGTTTTATACGTCCCGGCTGGCGGCTGGAATAATCCACAATGGCAAGCCCCCGCAACCACGCTGAGCATCCTGTTTGGCAAACAGCAGCTTGGGTTTAGCCTTTTGCACTGGGACGGTGTAGACGTTCGTAACCTGGCGAAACAGCACGTCGCCCGCCGCGGTCCGCGCATTGGATCGCTTCTCTTACAGACGCTCCATGAAATGCAGATGCAACCGCACGAGCAGCAAACCGCGCGGCTGATTATCGCAAGCCTGCTTAGCCACTGCGTCGACCTGCTGGGGAGTCAGATCCAAACCGCCTCCCGCAGTCAGGCTCTGTTTGAAGCGATTCGGGTCTATATTGACGAACACTACGCCACTCCGCTTACCCGGGAATCCGTCGCGCAGGCGTTTTATATCTCCCCAAACTACCTGTCGCATCTGTTCCAGAAAACGGGCGCAGTGGGTTTCAATGAATACCTGACGCATACTCGGCTGGAACACGCGCGCCAGCTGTTGAAAGGGTATGATTTAAAAGTGAAAGAGGTGGCGCATGCCTGCGGATTTGTCGACAGCAATTATTTCTGCCGGTTATTTCGCAAGAACACGGAGCGTTCGCCGTCAGAGTACCGTCGCCAGTATCACAGCCAGCTCACCGGGAAGGCCGCTAGTCCAGAATGACCTGAGTATGCTGCGGAGCGGATAGCATTTTACGCACCGCGCCCATCACCTTTTGTGGGTCACGTAAAAAGGCGTTAATACCGCACTTCACGTAGCGCGTATGCTCGAAACGTTCACTGCCCGCCAGTTCGATATCAGTAATGAGCAATACGACATCTGCACGCTGAATGTCCTCTTCCGTAAGCTCGCTCTCAACGCCCAGCGCTCCCTGCGTCTCGATGTTAACGCTCCACTTCTCCTGCTGGCAGAGCTTTTCCAGCCGTTCGGCAGCCATATAGGTATGTGCGACGCCACTGACGCACGCGGTCACCGCCACCAGATGACGTCCCGCTATCACTGTCATGTTCAGCCTCCCAGGGTAACATTGAAACCTTCGCGCTCGGCCAGTTGACGCATCGCTGACACCTCATCTTCTGTCGGCGGGATCGCTTGCCGCATTCCCCACACCTGTCCCAGCAGACGGTATTTTGGCTCCCCATACTGATGGAAGGGCAATAAATGCAGCTGCCGTATTCCTGAAGGTAACAGGAAAGCCAGCACGCGCGCCATGTTCGTTTCGTTAAGCGTATAGCCAGGAATAAGCGGGACGCGGGGAATCACGTTTATCCCGTCAGCCACCAGCTGACGGAAATTATCCAGCACTCTGGGAAGATTCATTGCCACAATTGATTGGGCCAGCGCCGTGTCCATGATCTTCAAATCAAACAGCACTTCATCACACTGACGGGCCAGCGGCATTAATCGGGACAACGGCGCATCGCCTGCCGTTTCGATGGCCGTATGCACGCCGAAACGACGCAGCCTCTGTAGAAGCTGTGTCGCGAAAGGCGCCTGCAGCAACACTTCCCCGCCCGAAAGCGTCACCCCGCCTCCCGAGGACCGAAAGAAGACATCGTCTTTCATTACCTCGTTTTCCAGCTCATCCAGGGTCACATCGCGCCCGATGTGCTCGAACGCGCCGGAGGGACACTCCTCAGCGTCCCGCAGGCAGGGAGCACAGTGCAGACATTTACTCTCCCGACGCACCGTCTCGATTTTCGGCGAGATCGACTCTGGATTCGCGCACCACGGACAGCGGTGAGGGCAGCCTTTAAAAAAAACTACCGTGCGGATGCCGCGTCCGTCATTTAATGAGTAGCGCTGGATGTTGAAAATACGCGCCACGTCGACGCGCGTTTCAACCACGTCACAACTGATGCGCTGTGCGGCGGATAATGTCATCCTGGATCTCCTTCGATAACTCAACAAAGAAGGCGCTGTATCCGGCAACGCGTACCACCAGCCCGGCAAAATCCTGCGGACGCTGTTGCGCTTCACGTAACGTGTCCGCATTCACCACGTTGAACTGGATATGCTGCAATTTAAGCTGGGTGAACGCACGAAGGAAATCCGCCAGCTTTTGCAGCCCGGCATCGCCTTCCAGCGTCGCTGGGGTGAATTTAACGTTTAGCAGCGTACCGTTAGATAACAGATAGTTATCCAGCTTACTTACCGATTTCAGTACCGCCGTCGGGCCCTGCATATCTTGCCCCAGCATCGGCGAGAGCCCACCGTCTGCCAGTTGCTCCCCGGCAAAACGGCCATCGGGCGTTGCCCCCACCACCGCCCCCAGCGGTACGTGTGCCGATACGGTATAAGAACCGGGCGTGAACTGCCCGCCGCGCGGGTTTCGGTATTTTTCGACCTCTTTACAGTAGTGGCGCAGCAGTTCAGCGCTGATGTTGTCGACATCATCGATATCATTGCCGTATTTTTCGAAGCGATTGATCAACCGGGCGCGGATTTTTTTGCCCTCAGGCGTGGCAAAGTTAGCGTTTAACACGGCTAACAGCTCGTCAAAACTTAAGCGCTGCTGTTCAAAGACCAGCCCTTTCAGGGCATGCAGCGAGTCGCTCAGATTCGCTATCCCGATCCCCTGCACGCCGGAAAAGTTATAGCGTGCGCCACCGTCGGTAATGTCTTTTCCCGCTTCCAGACAATCGCTGATAAAAGAAGAGAGCAAAGGCACCGGAGCCCAGTCACGATGGCCGATATCGCAGATATTGCTCCCCTCGACCATCAGCGCAATGTAGTGATTAATTTTGGCGCGAATATGCTCCAGCAAGCCTTCATAACTCAGCCCTGCGTTGCCTTCGTTCTCCTGCATCGCGATTTCCATCACCTTCAGCAGGTTAAACATCGCGATATCGTGCAGACCGTAGGTTTTCCCCGGAATCGACAGCTCTACACAGCCAACCACCGCGTAGTCGCGGGCATCTTCCAGCGACACACCCCGATTGAGGAAGGCAGGCACCACCACTTCATCATTGAAGATCTGCGGGATGCCGGTACCCAGGCGGATCGTCTCCGCCGTTTTCAGCAGGAAAGGCCGGTCGATAAGTTCGTTAACCCGCACGCCGAGGTTCGGCTGCGGAAGCTGAACGCTCTGGTAAGCATCCAGACACAGGAAGGAAAGCACGTTCACCGCGCTACGCCCGCTCTCCGTCAGGCCGCCCAATAGTGCGGTATACCCGGTCGGGAACCCGGCAAAATAGCGGGCGCTACTGGTCGAGCGTAAAAGCACCACGTCATTGCACTTCACCCACAGAGATTCCAGAATCTCTTTCAGGAACGCGGGTTCTTCGCCCTGTGAGAGCGAGGCCTGATAAAAGGGCAGCATGTACTGGTCAAAGCGCCCGATAGAGAGCGAGCTGGCGTTGGATTCATACTGCAAAATGACGTTCATGTACCAGAAGAGCTGACACGCCTGCCAGAACGTTTGCGGCTTATGCTGCGCGTTATGGCGCGAAATTTCTGCAATCTTCCGTAGTTCTTCACGCCGCGCTGCGTCACTGCTTTCAGCCAACGCTTCAGCCAGTGATGCATAGCGCAATACATGACGCTGGGAGGCTTCAAGCAGAAGCAATGCCGCAGCATAGAAAGCGTTATGGGCATCGCGGGCGCAGTGTTCACGCATTTCTGCCACCAGCGCGCCCAGGCCATTATTGAGCAGGCGCGGGTAGTCAATAATGATATGACCCTGGCCTTTATCCGTCTGATTGACGCTGAATATCTGCGTGCCAACGGCCGCTTTCACCTCGTCCGTCATCTGGCTGTTGATGAAATCCTTCATCGACCGTTTTTCCCAGTAGGGATACAGCACGTCACGGTAGATCTGCTTATCCTCTTCGCTGATGTCAAAGCGGTCCTGCGGACGCGTGGAAAACTGGTCCAGCTCCTTAAGCAGCCAGTACGGATCCATCTCAGGAGACATAATGCCCGCACGCGGTTTAACGGTCCGGTTTCCGGCAATCAGTTCCTCATCACGAATGGCGATGTTCACATGGTCAAGAATGTACGCCGTGGCTTTTGCACGCCTGAGGATAACCGGCTCACCTTCCGTCTGCTGATGGCTGGCGGTATAGAGCAAAGCACGCTCAAGCGAGATCTCGCGCGGGCTGGCAAAAAGAGCGTCTTTCAAACGCTGGGTACGATTCGTCATGAAGGAACTCCTGTAACGGAAAACAAGCCCGCCCCGAAGGGCGGGAGAGCGTCAGGCGGTTTGCGCCAGGTGGGCATCAATTTTGTTCATGATGGCGTCGGCGCGTTTTACCGCGTCGCTGATGTTCACGCGCACGATGGTTTTCCCGGTAAAACGTTCTTCAAACTTGATGCCGATATCTTTGGTCAGGATCACCATATCCGCTGCGGCGATATCCTCAGCATTCAGCTCGTTCTCAAGACCAATCGACCCCTGTGTTTCAACCTTCACTTCCCAGCCTTTGGCTTTAGCGGCGCTTTCCAGCGCTTCGGCCGCCATGTAGGTATGGGCAACGCCTGACGGGCATGCTGTTACTGCGATAATTCGGGCCATGTTCTCTTCCTCACTCAGTTAATTTCGAAATCCAGATCCAGGTCGTCCTCTTTTTCATCGACCTGTTTTGCATTCTTGCGGGCAATACTCTTCAGCACGTTGACACTAACGGCCGTCACCACAGCCCCTACGGCGACCGCCGCTATGTAGCCCAGTTTGCCCTCCACCACAGGGAGAACGATGAGCCCGCCCCATCCGGCATAACATTGCGCGCCCATCACGGCAGCCGTCACTGCGCCACACGCGGATCCCAGCATGACGGAGGGAATGACGCGCAGAGGGTCGGCAGCGGCGAACGGAATGGCCCCTTCGGTAACCCCTACGCAGCCCATCACTAATGCAGCCTTACCCGCTTCACGCTCTTCACCGGTAAAGTTTTTGCGGTTAATCAGCGTCGCCAGGCCTAAGCCCAGAGGAGGCACGCAGATGCCTACCGCCGCAATCGCCACCACGGTGTAGACGCCCTGAGCAACGCAGATCAGCATGAAGGCATAGGCGACTTTATTAATCGGGCCGCCCATGTCGAAGGCCAGCATCAACCCCATGATGATGGCCAACACGACGATGCTGCCCTGCTGCATCCCTTGCAGCCACTGAGTTAAGCCCGTCGTCAACGCACCAACAGGTTCGCCCAGACCCCACATCATGATGCCCGCGGTAACAAAGGTGCCGATGATAGGGATGATGAAGATAGGCATGACGGAGCGCAGGACTTTCGGGACCGGCAGTTTTTTCAGATACCAGACCACAATCCCGCCGAGGATCCCGGCAATAATGGCGCCGAAGAAACCCGCGCCGAAGCTGTTACCGACCCACGCGGCAATAGCGCAGGGAGCAAGCGCGGCGCGCTCGGCAATGGAGTAGCCAATATAGGCGGCCAGGAAAGGCACCATCAGCGTTAACCCCGCCACGCCGATATCGAATAGCTTTTTGAGGTTGGGATCGGTTGCGGCATCCGGTACCGCGCCCTTGCCGTACAGCATGACCGAAACCGCCAGCAAAATACCGCCCGCGACCACGAACGGGATCATGTGCGACACCCCGGTCATCAGATGCTGCCGCGTGTTCTTGAGAATATGCACCAACTCTTTCATATGTCGCTCCAGGCCTAAAACCATAAAGATGTTGTGGCAAACAATAGGCAATCAGGAAGGCGGCGGACAGGAGACAAAAAGGCCATTTACTGGATTTTTGTAATATCGAAATAAAAATGCGATCCGCCTCGACATTTCGGATAGACGTTACGCATAAGACAAACCAGCACAACCTGTGAGTCAAATCTCACTTTTCACCTGATATTACATTTGTCCAGCTTTTGGCAGATTTGTCACATGGCGTGCGCCATCAACACACTCGTATGCTGTTCCCCAATGAATGATGATTGGTTTCAGGAGTGTGTATGGCTCTGGTAGTGGAATTTACCTGTGAATTGCCCAACGGGGTTCACGCGCGTCCGGCAAGTCATGTGGAGACGCTGTGCAATACCTTTATCTCGCAAATCGAGTGGCATAACCTGCGCACAGGCCGAAAAGGAAATGCCAAGAGCGCGCTGGCACTTATTGGCACCGACACGCTGGCAGGCGACGCCTGTCGTCTGGTGATCCACGGTGAAGATGAGCAAAGCGCATATCAACAGCTGGAACAGTGGCTCCGGGAAGAGTTTCCCCACTGCGACGCGTCGCTTGCGGAAGCCCCCAATACCGAGCTTGATCCGCTGCCAGAATCTCTCACGCGCCTCAATCCAACGCTTTTCCGCGCCCTGCCCGTTTGCAGCGGTAGCGCCCGGGGCGTGTTAACCTTGCTGACCTCGCTGGATCTCAATGCACTGACGGATTTGCCCGATGCAAAAAGCCCAGAAGAGGAACAGTCCGCGCTGGACAGCGGCCTCACCCTGCTGGTGAAAAACATTGAGCTGCGCGCGCTGGATAGCGACAGCACCGCCGGCGCCATTCTTGAGGCACATCGATCGCTGGCGACGGATACTTCTTTACGCCAGCATCTGCTTGCGGGCGTGAGCCAGGGGCTAAGCTGCGCGCAGGCGACAATCGCCACAGCCAACCATTTCTGCGATACGTTCTCTCGTTCCAGCAGCAGCTATCTGCAGGAACGCGTGCTGGATGTGCGCGATGTTTGCTATCAGCTGCTGCAGCAAATCTACGGTGAACAGCGCTTCCCCGCGCCGGGCCAGCTGACACAGCCGACCGTTTGTCTGGCGGATGATCTTACGCCCGGCCAGTTTCTGGAACTCGATAAAACCTTGCTTAAGGGATTGCTGTTAAAAAGCGGCGGAACAACCTCGCACACCGTTATTCTTGCACGTTCCTTTAATATTCCGACGCTGGTGGGCGTCGACAGTGAAAGCCTGCTGCAGTGGCGCAATAAATCCGTATTTATTGATGGCAATGCCGGAGCGGTCGTGGTCAACGCCAGCGATGCGGTGGCGCGCTACTACCGCCAGGAAGCACGAGTACAACAGGCACTACGCGAGCAGCAGCGCATCTGGCTCGATCGGGAAGCCAGAACCGCCGATGGCCTGCGCATTGAGATTGCCGCGAACATCGCCCACGCGGTGGAAGCGCAGGCGGCATTCGGTAACGGCGCCGAGGGCGTTGGCCTGTTTCGCACCGAAATGCTCTATATGGACCGCAGCAGCGCGCCCGGTGAAAACGAGCTGTACAACATTTTCTGTCAGGCGCTGGAAAGCGCAAACGGGCGCAGCATTATCGTGCGCACCATGGATATTGGCGGCGATAAGCCGGTGGAATACCTGAATATCCCGGCGGAAAATAACCCGTTCCTCGGCTACCGCGCCGTACGTATTTACGAAGAGTATGCAGCCCTTTTCACCACCCAGCTTCGGGCGATCCTGCGCGCCTCTGCTCACGGCAGCCTGAAGATCATGATCCCGATGATCTCTTCTATGGAAGAGATCCTGTGGGTGAAAGAGAAGCTCGCCGAAGCGAAACAGCAGCTTCGCGCTGAACATATTCCGTTCGATGAAAAAATCCCGCTCGGCATCATGCTGGAAGTGCCTTCGGTGATGTTCATCATCGATCAGTGCTGTGAAGAGATTGATTTCTTTAGCATTGGCAGCAATGACCTGACGCAGTATCTGCTGGCCGTCGACCGCGACAACGCCAAAGTCACACGCCACTACAACAGCCTGAACCCGGCCTTCCTGAGGGCGCTGGATTATGCGGTACAGGCCGTCCATCGCCAGGGGAAATGGATTGGCCTGTGCGGCGAGCTGGGCGCAAAAGGTTCAGTGCTGCCGCTGCTGGTGGGGCTGGGACTGGACGAGCTGAGCATGGGGTCGCCCGCCATTCCGGCAACCAAGGCGCGCCTGGCACAGCTTGATAGCCGCGCCTGCCGCCAGCTGCTGAACCAGGCCATGGCGTGTCGCACCTCGCTTGAAGTGGAACACCTGCTGGCACAGTTCCGTATGAATCAGCAGGACACGCCGCTGGTGACGCCACGCTGTATTTCGCTGGATAACGACTGGAATAGTAAAGAAGAGGTCATGAAAGGGATGACCGATAACCTGCTGCTCGCCGGACGTTGTCGCTACCCCCGCAAGCTGGAGGCCGACCTGTGGGCGCGCGAGGCCGTCTTCTCCACCGGTCTTGGCTTCAGCTTCGCCATTCCGCACAGCAAGTCTGAGCATATTGAGCAATCCACCATCAGCGTTGCGCGCCTGAAATCCCCCGTCATGTGGGGAGATGAAGAAGCACAGTTCATCATCATGCTGACGCTGAACAAACACGCCGCGGGCGACCAGCATATGCGTATTTTCTCCCGCCTGGCCCGCCGCATCATGCATGACGATTTCCGCAACGCGCTGGTTAACGCCAGTTCGGAAGAGGCCATCGCCTCCCTGCTGCAACACGAATTAGAACTCTGAAACGAGGAAGAGTAATGGAACTGTATCTGGATACCGCCAACGTGGCGGAAGTTGAACGTCTGGCCCGCATCTTCCCTATTGCGGGTGTCACCACCAACCCGAGCATCATTGCCGCCAGCCGTGAATCCATCTGGGACGTGCTCCCGCGCCTGCAAAAAGCCATTGGACCGGAAGGCACGCTGTTTGCTCAAACCATGAGCCGCGATGCAGAAGGCATGGTGGCGGAGGCAAAACGTCTGAGTAACGCCATCTCCGGCATCGTGGTGAAAATCCCGGTTACGGCTCAGGGCCTTACCGCGATCAAGGCGCTGAAAAAAGAGGGCATTACCACGCTTGGTACTGCCGTTTACAGCGCAGCACAAGGTTTGCTTGCCGCGCTGGCAGGCGCGAAATATGTCGCGCCGTATGTGAACCGCGTTGACGCTCAGGGCGGTGACGGCATTCGCACGGTCCAGGAGCTGCATTCCCTGCTGGAACTGCACGCGCCGGAAAGCAAAGTGCTGGCCGCCAGTTTCAAAACGCCGCGTCAGGCGCTGGACTGCCTGCTCGCCGGATGTGAAGCAATCACGCTTCCCTTAGACGTAGCGCAACAAATGCTCGGCACGCCAGCGGTAGAGTCAGCCATAGAGAAGTTCGAGCAGGACTGGAAAAACGCGTTTGGTAACCTCAACCTCTAAGGGAGAACTGTTATGGACCGTATCATTCAATCGCCGGGGAAATATATCCAGGGCGCTGATGTGCTTACCCGTCTCGGCGACTATCTGAAGCCTCTGGCCAATCGCTGGCTGGTTGTCGGCGATAAATTTGTGCTGGGTTTTGCCGAAGAGACCCTGCGTCAGAGTTTTAAAAAAGCCGAACTGCATGCCGAAATCGCGCCGTTTGGTGGCGAATGTTCACAAAATGAAATCGATCGCCTGAAAAAGCTGGCCGACAGCGCCGACTGTATGGCGGTGCTGGGCATTGGCGGCGGTAAAACGCTGGATACCGCCAAAGCGCTGGCCCATTTTATGGACGTGCCGGTCGCTATTGCGCCAACCATCGCCTCCACCGATGCGCCGTGCAGCGCCCTTTCCGTCATTTACACCGACAGCGGTGAGTTCGATCGCTACCTGATGCTGCCGCACAACCCGAACATGGTTATCGTCGATACCAAAGTGGTAGCGGGCGCGCCGGCACGCCTGCTGGCCGCCGGGATTGGCGATGCGCTGGCAACCTGGTTTGAAGCACGCGCCTGCTCGCGCAGCGGCGCGACCACCATGGCGGGCGGCAAATGTACGCAGGCAGCACTCGCACTGGCCGAGCTGTGCTACAACACGCTGGTTGAAGAGGGTGAAAAAGCGATGCTGGCGGCAGAACAGCATGTGGTTACACCGGCGCTGGAACGCATTATCGAAGCCAATACCTATCTCAGCGGCGTAGGCTTTGAAAGCGGCGGGCTGGCGGCGGCACACGCTATTCATAACGGAATGACGGCGGTACCGGACGCGCACCACTTCTATCACGGCGAAAAAGTAGCGTTTGGCACGCTGACGCAGCTGGTGCTGGAAAACGCGCCGGTAGAAGAAATAGAGACCGTCGCGGCGCTTTGTCACAGCGTTGGGTTGCCGATTACGCTGGCGCAGCTGAACATCAAAGAGGATATTCCGGCCAAAATGCGTTTGATCGCGGAAGCCTCCTGTGCCGAAGGGGAAACTATTCACAACATGCCCGGCGGAGTAACGCCGGATCAGGTGTATGCGGCGCTGCTGGTAGCTGACCAGTATGGGCAGCGGTTCCTGCAGGAGTGGGAGTAAATAGCGTGAATAAAAATCCCCGCATCAGCGGGGATTTTTATTCCCGTAGACCGGGTAAGCGCTAGCGCTACCCGGCACAACGGTTACTGCAGGTCAAAACGGTCCAGATCCATCACCTTCGCCCACGCGGCAACGAAGTCGCGGACAAACTTCTCATGCGCGTCATCACTGGCATAAACTTCTGCCAGCGCGCGCAGGACGGCGTTAGAACCGAAGACCAGATCGGCGCGGGTGGCGGTATATTTCACTTCACCGCTGGCGCGATCGCTTCCGGCAAACAGTTCGTTAGATTCGTCGGTCGCCTTCCACTGGGTGTTCATGTCCAGCAGGTTCACGAAGAAATCGTTGCTCAGCACGCCCTCGCGGTCGGTGAACACGCCATTCTTGCTGCCATCAAAGTTAGCACCCAGCACGCGCAGGCCACCGATCAGCACCGTCAGCTCAGGCGCGGTCAGCGTCAGCTGCTGGGCTTTGTCGATAAGCAGTGACTCCGTCGTGGACACATCCACCTGCGCACGGTAGTTGCGGAAGCCGTCGGCAATCGGTTCGAGCAGGTTAAACATCTCGATATCCGTCTGATCCTGACGTGCATCGACGCGGCCCGGCGTGAACGGAACGTTGACGTAAACGCCTGCCGCTTTCGCCGCCTGCTCAACGCCCACGACGCCCGCCAGCACGATGATATCCGCCAGAGAGGCTTTATTGGTGGTGCGCTGGATAGCTTCCAGAGCCGGCAACGCGCGAACCGCTGCGGCGTTCACATCCCAGTCGCGCTGAGGGGCCAGCGCCAGACGCGCGCCGTTGGCGCCGCCGCGCTTGTCGCCGCCGCGGAAGGTCGACGCTGACGCCCAGGCAACGGAAATCAGTTCGCTCACGGAGAGGCCAGATGCAGCGATTTCCGCCTTCAGGCTTTCAATGTCTTCTTTCGACGGATTGAACACCGCCTGCGGCAGCGGGTCCTGCCAGATCAGATCTTCTTTCGGCACTTCCGGGCCAAGGTAACGCGATTTTGGCCCCATATCGCGGTGGGTCAGCTTGTACCACGCGCGCGCGAAGGCTTCGTTGAAGGCCTGCGGATCGTTCAGGAAGCGGCGGGAAATTTTCTCGAATTCCGGGTCAAAACGCAGCGTCAGGTCGGTGACCAGCATAGTAGGTTTGCGTTTTTTCGACGGGTCAAACGGATCGGGCATGATTTCCGGCGCATCCACGGCTTCAAACTGAATGGCTCCCGCCGGGCTGCGGGTCTGCACCCATTCGTATTTGAACAGGTTCTCGAAGAAGTAGTTGCTCCACTGGGTCGGGGTTTGTGACCAGATGACTTCCAGACCGGAGGTAATGGCATCTGCGCCAATCCCCGTGCCGTGGGTGCTGGCCCAGCCCAGGCCCTGCGCTTCAATCGGCGAGGCTTCCGGGTCGGTGCCGACGTGCGTGGCTTCACCCGCGCCGTGGGTTTTGCCGAGGGTGTGGCCGCCCGCGATCAGCGCAACGGTCTCTTCGTCGTTCATCCCCATGTTGCCGAAGGTCGCGCGAATGGCCGCCGCAGCAGACAGAGGTTCACCGCTGGCGTTTGGCCCTTCCGGGTTAACGTAGATCAGACCCATTTCGGTGGCGGCCAGAGGACGCTTCGCCAGCGCCTCCGGGTCACGGTGGGTCAGCCAGGCTTTTTCATCACCCCAGTTCACGTCCAGATCCGGTTCCCAGACGTCTTCACGCCCGGCACCAAAACCAAACGTACGGAAGCCGGAGTTCTCCAGCGCCACGTTACCCGCGAGGATAAACAGGTCGGCCCAGGAAATTTTTTGTCCGTATTTTTGCTTGATTGGCCACAGCAGACGGCGCGCCTTATCCAGGCTCACGTTATCCGGCCAGGAGTTCAGCGGCGCAAAGCGCTGTTGACCGCGGCCAGCGCCACCGCGTCCGTCAACGGAGCGATAGGTACCCGCGCCGTGCCAGGCCATACGGATAAACAGGCCCGCATAGCTGCCCCAGTCGGCAGGCCACCACGGTTGAGAGTCGGTTAAAAGGGCTTTGAGGTCGCCTTTAAGGGCGG
>Ga0207713_1001805_pt1 | contig 16354 bp, 17 predicted proteins | sample KBSS64metaG_FD_184404 | JGI IMG/M metagenome (GOLD analysis project Ga0207713, IMG submission 184404) | Switchgrass rhizosphere microbial communities from Kellogg Biological Station, Michigan, USA - KBS S6-4 metaG (SPAdes) (version 2) | ecosystem: Host-associated > Plants > Roots > Rhizosphere >...
TCGCCGGTTTCGAACGGCCGACTGAAGGACGCATTCTGCTCGACGGTGTCGACATCACCGACATGCCGCCGTACGAGCGGCCGATCAACATGATGTTCCAGTCCTACGCCCTGTTCCCGCACATGACCGTGGCGCAGAACATCGCCTTCGGCCTCAAGCAGGACCGTTTGCCGGCCAGCGAAATCGACGCTCGCGTCGAAGAAATGCTGCGCCTCGTCCATATGACCCAATACGCCAAGCGTCGCCCGCATCAACTGTCCGGCGGTCAGCGTCAGCGCGTGGCCCTCGCCCGCTCCCTGGCCAAGCGGCCGAAACTGTTGCTGCTCGACGAACCGATGGGCGCGCTGGATAAAAAGCTGCGTTCGCAAATGCAGCTGGAACTGGTGGAAATCATCGAGCGCGTCGGCGTGACCTGCGTGATGGTGACCCACGACCAGGAGGAGGCCATGACCATGGCCGAACGCATCGCGATCATGCACCTGGGCTGGATCGCCCAGATCGGCAGCCCGGTCGACATCTATGAAGCGCCGGTCAGTCGCATGGTCTGCGAATTCATCGGCAACGTGAACGCCTTCGACGGCACCGTGGTCGAGGACCTTGAAGGTCACGCGATCATTCACAGTCCGGACTTGCAGCAAAAGATCTACGTCGGTCATGGCGTCAGCACGTCGGTGCAGGACAAGTCGATCACCTACGCGATCCGCCCGGAAAAAATGCTGGTCAGCACGATCAAGCCCGAGACCCGCTACAACTGGTCCGAAGGCAAGGTGCATGACATCGCCTACCTCGGCGGCCACTCGGTGTTCTACGTCGAGTTGCCGAGCGGCAAGATCGTCCAGTCGTTCATGGCCAACGCCGAACGCCGTGGCGCGCGGCCGACCTGGGACGACAAGGTCTACGTCTGGTGGGAAGACGACAGCGGCGTGGTACTGCGCTCATGAGAACCTTCAATCAGCAATTCCTGCGCCTGGTGCCCAGCGGGCGAAAGTTCGTCATCGGCATCCCGTTCATCTGGCTGTTCCTGTTCTTCATGCTGCCGTTCTTTCTGGTGATGAAGATCAGCTTCTCGGAAGCCGCGCTATCGATCCCGCCGTACTCGGAGATCTACACCTACGCCGAACAGAAATTCCAGCTGCTGCTGAACATCGGCAACTACACCATGCTTGGCGAGGACGAGCTGTACCTGTCGGCCTACCTCGGTTCGCTGAAGGTCGCGGCGCTGAGCACGATGATGTGCCTGGTGATCGGTTTCCCGATGGCCTACGCGATCACCAAGGCCAGCAAGGAAGCGCAAAACGTCCTGCTGCTGTTGATCATGATGCCGACCTGGACCGCGATCCTGATCCGCGTTTACGCGTGGATGGGCATCCTCAGCAACAACGGTCTGCTTAACGCATTTTTGATGTGGACCGGGCTCACCGATCACCCGATCGAGATCCTCAACACCAACACGGCGGTCTACATTGGGGTCGTGTATGCCTACCTGCCATTCATGGTGCTACCGCTCTACGCCAACCTGGTGAAGCACGACGGCAGCCTGCTGGAAGCCGCGCAGGATCTGGGTTCGAGCAACTTCAACAACTTCTGGAAAATCACCGTGCCGCTGGCCAAGAACGGCATCATCGCCGGCTGCATGCTGGTGTTCATTCCGGTGGTGGGCGAGTTCGTGATTCCGGAACTGCTGGGCGGCCCGGAGACCCTGATGATCGGTCGCGTGCTGTGGCAAGAGTTCTTCAATAACCGCGACTGGCCGGTGGCGTCTGCTCTGGCGGTGGTGATGCTGTTGATCCTGATTGTGCCGATCCTGCTGTTCAACCGCAGCCAGGCCAAAGAGATGGAGGGACGGGGATGAAACGCTTCGGATTTTCAAAGTTCATGCTGATCTTCGGCCTGATGTTCATCTATCTGCCGATGCTGATTCTGGTGATCTACTCGTTCAACGCCTCCAAACTGGTGACGGTCTGGGGCGGCTGGTCGGTGAAGTGGTACGTCGGCCTGCTCGACAACACCCAACTGATGGGCTCGGTGGTGCGCTCGCTGGAAATCGCCTGCTACACCGCGATTGCCGCCGTAGCGTTGGGCACCCTCGCTGCGTTCGTGCTGACCCGCGTGACCCGCTTCAAGGGTCGTACGCTGTTCGGTGGTCTGGTCACCGCGCCGCTGGTGATGCCTGAGGTGATCACCGGTCTCTCGCTATTGCTGCTGTTCGTGGCGATGGCGCAACTGATCGGCTGGCCGCAGGAGCGTGGCATCGTCACGATCTGGATCGCCCACACCACGTTTTGTGCCGCTTATGTGGCGGTGGTAGTCTCCGCCCGCTTGCGCGAGTTGGACCTGTCGATCGAAGAAGCGGCGATGGATCTGGGCGCGAAACCGTTCAAAGTGTTTTTCCTGATCACCATCCCGATGATCGCGCCGTCGCTCGCAGCGGGCGGCATGATGTCGTTCGCCCTGTCGCTGGACGACCTGGTGCTGGCGAGCTTCGTGTCGGGCCCTGGCTCCACCACCCTGCCGATGGAAGTCTTCTCGGCCGTGCGTCTGGGTGTGAAGCCCGAGATCAACGCCGTGGCCAGCCTGATTCTGCTGGCGGTGTCGCTGGTGACCTTCCTGGTCTGGTACTTCGGCCGCAAGGCAGAAGCCAACCGCAAGCGGGCGATTCAGGAAGCGATGGATCAGACCGCCAACGAATCGTGGCAGCAACCGCAACCTCAACGAGTAGCAGCGACGGCCTGAGGCCGTCGCGTTTTACGGCTTTGCGCTTTTGCTTAAAAGCTTCTGAATAAAAAGAATGGAGTTTCACCGATGAAAATGTTTGGCAGGACTCTGCTGACACTGTCCTTATTGGGCGCAATCGCCACGGGCGCCCAGGCCAACGACAAGGTGCTGCGCGTTTACAACTGGTCGGATTACATCGCCCCGGACACCGTCAAGAAGTTCGAGGACGAGACCGGCATCCGCGTGACCTACGACGTGTTCGACAGCAATGAAACCCTTGAGGCGCGTCTGCTCGCGGGTAAATCCGGCTACGACATCGTGGTGCCGTCCAACAGTTTCCTGGCCAAGCAGATCAAGGCCGGGGTCTATCAGACCCTGGACAAATCGAAACTGCCAAACTGGAAAAACCTCAACCCGGTGCTGCTGAAAAACGCCTCCGCCAGTGATCCGGACAACGCCCACGCGTTCCCGTACATGTGGGGTTCGATCGGCATCGGCTTCAACCCGGACAAGGTCAAGGAAGTGCTCGGCAAGAATGCGCCGACCAATTCCTGGGACCTGCTGTTCAAACCGGAGAACGCCGAGAAGCTCAAGGCCTGCGGTATCAGCTTCCTCGACTCGCCCACCGAAATGATCCCGGCCGCCCTGCACTACCTGGGCTATCCGGTGAGCGACAAGGACGCCGCGCACATCAAGGAAGCCGAGGCGCTGTTCATGAAGATTCGCCCGAACGTGGCGTATTTCCACTCTTCGAAATACATTTCGGACCTGGCCAACGGCAACATCTGCGTGGCAGTCGGTTACTCCGGTGATGTATTGCAGGCCAAGGCCCGCGCGGTTGAATCGGGCAACAACGTCGTGATCGACTACAGCATTCCCAAGGAAGGTGCCGGCAGCTTCTACGACATGGTCGCCATCCCGCGCGATGCAGCGAACGTTGAGAACGCCTACCTGTTCATGGACTTCCTGATGCGCCCGGACATCATCGCCGAGATCACCAACAGCAACGGCTACAGCAACGCCAACGCAGCGGCGACGCCGCTGGTGGACGAAGCGATCCGCAACGATCCGGGCTCGTACCCGTCGCAGGAAGTGATGGCGACACTGTATGCGGTGCCGGATCAACCGATTGCCACCCAGCGGATCATGACCCGGGGCTGGACCCGCGTGAAACTCGGCAAATAAACACACATCGATTTCCGTTCATGCAGCGCCTTACCACCGCTGCCCCCTGCTCTGAACGGCCTCACCTGGCTCTCCTCGGTTCAGGTGAATTCAGGCGCCCTCGGGCGCCTTTTTTTGTGGCTCAGATCAGTGGCCAGTCGGCCAGCGAGCGGTAGCGACCCTTGTGGGATTCGAACAGCGCAAAGCGTTCGGCCCGCAGGAAGAACTCCGGCGGCGTGGCGGATTCCGGTTCCGGCGCCCGATAGTCCCGGGCCAGTGTCAGGTGCGGACGATACTCGCGCGTCGCCTCTTCAAACCCGAACGGCAACATCGCCTGCTCCAGTGCATACACCAGCCGCAGCAATCCCTGCGGTGCCTGCTCCGGCGCCAGCGACAACACCCCGGCACGGCGCCAGACCTGCAACCGATCCAGCGAAATCCTCAGCCCCTCCCCCGGTGTTCGCACCTTCGCCGCCGCCTCGCAGACTTCGCCAATCTGCGCCAACGGCACCGCGCCGAGAAACAGCAGCGTCAGGTGAAAGTTGTCGGCCGGCACCGGCTTGCCGGTACGCAAACCCAGCTCGCTGCGCCACTGGGCAATCGCCTTGCGCTGCGCCGGCGGGCAGTCCAGGGCGAAAAACAGCCGCTTGAACGGTTGATCCCCGCGCGTTTCGTCCGTCATGGCCACGCTCCTTCGTTCGTCGAGATCCCTGGATTCTACACGCCCGTTTCTGGCGACTCTCGGCATGGGGTTTATAGTTCAACGATTGCCATCAACCGGAGGACATCATGCGCGAGATCCTCAGCAAAGAACCCTGGTGGGCCCGACCGCCGAATCCCGGGCAGGATGAAAGCGAACTGGAATGGGGCTGGCTGGTGCATTACAGCGAAGGAGAGCCGCGTTTCGAATTCGTCCGCGAGCGGCCGACGGACGAGCAGATTCGCAACCGCAAAGGCTGCCGGATCACCCCGTCGGCGGAGTGACCCGGCAACGCGGCATCAAGGCTCGAGAATGTCCTTGAAGCCACCGAAGATCATCCGCTGCCCATCAAAAGGCATCGGATTGACGTCCGGCTGCATGCGCGGGTCTTCCATCATTTTTGCCATGCCGGTATCGCGGGTGGTCTTGTCCGGCCAGACCAGCCAGCCTGCCGATACGGTTTCGCCTTCCTTGAGTTTTACGGCCATCGGGAATGAGGTGACCTTGCCGTCCGGCACGTCATCGCCCCAGCCCTGGATAACCTCCAGCGCGCCATACTCCTTGAACAGCTTCGCGGCGATTTCGCAGTGTTTTTTGTACTGTTCGCGATTGGCATTCGGCACGGGCGCCACGAACACATCGATGTAAGCCATGGTCATTCTCCTTGCAGGGTGGGTTCGATCTGCTGGGTAGTCGACTCGGGCGGCCGCCATTCGACACGGTTGACGCCCAACCCGACCGACGGTTCATCTCGCCCGCCCAGATTGCCCTCGACCTGCGCCGCCATGTGCAGCGTGCCGGCCATCACGCCGGTGGTCGGGTTTTGCACCAGTTTCACCCAGGCCTTGTCGAACGTGTTGCCCAGACTGCTGCGGATCAAAGCTTCGCTGTCAGGACGGTCGTTGGCCTGAATGATCGCGCGGATGCCCGCCACACCGACCGAAATCAGCGCACCGGCCAGTTTGCCTGCCGCTGCCGCCACCGCGCTGGCAGCGCCGCGCGGGGCCATTTCCGCCTCCATGCGCTGGCTGGCGCGCTTGGCCACCGGCGCCATGGCCGATTCAGTCGAGGCCACGCCTTTCGAGCCGCCATCAGTGTGGATCTTGTCGATCAACGCGGCGTAGGCCGGCAGCGTGTTCAACGGCTCAGTGCTGACAACCTGGTACAGCGAGGCGTCCCGCGCCGGCGGCGGACCAAGGGCGATGGCGGGGATTTTCTGCAATCGCCCGTTGAGCTGGGCAATGGGCACGCCGTGGCGCTGGGCGATGACCGGCATCTGCTGCGCCATCAGTTGCGCGTAAAACGCGGTGGATTGGCCGAGGATCGCGTCCGGGTCTATCTCCACCGCCACCGGCGCCAGCACCCGTTCCTGATATTGCTCCAGCAGGTAATCCGCCAGGCGCTTGGCCGAAGTGTCCTGCTCGCCGCTGGCACTGATCGTGTACCAGCTGACCTTCATCGACAGCCATTCCTGGGTCCAGTAGCTGCTGAACCACGGGATGAAATTTTCTTCAGTTTGCTCATAGACCCGAATGCGCCAATGTTCCATCGAGCCACGGGCGAACACCTTGACCTGCTCGGTGGCCTGCCGGGAGGCGTTGACGATTTCCCGGTCGATCTGCTGCCAGGTGGCCGGCGAGACCACCACCGCCGGCGCGCTCACCGGGGCCCGCGCCGTGGTGGCGCAGCCGGCCAGCAACACCAGTGCGGCGACGAGCAGCGCACGCAGGTTCACGGTGGCGGTCCTTATCTGTTCTTCGGGCAGGAGACCTGAAGAATCCGGGGAAGTTGAAATGAGTATAGGTGTGTGCGGTGCGCCGTTTATCCGCTGGTCAGGGCTGGGTCAGTCCAACCATCAATGGCATCGATATTCACCATTGCGACGATTGCCTTCCGCCGACCGCTCGCCAAAGGCACGATTAACCCATCCGAAACACACAGCACGAGGCGTTCACATCATGATCAATACCGTCACCCTCGCCGTGAGTTTCCCGGTCTTCGGCAGCAACTACTACGATCAGCACGCCGTGTCGCGCAAGACACAAGCGCTGGTGTTCGACGAAGCTTTTGAAGATCTGTTGATGCCCGCCGCCAGCAATCATTTCAGCAATGAAGTGGTGGGCCTCAACGATCAGTTCCGTTTTCTGAGCGACATTCTCGCCACCCATTTGCTGGACATCGAGGCCTCAGTGCCTGCGCGATCCAGCGTCCGGGCGAGCGCTCATTTTTAATTCGCATCACTGAACACGCCGACTGGAACAGGCCAGTCCATTGCACTGGGTGTGCCTGACCCATCAGCGTTTCCAGCACTCGGCATAGCGCGAGCAAACGTTGTATTGCGCATCCATTTTTGCCATGCGGTCCATGTGATGGTTCACCGCTTCCAATGTCACGGCTCTGGACGTCTGGAAGTAATACACAATCATCGACTTTTCCTGATCGGCTGGCGCTGCGTTGCCAGGTTTGCCAGAGGAATCGTCAGCACGGGACCACTCTCTGAGTTGCTTGTCTTCAGCGCTGCGCAGACGTTGCCGATACTCATTGGTGGAGCGCTCCAGAGTTTGAGCTTGAGCGGCCGCCGTCTCATTACCGAATTCGATCAGGTTCTGGCGATACAACGTCCAGTAATCCTCTGGCATGTCAAAACCCAGTTTGACCTTGCGCTCGCTGATCAGCGCATCAAGTTTTTCGGGAGTAAAGGCTGCTACAGGCTTTTGATCCGACCCGGACTTCATGAGTACGAAAGCACTCCCGTCGATGATCCGGTCGATCATTGCCGTGCGCTCCGGCGTATCGGGCAGCAGCGCGGGTGGTTTCGGAAAGATCGGGTTGCGACCCTCGCAAGCGGCAAATCCATCGCGCCTGATAGTGACGGGTGTACGCACATCCTTGCCATCAACCCGTTGCAGGCGCTGCATCAATGTCGAGCATTGGCTGCCCTTGAGTTCGAAGGTGAGTTCATACTCCGTTGCGCGCTCGGGTCTGAAACTGAACACCGCGCCACACACGCCATAGCCCACCTGGGTATTGACCTGCAGGAACACTTCCTTTTCGGGCGGTAACTTCACTTCCAGATAACCACGGGCCTTCTCTGGAGGCGCCACGGTCATGCCTACCCGCCGCGGACTGTCTCTGACAAATAAATTGTTCAGGATGCCGGTGGTCATGCCATCGCAATGCTCGGCGTCGAAGTAATTGACGGTGGCATTGTCAGTGTTGGCCACAAAACGCATCTTGGCGGCGTCGGGCCCGGTGGCGTCCTGATAGGTTCCTGTCAGCGCGCAACCGACAAGCCCCGAGAGGGACACCATCAAGCCGAAAAATGCCGAAGACCGGCGAAGAAGCGAAGTGACTGGCATGTTCATCCTTGAGGGAAAGGCCGGGAAAAGCCGCGATGCTACTGAATCGCCACTATTGCGTCCATTCCCTCAAAACCTGCCTGTTCAGCTTTGATCAATCATCATCCCGGTCACGGTAGTAGCGACGCCCGTCACGGCGGTCGAAGTCGCGGTCGTCCCAGCGTCGGTCATGATCGTAGTAACGGCCATGATCGCGGTCGTAATGCCGACCATGGCGATGGTCATCATCGAAATCCGCCACACAGCCGCCCAGCAGTACGGCGGCGGAAACAGTCAGCAGCAGGCTTGTTGCACGCTTCATTCAGATTTTCCTAAAACCAAGGTCTTGACGACGAAAACAGTCAGCACTGCCCACACCTTAAAGGCGCAGTGCGCGCTGCCGCAGATACGACCGGGGAAAAAGGCTTTGATTCACTGGCCACCAATGACCGTTCATCGCCCTGCCAACCACGTCCAGACCGTCCATCCAGTGGCCGTTTGATGGCGTTGCCTGAAGCAAAATCCGACAAAACCTTTTCCTCCCCCCTGCGGTCACTCCTAGAACAGACCAAGACTGGCTACCACGCCGGCGTGCCCTGGCGGGTCATTTGCAACCTGCCGACCTGATCAGAGGAAGCCCAGCCATGAACGACCATCCGCCGTTGGCGATTTCCCGACGCCGTTTCCTGATTCTCGGGGCCGTGACCGCGACTGCGTTCGCGATGCCCCCTTTCATCAACCTCAAGGCCTACGCGGCCAGCCTGGAGCAACCGGCCATGGCCAAAGTAACCATCGAAGTCAACGGCAAGCCACAGGCGCTGGAGGTTGACACTCGCACCACCCTGCTCGACGCCCTGCGCGAACACCTGCAGCTGACTGGCAGCAAAAAGGGCTGCGACCACGGCCAGTGCGGCGCCTGCACGGTGATCGTCGATGGCCGGCGAATCAATTCCTGCCTGACCCTGGCGGTGATGCAGGACGGCGCCAAAGTCACCACCATCGAAGGCCTCGGCATGCCGGACCACCTGCATCCGATGCAGGCGGCGTTCATCAAGCATGACGGTTACCAGTGCGGCTACTGCACGCCGGGACAGATCTGTTCGGCGGTCGCCGTGCTCCAGGAAATCCGCGACGGCATCCCCAGCCACGCCAGCGCCAGCCTCACCGAAGCACCGCAACTGATCGCCAGCGAATTGCAGGAACGCATGAGCGGCAACATCTGCCGGTGCGGCGCCTACTCGAACATCATCGAAGCCATCAGCGAAGTCGCGGAGGTGCCAGCATGAGAGCGTTCAATTACAGCCGCGCCGACTCCCCTGCCGCAGCTGCTGCCCAAGCCGCGCAAATCGAAGGCGCACGTTTCATTGCCGGCGGCACCAATCTGCTGGACTTGATGAAACTCGACATCGAAACGCCCCAGCAGCTGATAGACGTCAATCACCTGGGGCTCGACCGGATCGAAGCCACCGACGACGGCGGCTTGCGCATCGGCGCACTGGTGCGCAATACCGATCTGGCCGCCGACAGCCGCGTCCGGAAAGACTACGCGCTGCTGTCCCGCGCCTTGCTCGCCGGTGCGTCGGGCCAGTTGCGCAACATGGCGACCACCGCCGGCAATCTGCTCCAGCGCACGCGCTGCCCGTATTTCTACGACACCAATCAGGCCTGCAATAAACGCAATCCCGGCAGTGGTTGCGCGGCGATTGGCGGGGTCAGTCGACAACTCGGCATCATCGGTGTCAGCGACGCCTGCATCGCGACCCATCCGAGTGACATGGCGATTGCGATGCGTGCGCTGGATGCTCAGATCGAAACGATCAAGGCTGATGGCAGCACTCGACGCATCGCCATCGCGGACTTCCATCAATTGCCCGGCACCACCCCGAATGTCGAAACCAGCCTGACGCCGGGCGAGCTGATTACCGCCGTCACCCTGCCCGCGCCAGTGGGCGGCACCCATGTCTATCACAAGGTGCGCGACCGCTCGTCGTACGCCTTCGCCCTGGTGTCCGTCGGCCTGATCCTGCTGAAGGATGGCAGCGGTCGCGTTGCCGTCGGCGGCATCGCGCCGAAACCCTGGCGGGTCGAAGCGGCGGAAGCGTTGCTGCCGCAAGGCGCAAAAGCCGTCAGCGCGCGACTGCTCGACGGCGCCACGCCCACCGCTGACAACCAGTTCAAAGTGACATTGGTCGAGCGCACGATTGCCTCAGTGCTGGCCCAAGCGAGGGACGAAGCATGAAATTCGACACGCCCGCCACGACCAACCCGATTGATCAGCTGAACGTCATCGGCAAACCCACCGACCGCATCGAAGGCCCGCTGAAGACCAGCGGCCAGGCGCCTTACGCCTACGAGCAACACGAAGCCGTGAAAAATCAGGCCTACGGCGTGATGGTCGGCTCGGCCATCGCCAAGGGTCGCATCACCCGCATCGATCTGGAGGCTGCCCGCGCCGCGCCGGGGGTGCTGACCATCGTCACCGCCGCCAACGCCGGCAAGCTCGGCAAAGGCCAATACAACGCCGCGCACCTGCTGGCCGGGCCGCAAGTTCAGCACTATCACCAGGCTGTGGCGCTGGTGGTCGCCGAAACCTTCGAACAGGCGCGGGCCGCCGCGCAGTTGGTCAACGTCGAATACGCGGCCGACAAAGGTCAGTTTGATCTGGCCAGCGTGCGCGATCAGGGTGTGGAACCGAAAGACGATCTGCCGGACGTCAAGCACGGCGACTTCGCCAGCGCCTTCGCCGCCGCGCCGGTGCAGTTCGACCAGACCTACACCACGCCGGATCAATCCCACGCAATGATGGAGCCTCACGCGACACTCGCCGCCTGGAAAGGCGATCAGGTGACGCTCTGGACTTCCAACCAGATGATCGCCTGGAGCGTCGGCGACATCGCCGCCACCCTCGGCCTGCCCAAGGAAAACGTGCGGTTGATCTCGCCGTACATTGGTGGCGGTTTCGGCGGCAAGCTGTTCATTCGTGCCGACGCGATCCTCGCCGCCCTTGGCGCACGGCTGGCGAACCGGCCAGTGAAGGTCGCCCTCGCCCGTCCGCAGATCGCCAACAACACCACCCACCGCCCCGCCACCATTCAACGCATTCGCATGGGCGCCACGGCGGACGGCAAACTCACCGCCATCGCCCATGAAGGCTGGTCGGGCAACCTCGCCGACGGCAAGGTCGAGGTTGCAGCGCAGCCGAGTCAGTTGCTCTACGCCGCCGAAAATCGTTTGGTGACCATGCGCCTGGCGCCGTTGGATCTGCCGGAAGGCAACGCCATGCGCGCGCCCGGTGAAACGCCGGGGCTGATGGCGCTGGAGATCGCCATGGACGAGATGGCCGAACAGCTCAAACTCGATCCGATCCAGTTCCGCATCCTCAACGACACCCAGGTTGATCCGGTGAAAACCGAGCGGCCGTTCTCCCAGCGGCGCCTGATCGAATGCCTGCAAACCGGTGCCGAACGCTTCGGCTGGGATAAGCGCAATGCGACGCCCGGCAGCCGTCGCGAAGGTCGCTGGCTGATCGGCATGGGCGTCGCGGCGGCGATTCGCAACAACCTGCTGGTGAAGTCCGGCGCGCGAGTACGGCTGGAGCGCGACGGCAAGATCACCGTTGAAACCGACATGACGGACATCGGCACTGGCAGCTATACGATCATTGGTCAGACTGCAGCGGAAATGATGGGGGTCAGCCTGGACGATGTGGTGGTGCGACTCGGCGATTCGAATTTCCCGGTGTCGGCAGGCTCCGGCGGACAGTTCGGCGCCAACTGCTCGACCGCCGGGGTCTACGCAGCGTGCATGAAGCTGCGCGAAGCGGTCGCGGCCAAACTGGGCATGAACGCGGGTGAAGCGCAGTTTGTCGACGGCCTCGTGCGACTGGGCAACCAGAACGTGCCGCTGCGTGACGCCGCGCAACACGCCGCGATCGAACTCGAGGACAGCATCGAATTCGCCGATCTCGCCAAGCAGTACCAGCAATCGACCTTCGGCGCGCACTTCGTCGAAGTCGCCGTCGATGCCGCCACCGGCGAAGTCCGCGTGCGCCGGATGCTCGCAGTCTGCGCCGCCGGGCGGATTCTCAATCCGAAATCAGCCCGCAGCCAGGTGATCGGTGCCATGACCATGGGCGTCGGCGCGGCCTTGATGGAAGAGCTAGCGGTAGACAAACGCCAAGGCTTTTTCGTCAACCATGACCTGGCCGGCTACGAAGTGCCGGTGCACGCCGACATCCCGCATCAGGAGGTGATTTTCCTCGATGAAACCGATCCGATTTCCTCGCCGATGAAAGCCAAGGGGGTAGGTGAACTCGGGATTTGCGGCGTGAGTGCGGCGGTGGCGAATGCGATCTATAACGCCACGGGCGCGCGAGTGCGGGAGTATCCGATTACCCTGGACAAGATTCTTGATGCGTTGCCCCCGATGATCTGAAACCGGTAGCGCATTAGCATGGGGTGCTAGTGCGCTAATCACACCGGGAGATAGCTAACTCACCAGCCCAATCAACTGCTGACGCTGCGCATCCGTCAGCATCAGCCCGAACCCGGCGCCGGCATTGTCGGCCATGTACAACGGATTGCGGGTGCCGGGAATCACACAAGTCACCGCCGGATGCGCCAGCAGGAATTTCAGTGCCAGTTGCGGCCAGCTCCTGGCCCCGACTTGCGCCGCCCAGCCCGGCAGCGGTTTGCCCTTTAGCCGCGCGAGCAGGTCGCCGCCGCCGAACGGCCGGTTGCAGATCACTGCCACCCCACGTTCGCGGCACAGCGGCAGGATGCGCTTCTCGACCCCGCGATCATCCAGTGCGTAGTTGATTTGCAGGAAGTCCAGCGGCTCGGCCTTGAGCACCGCTTCGACTTCGTCATAGGCCGACGGCGTGTAGTGAGTGATGCCGATGTAGCGGATGCGGCCCTGGTCTTTCCATTCGCGCAGGGTCGGCAGATGGGTTTGCCAGTCGAGCAGGTTGTGGATCTGCATCAGGTCGATGCGCTCGGTGCGCAGCAGGCTGAACGACTGCTCCATCTGCGCGATGCCCTCTTCGCGGCCACGGGTCCAGACCTTGGTCGCCAGAAACGCCGGCGAGCGCGGTTCGTGGATCGACAGCAATTCACCGGTGGTTTCCTCGGCGCGGCCATACATGGGCGAGCTGTCGATCACCGTTCCACCCTTTTTGAACAACTCGCCGAGCACCGCCGGCAATTGCTTGTAGACCGGATCCCCGGGGGCGACGTCAAAACCGCGATAAGTGCCCAACCCCACCAGCGGCAGTGGCTCGGAGCTCGAAGGGATGGCGCGGGTCTGCATGGTCTGGGCTCCTGTGGCGTTCGGCGACGTAATGGCGGCCAGCGCCCGGTCAAAGGTGAAAACCGCTGACACCCCGGCGGCCAGTGTCAGCAACCGGCGGCGGGAATATCCCTCAGTGTGGTTCATGCTGGCGCCCTTGCCCTGTGGATCTGTTGCACCTTGTGTTTTGACGCAGCCCGCAACACCGTTGGACTACACTGCGACAGCCAACCTGCGCGCCCGATTAAAGTTAGTCGAATGTCCAGAACCCTGTTGTCACTCGTCGCGTTGATCCTCGCCGTGTACCTGATCCTGTGCGCGGCGCTGTTCGTTTTTCAGCGGGCGCTGATCTATTTTCCCCAGCCCGCCAGCCTCGATTCGCCAGAGTCGCGGTTGACGCTGGCCATGCCCGACGCCGAGATTCGCGTGACGGTGCGCGAGCGCGCCGGACCCAAAGCGCTGATCTATTTCGGCGGCAATGCCGAGGACGTTTCGCGCAACCTGCCGGAGTTTTCCGCGGCGTTTCCTGACTATTCGTTGTATTTGCTGCACTACCGGGGATTTGGCGGTAGCGGTGGTTCGCCCTCCGAAGCGGCGATTGCCGAGGATGCGCTGGCGCTGTTCGATCAGGTGTATGCCAGTCATCCGCAGATTGCGCTGCTGGGGCGCAGCCTCGGTTCCGGAGTCGCGGTGCGGCTGGCCAGCCAGCGACCGGTGGAACGGTTAATTCTGGTCACACCCTACAACAGCCTCGAGGAAATCGCCGCCCGCCAGTACCCGTGGGTGCCGGTGCAGTGGTTGCTCAAGGATCGTTTCCGGTCCGGCCAGTACGCGGCGCACATCCGCGTGCCAACGCTGCTGCTGGCGGCGAGTGATGACGAGGTGATTCCACGGGCCAGCACCGAGCGCTTGCTGCACAGTTTTCCCGACGGTGTGGCCACGCTCAAAGTGGTGAAGGACTCGTCACACAATTCGATTTCCGAACGGCCGCAATATCTGCAATGGATGCAGGATGTGTTGAATCGCTGAGCACTTCGTCGGCAGCCGTAGAAACCCGGCGTCGCCTCGTGAACCAAGTGCAAAAAGGCCAGTCCTACCCGCGCCGCGTTCTGCGGTTCACTTTCCTTCAGCCTTGTCTTTGTTCAGAGCTTTGCGTCCCATGCGCCACGCCGTACGTTCGTCTCGCTTCGTTTCGCTGTGCCTGTTGATCCTTTCTCCCCTGTTTTCTCCCTCTGCCCACGCCGGCGCCGAGCGGCAACTGGTGGCCGCCATCAACGACTACCGCGCCCATCCGCAACGTTGTGACCGGCGCCCGGCCCAACGGCTGGCGCCGCTGACGCTGAAGTCGAACCTGGCGTTGCCGGTCGGCTATGGCTACGGTGGTGGATTGCGCGAACGATTGAAAGACTCCGGCTATGCCGCCGTGGCGGTGCGCAGCATCCGAATCGTCGGCGCACAGGACGCCGAAGAGGCGTTCGAAATGCTGCAAGACGATTACTGCGGCGCGTTGCTCGACGGTCAATATGCCGACATCGGCATCAGCCGTGCCCGCAGCGAATGGCAAGTGGTGCTGGCCCGGCCGGTGCTCGACAGTCGCGTCGGCGACAACCGCAGCGTCGGCAAGGCCTTGCTGGCCGAGGTCAATGCAGCCCGCGCCCGCCCGCGTATGTGCGGCCGCCAGCGCTTCGCCGCCGCCCGCCCGTTGAGCTGGAACCCGGCCCTCGGCGCCGCCGCCCAGGGCCACAGCAAGGCCATGGCCTACGGCAATTATTTCGCCCACCGCGACCCGGACGGCGACGGCCCGGCAGATCGCGCCCGGGCGGCCGGCTACCGTGGCCGGCAGATCGGCGAAAACATCGCCGCCGGACAAAGCTCACCGGGCAAGGCCATGGCCGGCTGGCTGGCCAGCCCCGGACACTGCGCCAACCTGATGAACCCGATGTTCACCCAGGTCGGCGCCGGGTTTGCCAGTGAGGCGCGCAGTGATGAAGGGGTTTACTGGACGATGCTGTTCGGGGCGCCTTGATCCGGTTCCATCCGAAACCGTCGAATAGCGCTGCAAGTCGCAACTCGACGGCTGATCGTCAGACCGGAGAAATCGTGGCAAGGACGCCGATCATGATGGTCAACACAAGAAAGCCGCCGAGGAAAATCGCCATCTTAGCCATGAAGGCCTCCTGAATACTGAATGTCCGGCGCACCGGGCGCTCCGGAATGAAGCGCGTCGCGTATGGCCGAACGGCAGGGCCATTTTGGGCGTATGGCTGAGATGGTTACAGATGCAGATTCGACAGGAAAAAGCGGATCAGATGGATCGGACTGGCGTATGGGTCGATATTCAGATCGGTACAGAGGGTTTCCATTGCGCCGCTTTGATCTAGAGTCATGGGCGCCGCGCCAAGAACAACAAAAATACAGGAGTGAAACCATGTCCGACCTGAACCTGCACCCCAACGCCGCCGAATCCCTGAACCGCTGGCACGAGATGATCCGCACCGGCAACCTCAAGGCCCTGCCCGAATTGCTCGATCCTAAAGCGGTGTTCCGCTCGCCCATGGCCCACACGCCTTATCCAGGCGCGCCGGTGGTCTCGATGATCCTCAATACCGTGTTCGAGGTGTTCGAAGACTTCAAATACCACCGTGAACTGGCGACGTCCGATGGGATGAATGTGGTGCTCGAGTTCAGCGCCAAAGTCGGAGCTAAAGAGCTCAAGGGCATCGACATGATCCGCTTCGATGAACAAGGCAAGATCGTCGAGTTCGAGGTAATGGTGCGGCCGCTCAGCGGGTTGCAGGCGCTGGGCGAAGAGATGGGACGGCGGTTGGGAGCTTATCTGGCGGCCGCCAAGGCCTGAAACCCGCACACAAAAAAGCCCACTGACCGTCACCGGTTCAGTGGGCTTCGTGTGTCAGGCCTCTGGATTACAGAGCCATGTCACGTGCAGCGCTTTCTTTCGGAGCCGGGGCTTTTTCAGCCGAGGCGTCCGCCGCTGGAGCTGCAGCCTGGCCAATCACCGGAGGAGTTGGCAGTTGCAGGATCTTGGCGGTGTAAGCCCACTCTTCAGCCACTTTGGCTGGATCGTTGTTCAGCTGGGTGCCGTAGCTTGGAACGATCTGGTGCAGCTTGGCTTGCCACTCAGGGCTGGCGA